>OOIF01000331.1_pt1 | contig 56280 bp, 46 predicted proteins | sample 1691961 | NCBI WGS metagenome assembly OOIF01 (sample SAMN06348146, study PRJEB24527) | human gut metagenome | biome: human gut; feature: ankylosing spondylitis patient; material: feces | host: Homo sapiens | place: China | collected 2015-10 | reverse complement strand
TAATTAATATATATTTCTTATAAAAAATATATTTCAATCACTGCACACTTCTATAATTATCTATATATTATTTTTATTAGTATACTATAGTGATAGAATATCATATCAAATCAATATTTTCAATACTTTATTTTAAATTTTTTTAATTTCATATAAACAACAAATGAGCCAGTACACATATTATGTACTGACTCATTCATTAATGTTAATTCTTATATCTTATCTCGTTCCATAAGCAATATTAACATCACATCCGCCTGCTATACCTGGAACACTGGCTGTACTTGTATACTGCCATATTCTGTACTTGTATCCTATATCTGGAACATCATCGCCATCTTCCCATAAAACACCTGTTTCATAATAAGCATTCCAGTACCACGCAAGCCAGATATCATATCTTGATGATAATTCATCTGTATCTACATAATTAAGATAATCATACTTGTTAATATATATCATAGGGTCATATCCTCTGTTCTTAACAGTTTCACAGAATGCTATAGCCATAGCTGTACGAAGCTTGCTATCTTTTCTCATATCTTCTGTTCTATATCCAGAAGTTGTTTCCCAGTCATATACAACCGGATAAGTGATATTATATCCAGCTATTAAATCACAGATATAATTAGCCTCTTCAACAGCCTCACTTACTGACATAGACTGTGAAAAGAAATATACGCCAACCTGAAGGCCATTAGAAAGAGCGCCTCTTATATTTTCATCATAACAAGGGTCTTCATATAAGTTTCCATCATCGTCTATAGACCTTCCTGCTACTTTGATTATTGCAAACTTATATCCTGCATCTGCAACCTGTGACCAGTCAAGTTCTCCTTGTCCATTATCGTTATTATGGTGTGATATATCTACACCCATAATCTTCTCAGATATATTATCTTTAGATACGACTATACCATCTTTTACACTATACATATAATCATCCTGATTAACTGTGCCTGTATAACTCCAGTCTATCTGTCCATCACGTATGAAGAACTCTCCGCTTTCATTAGCAGCGATACCTGTAAACTTAAAGTTGACGATACCTGACTCTATTTTCCACCAGCCATTACTATTCTGTCTGATACCAGTGTAATCATATCTTATCTGTCCATTTTCAACATATACCCAGTCTTCTCCATCAGGTATGATATCTGTATAATCAAAATTAACTTTTCCATCCTGAAGATAAAATCTGCCATTTTCATTAGAAGCGAAGCCGTTATAATCAAGGTTAACTTTTCCGTCTTCTATTCTCCACCAGCCTATGCTGTTTGGCTTAATGCCTGTATAGTCATATCTTACAACACCATTTTCAACGTATACCCATGCTTCACCATCATATGTTACATCTGTATAATCTGATGCAACCTTTCCATCCTGTATACATACACGCTGTCCATTAACATCATAATATCCACTATACTCAGTATCCGCAATACCGTCCTTCATCTTCCATGTTCCAGCTTCATCAGATGCAAGTCCTGTATATGTATAGTCGACAACACCATTACTAATGTATACACGCTGTCCGTTGTACTCTGCCATGCCAGTATAATCATATCTTACCTGTCCGTTTTTAACATATACAAGTGCATCATCCTTTGACATAACACCATTAGCGTTAGTATTAACCTTACCGGCTTCTACATAAAATGTGCCATTAGCATTGCTTACATAGCCGTTGTAGTCAAAATCTGCCTTACCAGAACTTATCATCCATACTTCATCACCATTATCGACAAGTCCTGTATAGTTATAATCTATTGTTCCACCCGAACATTTCCACCAGCCGTTTTCATTTTCTGCTACACCTGAATAGCCCCAATCGATTATTCCTGAATTAATATAAAACCAGACTGACTCACTCTCATAAAGTCCTGTATAATTCCAGTCGATTATGCCATCATTTACATAAAACCAGCCTGCTCCATTCTCAGCAAGTCCTGTATAATCCCAATCGATTACACCATCTTTTACATAAAACCAACCCGCTTCATTTTCAGCAAGCCCTGTATAATTCCAGTCGATTGTTCCATTCTTTACATAGAACCAGCCCGCTTCATTACTGGCAAGTCCTGTATAACTCCAGTCAACCATTCCATCTTTTATGTAAAACCAGCCTTTTTCATCTTCTATAAGGCCATTACAATCGAAATCGAGCTTGCCATCTTTGATTACCCACCAGCCATACTCATTCTCAGCAAGTCCATTGTAACCAAAGTTAACCTTTCCAGCTTCTACTCTCCACCAGCCATTATCATTCTGTCTGACACCAGTATAACTATTATTAACCTGACCATTTTCAACATATACCCAGTCCTGGCCATCATAGACTATGTCAGAGGTTATATCGCCTCTTACTTCTGCACCATATGCCGGCATACTTAAAGCCACACATAAGCCACATGCAAGTGCAGCCGAAAACATTTTTTTCTTAAACACTTTATTCTCCTTTATTATCCCAATTTTTTATTATCTGTTGTAATATATACAATTAACTCTTGCAATACATATAATATGCATTTATCTTGTGTAATATATATTCTTTCAATATGCAATTCATCTTTTGTAATCCATAATGATGTCAATGTCTTATATCATAATATCTTTCTGACATTTTGACAATTTCATCATATAATATTATCATTCAAAGACTATCCATAAGATTTTACACACCCCTGAACGATAATCCTGGCATCAATTATATACATTTTCACTTTATAAGGAACATATACCTCGCAAGCAATCTGCTTCTGCTAAACAACCATATAATCATTATTGATAATATAGTAGTTACTACCGTCATAATAACTGTTTCGAGTGACAGACTTCCATTAAACTGTCCCATATAATTTACTTTAATTGATATTATTAAGACATGGACAAAAAATATTCCCATACTTATCCTGCTGATATATGTAAATACATTGGACAGCTTTACACATATACGATTATCATCAATCCTGCAAAATAATGCAAATATGCAGGATGAGCATATTAATAAAAATGGAAAATCGTACCACACCTTATAAAAATAATAAGAACTGCTTCCCAAAGAATATAATTGAACATATAAAGTGATAGCATAACTACATAAAGAAATCAAGACCAACACTCCATTTTTCAATCGTAGCAGTCTGTTATTATATATATAATATCCTATTAACATATATAATCCATATGTTGCTCCCATGTATGGTATATATGTATCTGAACCAAATGTCTGATTAAAATTATATATCTTGGATATTACATTAAGCATAGGCACAATATATGAAAATATAAATATTGCGCCCATAACTGGTGCAACTGCCCTGAATGGAAACTTTTTAACTATTACAGCTACAAAAGGCACCCCTATATATACACCTAATATCATAGGCATATACCACATATTAGACATAGTTGAATTCTTAAGTAATAACAGCTCCTTAATAAAATCATCTATAACAAATGTCTGCTTTAGCACGAACACATTAAACAGCTCATATAATATAACCCACACTTCATTGACAATAAATAAAGGTAACAGATTATTCTTATAAAACCTTAATATATCGCCTTCATTATTTATTATCTTCTTAAAAAGCAGCGCACCTGAAATCATAAGAAATATCGGAACGCCAAGTCTTCCTATCGTCTGTGTACCAATCATAAAGATTTGCGATGCCATTCCAAGCTCACTAAGCTTAATTGTATCATTATAATAATATGTCATATCACAACAGTGACATAAAACAACACATAATATTGCAAATGTTCTTGCAATGTCAAGTCGGATAATTCTTTTACTGCCTGCCATCAATAACTCCATTTATATAACTGATATTTTATACGTGGTAACTTATCAGTGTTTTGAATTCTGATATATACGCACTTTAACCATTAACACTGCTGCCCAGTCCATATGAAGCTTAAAACAGATTACTGGAAGCATACGAAAGCCTCGACATTCAGATAACTTTGTTTCTGCAATAGCCTGCCTGAAGCAATCTGTTTTTAAAAGCTTTTTCATATTATGTTTTTTCTGCTTTCCCGTAGCAGGATTATTAACATTATAAGTATCATGTACAAGAATAAGAATGAGGTGAATTAATATATACTGATTATATGCCTTTCTTATCTCTTCTCCATCATTTTTCACATACTTTAATGTGTTATTGATAGATTTTACATAATTCCTAGTTGTAGCAGCATTATAACTTCTTACTGTCGACTCATTATCCTTGGAATAGTGATATAATTCTGTTCTTATCTCTACAGCACTATCTACACACTGCATATATCTGAACAGAAAATCACTGTCCTCTGCAAGTACAAGATTAGTATCAAATCTTATATTATTGTTATTAATAACTTCCCTGTCTAAAAGTTTCCCCCATACAGTCATATACTGGGTAGGATTTTTCAACATACTGCATCGGAAATCCAGATACTTATCCTCATCTTTATATGTAAGAGTTTCCCTGTCAACTTTACCCTCACCACTGTTATGTCCGAAAAATACACATTTTGTTTCATATGCCTGACTTATGCCAGATATATACTGAAACGCTCCATCATAAAGGTAATCATCTGCATCAAGAAAACATATCCATTTCCCTGATGCATTATCAAGCCCCTTATTACGTGCATTGGACACACCTTTATTACTCTGCATAACTTTAATTCTGTCATCTGCATTGGCATATTCCAGACATTTATCATATGTATCATCTGTAGAACCATTCTCAACAATTATAATTTCCCATGTTAATCCAGTCTGTTTTTTTACACTTTCCACAGCTCTGCCTATATATTGGGAGGCATTATACGCTGGGATTATTACACTTACATCTGTATCAGCCACTTGTTTTCCTTCTCTTTATTCTTTTCTTTATATTTTTGATTTTATATTATCTTAGATGTTGGGGTCAAAAGCCCCCAACTATGATACCTACGGATTGTTCCGTGCTACGCACTCCAACGTCTACGCTCCGCTTCGGTCCGTGCTAAACATGTGCCACTGGCACATAGCACCCTGCCCAATATTCGCATATCGTGGGATTATCATCATATATAATTATTATACTACTTTCCAAAAATACTCTCACACTTATCAAGTACAGAAGCAATAGTAGCATCCATATCATAATACTTATATTCTCCAAGTCTTCCACCGAATATAACTTTACCCTCTGCATCTGCCAACTTCTTATACTCTTCGTACAGCTTTCCATTCTTCTCATCATTTACTGGATAATAAGGTTCATCACCCGGCTTCCATTCTGATGAATACTCACGGCTTATAATAGTCTTTGGAAGGTCGTTGCCCTCTTCATCCTTGCCAAACTCAAACCACTTATGCTCTATAATACGTGTCCAAGGTGTTTCCCTGTCAGTATAATTGACAGCTGCATTACCCTGAAAGTTTGGCTTATCAAGAGTTTCATTTTCAAACCTTACTGAACGGTATTCAAGTGTTCCAAGCTTATAATCAAAGTACGCATCTATCGGACCTGTGTATACAACCTTATCTGCAAGTGCATCAAGCTCCTCCTTATGCTCAAGGTAATCAGTATTTAATCTTACTTCAATACCATCTAAGATATTTTCAACCATCTTAGTATATCCGCCCATTGGAATTCCCTGATATAAAGCATTGAAATAATTATTATCAAATGTAAGTCTTACAGGAAGTCTTTTAATAATAAATGCTGGAAGTTCCTTGCAGTCTCTTCCCCACTGCTTTTCTGTATAACCCTTTACAAGCTTTTCATATATATCACGTCCAACAAGTGATATTGCCTGCTCTTCAAGATTTTTAGGTTCGCCTGTTATCTCTTTTTTCTGCTCCTCAATCTTAGCCGCTGCCTCTTCTGGAGTTACAACGCCCCACATCTTATTGAATGTGTACATATTAAAAGGCATTGAGTAAAGCTCACCTTTATAATTAGCTACAGGACTGTTAGTAAATCTGTTGAATTCAGCAAACTGTGTAATATACTCCCATACCTTCTTGTTATTAGTATGGAATATATGTGCGCCGTACTTATGTACATTGATACCTTCCTGCTTTTCTGTGTAAATGTTACCTGCTATATTAGGTCTTTTGTCAACCACAAGCACTGACTTTCCTGCTTTCTTAGCTTCATGGGCAAATATTGCACCATATAATCCTGAACCTACTACTAAATAATCGTACATTTTAATCCTCCATTTTAATCCATTGGCTTTATAATTTTTACCTTAGCATCCTGATTATAAATCTATTTACTTTTTATAAAACGCGATAGAATTCTATTCACGTTCTCCGTAATAACTTCTTCTCTCATTATATAAAGCATAATTACATATAATCCAAAGAATAATACTGCTGATACAACAAGTTTTATAAATATTCCTGATATTAATACTTTAACAGCAACAGCTCCAATCATTGCAACAATCAATGCAGCTATAATCTTTATATAATTCTGTTTAGAATACAGATACGCTATATCCTTCTTAAGATATACCATCTGGACTATAAACACAATAAATTCTGCAACAAGCGTTCCTATAGCTGCACCTGCCGAACCAAAGAATGGTATAAGTATGGCATTTAATATAAGGTCGGCTATCGCACCTGCAAATGTTGATATCATAACTGCATTCTCAAGTCCCATTGGAATAAGCATCTGAATACCCATAATATTGGTAAGTCCTATAAACAATAATGTAGGCATTACTATCATCATAGGAATAACTGCCCCTTCAAATGCATCTCCCGACAGAAAAAGCACACCTTCCCTTGCATATATCATAAAATATATCATCATCGATGTTGCCGCAATCAGAACGAACTTTATAGCCTTCTTGGAAAGCTTATAGAATTCGTCCCACATTTCCTGCTCAATATAATAAGCAGCTCTTGGCATAAGCACTGTTCCTAATGATGTGACTATACTTACAAGAATATTTTTAATCTTCGTTGCTGCATTATAATATCCAACTTCAATATCATCCTTCATAAAACCAAGCATAACATTGTCAAGATTAGTATATATAGTTGTAGCACACGATATTATAAAAAATGTAAATACCGGCTTGAAATGTCTTCTAAGATTAAGTCCTGACACTTTTCTTTTTCCTAAGATTTTCCTTAATCTTAAGAAGTTAAATACATTAGAAGCTGACGCTGCAAATATTGATATTCCGCCATATATTACATAATCATCCGCATCACGTACCAGCACAAACATTGCAATAAGCGCAACAAACTTAAATATAATTGAACGGACTGTTATATATGTATATTGCTCCAATGCCTTATAAAGCCATTCCACACCTATTGTATTAAAGAATATGAGTGTACTTGTTATAAGAAACAGATTTCTGTCTGCCCTTAGTCTTGGCACACTTGCCATAGCTATAAAAAACACTACATATGCAAGAATACTCATAAACACATTGATTATAAATAACTCATATACTGTTTTCTTTAACTTTACCGGATTATCCCTTACAACCGCACACGCTCTTATACCATATGTCGGAATACCAAGCTGTGATATCATAACGAAATAAGTCACAACAGAATTCGCAAATGAAACTCTTCCTGTTCCTGCCGGAAGTAACACTCTTGATACATACGGAAATGTTATAAGCGGAAACAGAAAGCTTGACATTGTAAGTATTGCATTCATTATGAAGTTTAATTTTAATGATTTCTGCTTACTCATATTAACGTTCTTTCTTTGACATCTTTGAACTAATGTTACCTATACAATCATAAACCACACCTACTGGTTTTGATAACTTCTGCAATAATGGTATTTCTTTGAAAGTGTCATTATCACAGAACGCATATAATATAAATATGTTAAACGGACTGATAAAGTAAATATCATTTATACAAAATACAGATATAACTATCATAATGCATAACATATAATAATCCTTATTAGCATATGCCTTATACATACATATAACATATAAAAGCACAAGTAATACAAATATAACTAATCCCGACTGCATAGCTATATGCAGATATCCTGAGTCAATAAAATATGTCTGGTCGGATACACCACCATTAAGTACATTATGTACTTCAAAGTCTATATGTCTTCCAAATAGTGTAAAGCCATATCTTGTTATAGCATTTCTACACTGCCATAAACGTTCTGAAAGTACACTATTAAGCTTTATCCATATAGTGCTTTCCGGATTATATAATGGCAGCCAGCATGCAATAAATGCACATATAGCCGGAATTATAACAACAAGCTTTTTAAATGATATTAAGGCTTTCTTTAAAAGCTTCTTCATAGTCGCTGATAACTGGCATATTATAACAACTGCCAACAATGCACTTAACATAAAGAAACTCATCTTTGTGTTAGTAAACTTATACATTAAGATATTGATAACTTCAATTATTATACATTCCCATACAGTTATTTTATTCTTTCTTATATAAATGTACTGTAATGCAACAAATAAAAGTAATATAGGCGCAAGGTTAGGCCAGTTAAATCCCAGCGAATATCTTGAACGCTCATAATCCAATATAGAGTTGTCTGCTAATCCTGCAAATGCACACACTGCCGTAACAAGCAGAAGTCCAGCCTGAACAATAAAAGCTGACTTAACCACCTTATTTATACTCATACTATATGCTGCACCAAACAGAAATATATAAAAGAACAATGCCTTATCTTTTCCGGTAAACATTCCTATAAATGAAAATACCAGAAGACATATTAAATAAAACAATGTTTCCCTGCTGTAATTATGCTTTATTATATCTGCCATAATAACAATAAATAACAACAGATATGACACATATCTTAACAGCTTAAATATAGTATAAACCTTAGTGCCTTCACTAAATGTATACCATGCTGTATTTGTAAATGTTAACAGGAATATATATATACATAAGCATATAATAACCATAAGCTCATTTCTGGATGCGCCTTTTTTTATCTTATCTCCCATATTTTGTCCTTTCTTCATATATGATATAGCAATTACTATATATCAATGTTTTACAGTATTATAATGTTGTTAATATATCATTAACAACCTTCTCTAAATACCTGCCATTTCTCATTTTCTCTGATATTTTTTTTGTATTTTCAACCATTTCGTAATAAGTTTTTTCGTCTATCTTATCAAATACATCGTTGAAATCATTAATATCATCCACAACTACTCCAACCTTATTATTTATGACGAATTCCGCCTCTGCTGCCTTGCTCCATATTACAACTGGAAGACCAGACACCATATATAAAGAAAGCTTATGAGGATTATTATATCTTAGATATTCACCTGTATTACCACTACAGCCATTAATTCCATCACCATCCCACACAAGTCCAAAGCCTTCATCTAACAGATATGGTATTTCATCTGATGGAAACTTTCCCTTATAATGTATTGACTCTGAATTAAGCACATTTTCATCATAATTAGGACCATACAGATTAACCTGTATATCTTTTTTCAGATTATTAAGTTCTTTTATATATTTACATTTACCCGTATCTAGATTACCTGCTATATTTAATGTTTTGGCATATTTTATTGTTTTACTTTCTGTTTCACAATCGGTTAAATAGTCAAATATTCCCAATTCATATATTTTATCAGGACTGACACCCTTATCAATAAGATAATCCTTCATTCTGCTGTTATGCGCTATGACATAATCTGCTATCCCATACATTGTATCATCTATATGCTTAAACTCTTTATCTGATTCCGGAAACATTTTCCTTAAAGAATCCAAATCATGAATTAAGAAAACAAGCTTAAGATTTCTCTTTTCTTTTGCCTTTTTTAATATATCAATATAGTATTTTTTATTTATATAGATTGGATGTGGAACAAATAATAAACTATTCTTCTCTATCTTTTTAATCTTTTCAAATTCTATCATTTTATTAAGAATGCTTAAGTACTTATTGCCACTTTTTTTTATATTAAGTGTATATGGTTTTACTCCATTATTTTTTAATATCTGATTACAATCATTTACTGCCTTTGAGCCTGCATTATTTATTTCATCAAGCTGTATATTTATATAATATTTATTAATCATTACACCTTGTATCCCTTACATTTATTTTATATAAAACTAATAGCTGTTATTTCATTCACTTATATACTCTGCAAACCTATCTGCCTCTCTAGCTATATCATATCCCGCCTCTGTTAACATCGGAATACTCTTATTCCTCTCATATGTCTTCTGCAAAGTATCATATATCTTCTGCGCCCACTCGTCTGCATTATTATTCAGCGGAACAAAACTTACATTACCAGTAACATTTACAATATCAGGAACAACATCCTTAGATGTCACACATGGCAGTCCTGCCGCCTGAGCCTCAATAAGAACCATACCAAGTCCCTCAAATAAAGATGGCAGTACAAACACATCCATTGCCTGTAACAGTTCATTGACATCCTGACGAACACCCATAAGCATAACTTTATCATTAATACCAAGTTCTGATATACGCTGTTTTACCTTATCCTCATTCTCACCTTGTCCTATAAGCATAAGGATTGCATTGTTATCTTGCTTTAGATATCTGCTAAATATTTCTACAAGAAACTCCTGATTTTTCTGTGGCTGGAACCTGCCTATATGTCCTATAACATTCTTATTATTAAGATTATATTTATCATGCAGCTCTTTTCTTTTTTCTTCATCATACTGAAAATGCTGTAACTGTATTGCATTGTTAATAATATGATGTCTTGTGGAATTAATAATCCTGTTGCTAAAGAAATATTTTGATGCAGGCATAGAACAGCTCCAATAATCAGTCGCATACATACTTAATCTCATTTTATTAATATAATGAAGCATACCTCTTAACTTGGATGTTTCATTACCAGAATTATGCGAGTGTATTATTCTTTTCTTTATTCCATACTTCTTAGCATACACAAGATAATCTATGTTAGCAAGCGTACATGTATTATACCATAGCACATCATAATCCTTAGCATGCTTTTCAAAGAATTCATCCATCTTTTCTTTATATGCCTTATAATCGTCACTTCTCTTAGGAATTGTATATATACGTGAGCCATCAGCCATAACTTCATCTGCATATACCATATGTTCCCAGTTACATAGAAAATCAAAGTGGACTTCATTCTTATCTATGTTGCGGTAATAATTCATTACACAGCTTTCCATTCCCCCCGGATTATCCGTCATTCCAAAGACCAAAACATTAATACACATATTTACCTCTTTCTGTCCATATTAAAACTGCTTACATACGCATCCATGATAATACACTTCCCCAAGCAATATATCATTATAATAAAAAATCCCCTTATAGAAACATCGTCTACTTAGGGATTTTATATATATAACTAAAAACTTATTTTTAATTATGTTTCTTTAAGAATTTTCTCTTTAAAAAATTGTTAATCTTTCTTCCCCAATGTTCATCTTCCATAAATCCCACTGGCAATTCCTTATATTTATAATTTTTAGTGAAAACCCACACATCAAGAAGTCTTTCACTTACAAACCCAAAAACTCTTGCATCATAATCAGAATATCCAGAAATATCAAGCCTTTTTTCAAGCTCGAATAATATGTCAAACAGCCACTCACAATATTCATCAAAATACTTCTTCTTCATAATCATCATATTAAAACGATGACCTTTTGTCATTTTCATGCTTTTATCATAAGCATCAAGATACTCACTATACTTTTCTGCAATAATCTCTCTTGTTAAATCTAAATCTATCTTATGATGTGCATGTATATACTGACTATAATTAGTTTCTATATAATAATTTCTCATCTTTGGAAGAATTATATCGTAGTCTTTTAATATACCCTCAATATAATCCTTTGAGGCTATCGCCTCCCATTTATCCTTGCATTTCTTTTCAAGGAAATATCTTCTGTAATGCACCAGCCCTTTTACGTTGGAATTATCATTCTTCCATAACCAGTACATTCCTGTAAGTTCACAGAAATTCTTATTCTTGTCCGATATATTATCGCCTGTATTATCTCTTATATAACCTATATCTGGCTTTCCCTGTGAACCAACCTGCATAGGAATATACATTCCGTCTTCTGGCATCTTATACTTCTTATGTGCTGCAATTATTACGCTTATATCTTTGTTCATACCCATTCCTGTTACTTAGCGCCTTTCTTAAAAAAGACTGCCACAATTGTCAATAATATACACTTGATATCTAATATTATGCTGCAATTCTTACAGTAAAAATATTCTAATTCAAGTCTTCTTTCATATGTAGTTGCGCTTCTTCCATTAGCGCCCCACCAGCCACTTATTCCGGGTCTGACACTTTCATATATGCTGTGATTTCCATTATGTGCATCAAGCTCACCCTCAACTAATGGTCTTGGTCCGATAATAGACATATCGCCCTTTAATACATTAATAAACTGTGGAATTTCATCCAGAGATGTTTTTCTTAATACATTACCAATACCTGTAATTCTTGGGTCATTCTCAAACTTCTGATTTTGCTCCCATTCTTCTTTATACTCTTCCTTTTCAAGTAATTCCTCAAGTACCTTGTCTGCATTACTGACCATACTTCTGAACTTATATATATATATTGGCTTTCCGTTCTTACCTATTCTTTTCTGCTTATAAAGAACCGGCTTCATATCTCCCGATATTACATAGCACAACTTTACAACTACTGCTACTGGAACTACGAAAATCAATCCTATCAAAGAAATGAATATATCAAAAAAACGTTTCACAGCAAAATATGCTTTTCTATCTGCACTATTCAGATCCAGCGCTTTTAAGTCTATATCTTTCGTAACTAACATCTCGCCCGCACTAACAACACCGATATCTTCACTTACTTTGTACATAAAATATTTCCATCTCCATTGAATACACACAACTCTTTTGTTTCCATAACCAATTAATAAGCCTCTCATATCTATATATTTTACACTATAGATATTTATAATATATTTATCACTAACCTTTTAATATTATATTAGATTATAAAAAATTGTCAATATATAATTCTTACTCTTCAAAAGGTTCATTAAGCTCCTTAGTTCCATCAAGCACAAAACGTCCATTCTTTATAATAGCTGTTCTCTCGCCGTCATAACCAACAACTGTTATATCGCCTATTTCCTCATATGGGATAGTTATATCTGTATGGCAGTTAAAATATGCCTTATCTAGTTCTGTCTTTCTTAATAATGACACCTCATTATCTCTTGATATTATCTCCTTGCCATCAGGATTATACACTGCCACGTCCTCTGACCTTGAATAACAGGTGTCGCCTATCGCAAAATGAGGCCCCATCTTCTCAACTATAAGTATAGGAAGAAGATACACGATGTCATACTTATTAGCCATAACATAAGCTGTTGTGTTTGTTCCTATGGCAAATTCACCGATAGGGAGAGTGTCATGGTTATATAATACATTTTCTTTAAAAAGTGCCTTGCCCTTCATACCATCTTCAAAGTTATCACAGCTATAATCTGTAACAAAACCATCTTTAAAGTACACCTTAAGATTATTAAACTTAATATCATTAAGATAGACACTGCTTACATTAAGCACCCCCTCTGTTCCCTTAAGAACTGGTGAAGTGAATACCTCGCCAAGGGGAATATTGACATCTGCAAGACAGTTTTCAAATACAGTTTCCTTATCAGGATTATTAACCTTCATAATAGAAACCTTCATATCTGTTTCGTTGGCTCCCTGTCCGTGAACCTCTACATATTCTGCCTTATCAAGCACATTTATAATATTCTGCTGGATAACCTTATACTTTTCATAATCCAGAGTATTTATCTTAACTATCTCATTAAATATCTCTGGGAACTTATCACCTATCTGTGGTGATGGATAAGCTATTATAGTAAAGCTTCTCTCCTCGCCCTTAATATAACTGTTGATAATACTTCCAGACTCATTATTATACTTAACAAGAAGCTTCTGCTGTTTATAATCAAGATGACAACATTCTATAGTATCCTCCGGCTCAAATGGTGTTTCACCGAACACCTCCATAACAGCAGGGCCGCCGTGAACCGCTGCAAGCTCACTGTACTTTTCGTAAGCACTCTTAAGTGCGCCTAACTTTCTTTCAACAAAGTCGCCGTCAAGATAAAGTGCATTATCAAATCTGTGGTCGAACTCCATCTGCTTGTTAGGGCTTGCACCATAATAACCTATCTTAATATGCATTTTCTTATTGATAGTATTAACCGCAGCCCTGTATATAGTAGGCTTAAGCCCCATCTTTTCAAACTGTTCTATCTCCGCCCTGACAAGCCTTTCAAAACCAAGGCAATATCTTATATTAACTGTTTTCTTCTTATCGAGCGGCTTATTGCCAAGCACGAAGCCTATTCTGTATCCTTCTGTAAATGTGCGTGCCATATCCTGTATAGCTTCTTCACTTAATGTATTAAGGTGTCTTGCCATCTTAAGCTCATTATCAGTTACATACTCACCATATTTATAAAGATATCTTACATCACTTAAGTCACTTTCCATAATAATCTTAGTTGCAAAGTCAAGTGATGGGTCAAGAAGCTCTCTTATCCTGTAATCTATATAATCATCACTGTAATCGCTTACATACCAGTAAACAGCCTCACCAAGCTGGCGGTACTCTTCATCCGGAATTATATCCGATGCCTCACATCCACACACTGTACTATCAGTATATTGGGCATTATTATTTCTTCCGGCAGCATCAGCTTCATTATCGACAAATATACAATATAATTCTATAAAAAGTTCAATAACGGATGTAGCATCTGATAATCTTTTCTCATACATATACACGATAAGTGCACGAAGCTCCATATAAACCATAGCCATAAGCTTTCCAGCATCCTCACCGAACGCCTTTGCACATACGCGTGGATTAGCATAGCTTGTATCATATGCACTGTCTGCCACATCTTCATAGAGTCTGTGGTTATACTCACTAAGCTCCTCAAGTGACATACTGTTAAATGCATCATCTGCCACATCATTTTTAAGCTTATCCATAAGCAGGATAAATGCTGACACTTTATTAAAATAATCTTTATGCTTATTATTCTTTATCTCACACTCACTATTAATCTCTGCAATTCTTTCTATAGCAAGCGAATAACGCTCTAATACATTATCATCAAACACAACCACATCTCCTTAATAAAACATTTGTAATCCTATAAACCTATATAATCCATATCAGCATACTTAATTATAATCCCATAAGAAATACCGCTATCATAAATACTGCAAGTATTCCACAAAGCATCGAACCAACCTTTGACAATGTATAAAACTTATCGTCCTCCTTGAAGCTTAACAGTCCGATAATTGTTCCAATAACCGATATAAAAAGACTTAAAAGTCCCAGACTTCCTACTTTAAGTCCGGCATATCCCTGCGCCTTAAACGAAATATACACTCCATATATTAAAGATGCCAAAGCTAACAACCCCATTATAGTAGATATTATTCCACCAAGTGACTGTCTTTTATCCGAGAACTTGTACTTATTAAATAACTTCACTTTAATCTTCTATCCTTTCTTAATATGTCTGTATATGCTCCAGAGTATGTATCCTATAACTCCACCAATCGTATTAAGTATTATATCATCCACATCGCAGCTTCCCACTCTGGTTATAAGCTGCACAAGCTCTATTGTCAGTGATAATCCAAACGAATACAGAAATGTTAATATAAACTTAAGCTTTCCTTCTGATAAATATGGCAGAAATATTCCAAATGGCACGAAGGCAATAATATTGCCAAATATATTAAGCCTTGCTATACTGCCCAGTGTATCATTATCAAAAATATACTTCCAAAAACGCTTAATTTCCCTAAGAGGAACAAGGTTATACACATACTCCCCCTGAGGTGTCCTCCCCATTGCTTCTGCAAAAAATACAACGTATATAAGAAGACACATATATATAATAAACAAAAGCTTCATTAGAGTTTTTTTATTTTTTTCAAATTTCATAATTATTTTGCCTGTCTTTATAATTTTCTATTATTCTCCCATTATCTTGAATTCTGTTCCCTACAATATGGATAATTACTTCTTTTGTCTTAAGTAATCCATATACTGCTTAATCTTATTTTTATCAGCCTCTATTTTAACTAACTCTACTCTATCATTCTGCTCTATTACAACATTAATATCAATTATTGATAATTAAATACCCTCTACTACAATACTAATATTATCCATATTCCAGATACTATTTTCTGAATATTTCTATATTCCACCCCTGCCTCAACAACGCAATATGCCCGGTACAGCATAATTTACAATATTTCTTACTCTCTCCTCTACTGTAAATATATGCCATACCAGGCAGTTAATCAACATATTTAAAAAAGCACATCCGACTTATGTGCAAGAAGTCTTGCGCCATTAACAATCATCATAACACCTGCACCTATTCCAAATGCTATAGTTACGATACCAAATACCAGATTAGATACACCTACTGACTTCATCTTTTTATATAACTTTTCTTCCATGCTGCCTCCTAATATTCATATGATGTTAAGTTCAAAACATAGTTCAAAACATTTTCGCTGCCAGCCATTATCTTTGGCAAAAACATTTTCTCACATTTTATGCAATAGCAAGCATATTAATTTCTCACACCATACTGCTCATAATAAGCATCTATAGCTGACTTTAATGTATCATCTATAACAACCTTGCCTTCACATTCCTTATTATAAAGGTGTTCAACAACATCCTCCATAGTAACGATTGCGCTTGTAGGGAAACCATATCTTTCCTTAATCTCATCGAGTGCGCTCATCTTACCACCAAGACCTACTTCCATACGGTTAAGGGATACCATAAGACCTACGATAGTAACGTCCGCAGCTCCTCTTACCTTTGGAACTGTTTCCTCCATAGACTTACCAGATGTAGTAACATCTTCTATCATAATAACTCTGTCGCCGTCCTTTAGCTTGCTTCCAAGGAAACCGCCCTTATCTGCGCCGTGGTCTTTCTCTTCCTTACGGTCTGAACAGTAACGTACTTCTTTGCCGTATAACTTAGCATAAGCAACAGCAGTAACTACACTGATTGGAATTCCCTTATATGCAGGTCCGAAAAGTACATCGAAGTCATCACCATATGTTTCGTGAATAGCTTTAGCATAATACTCACCAAGACGCATAAGCTGTGTACCTGTTACATAAGCACCAGCGTTCATAAAAAATGGTGACTTTCTTCCACTCTTTAATGTGAAATCACCAAACTTTAATACATCACTCTCTACCATGAAATCTATAAATTCCTGCTTATACTGCTCCATTATATCCTCCTTGTCAGGCAGCATTAATCATAAGGTTCTGGTGTTATGCTCTGGCATCATTATCCTGCACAGACATAAAAGCCAGCCTCATTACCCTGCCGCACTGTATTTATTTCAATATTTAGATTTATTTTATCATAAAAATTTATGTGTTTCAATCTGTATTTGACATATATTCAAATTCAAAAATGCCCTCAAAGCCTTTATTTTAAAGCCTTGAGAGCACCTATAATGTTAAATATTATTTATTTACCTTTTACAACTTTATTTATTCGCCCTTTACAACTCCACAACCCGAACATTCATCATGCGCTGGTGTTACAACTGCTGTACATTTCTCTCCGACAAGAATTTCTTCAACGAAATAGTTCTGACAGCCTGTATAAAGAGGGCTTATCAGCGCATGCTCTGCCCATAACTCTACTGCATCATCGCCAGAGCCAAAGTCCTTCTTACAATTACCGCATATTATGTGGCTCTCGTATACAGCCTCATATCCATCATCAATGATATAAGTTCCGTCATCATATCGTTTCATATTATCTTTTGATATGAACTTTTCACCATAAACATCTTCACGATGTACCCAGTTATGTTCATGTCCTACTACCTGTCCGTTGACAACATTTACATTATTAACACTGCCTGTATAATCAAATGCAACTGCACCATTTACTATGTACCATGTTCCATATGCATTATATGCAAGTCCTGTATAACTCCAGTCTAATGCTCCGTTCTTTATATAGAACCAGCCGTACTCATTATTTGCTACGCCCGTATAGCTCCAGTCTAACACTCCGTTTTTTATATAGAACCAGCCATACTCATTACCTGCCACGCCTGTGTAACTCCAGTCGAGTACTCCATTCTTTACATAGAACCAGCCATATTCATTACCTGCTACGCCCGTATAACTCCAGTCGAGCACTCCGTTTTTTACATAGAACCAGCCATACTCGTTACCTGCTACGCCTGTATAACCCCAGTCAAGGGCTCCGTTTCTTACATAGAACCAGCCATATTCGCTGTCTGTCAAGCCTGTATAACTCCAGTCAAGTACTCCATTTCTTATATAGAACCAGCCATATTCGCTGTCTGCTAAGCCTGTATAACTCCAGTCGAGTACTCCATTTCTTATATAGAACCAGCCGTATTCGTTATTCGCTACTCCATTATAACTGTAGTCAACAGCACCATTTACAACATAATACCAGTTTCCATCATCAAGCTGTACAACCTTTCCAGTATTTGTTGTATTGTTATTATCATTATTATTGTCACCTGAGCTGTTATCTTCATCCTTTACAGGCTGCTGTGCTTCAAGCCATGTCACACCTATTAATTCACCATCTTTTGTTACCGGATAGTTAAGTATATAACGGGAAGCTGCATTTCTGAATGAACTTTCAGGTATCTTGTTACCATAAAGAAGTACTCTTCCGTGTAATACATTGTCTGCATCATAGTACAAGAAATCACTATCATAGAAATCTGTATTGCAGCCTTCAAAAAACAGCTTTAAAGAATCTATATTGGTTATATTATTATTCTGCAGCTTTAATTCCCATAAAGAATCATACTGTGCTAAAACACTGATATCGCTGACATTATTATCATTCAGCCTTAAACAATTCATTCCATAGGAGTCCTTTAAAGCACTTATATCCGAAATATGATTGTTTTCAAGATGCAGCTCTTTTAAGTTAGTAAAGCCTTCAAGAGCACTGATATCGCTGACATTGTTATTAGCAAGTCTTATCATAACAAGCTGCTTCATATTCTTAAGTGGACTTATATCACTCACCTTATTATTATCAAGGTCAACATGTGTTAAGCTTGTAAGACTGCCCAGTGCGCTTATATCACTTATATTATTGTTGCGCATTGTTATCCAGTCAAGCCTGGTAAGTCCCTTAAGTGGTGAAATATCACTTATATTATTATCATCAATACTAATTTTCTTAAGTGTTGAAAGATTGCTCAAAACACTTATATCGCTTATATTATTTCCCTCAATATTAAGTGATTCTATTTTTTTTAGACCAGCTAATGGACTGATATCTGTTATATTATCGTTAGCTAATGTCATAGCCATTATATTTGGTATATTATCAATACCTTTAAGAGTTGTGATATTTTCATCCTCTATTGTAAATGCATATAACTTCTTACTGGCTTCCTCTTTAGTGAGTACGCCATCATTGTTGCGGTCAAGTTCTTCTAACAGAGCATTGTACAAAACACTGTCAGGTATGCCATTTTCATCATTGGTTATTACTGTCTGTGCATCATCATTAGCATATACTGGTGTTTTTAATGTATTAAAGCCCATTATCAGACCACCGCATATTGCCAGCGTTGTAATGATTTTGGGGTATTTTTTTATCATTCATCAAGCCTCCTTTGTTATTGCTATGTGTCATTATAGCACGTATTATTTGCTACGCCGTGCATGTCCGGAAAAGCTGTTGCTTTTTTATTCTTTTATCATGCACGGCTCATTGCTTACGCACATTATAGCACAATTTACATTCCTTACAATAACCTCTACATTAACACACATCTTATCTTTCCAGTACTTGCACTCCCCGACTATTATATTTTTCCCTTCCGGGTCAAGTGCGCATATATCTATCTCTGTTTTAGGATTCCAGTATCTTCCAATCTCCGTTACCTCCTGTCTTAACAGAAAATTCGGTTCATCGTACAGATATCCCGACTTGGACAATATATTATTATATATTGCATTATATATATCAGACTCATCTGTAAATAATTCTATATACTTAGGAACACCACCTGTAACCGCATATCTTTCTATAAGCTCATTATCAGACCTGCTGCTAAAGAACTCTTTATAATACTTAAAAGTTATCTGCTTTAACCCAATCTGTGCAGTTCTTCTGTCATACAACGGACTATTATATGCCAGAACCTGTGACTCCATCATAGATATAAGCTACACCATCAAGGTATACACGGTATCCGCCAACCTTTGTATCATCTGTTGCTGCATCCCATGTTATAACGATGTCACCGGCTTCATTTTCCTTAGCTGTAACTGCAGCATCGCTGCTCCATACAGGAGCCTTGTAATCATAGTTTTCAAGTGTCTTAACTGTTGCTTCTGGATACTTGTATTCTACTCCTGCATCTGTAAATGCAACAATCTGAACCTTATTTTCAATACCCGGTGTAAGACGACCAACCTGATTGCTTATAGTATCTACTGTGTCATACTTATTTATCTGATAGTTGTAAAGTGTCTTAACAAGATTGCCATTAGCATATATCTTATATCCACGAATTCTTGTATCATCCTTTGAAATTCCTGTCCATGTTGCCTGTGCGCATGTATATATAGCACTTGCAAGACTAACTTCTGTGTCCTTAGCTGCAATAGCTGCTGTATCCTTACTTCCTTCTGTTGTAAATGTTGCTTCACCAAGATATGTCTTGTTGTTGCCTGCATTTAAGCTGTTAGCATTATCAGCCTTTTCACTTACATATACCTTAAATGTGTACTCAACACCTGCTGATAATCTGTCAATAATTGTTGATGTATCTTTAATTCCGTCAACCATATCAACCTTTACACCATCAACATATTTTTCTATTTTTGTTAAATATGTATAAAATATTCATTTTTAATGCCCTGCAAACGCATGTGACATTGTGATTTCCTCTAATAAAAAAATATTCTATTTTTATATAAGTCTGTATACAGATAGTTAGGATAAACTTACTTATGCAATATATTTATGAATTAGTGTATTTATAAATTTCTAATTAAAATATAACTGCTGATATATAATTTTATAGATAATGTTAAAGTTTTCTGACTTGTAAAATAAAGTTTTTACGTCATCCATTGACAAAGAAGCAAATAAAAAGCCATATTCTGTATATATGTTAATGCATTTTTTACACAATTATCTAATAAAAAACGCTACACATACAGAATATGGCTTTATTATCTATACAACCTTTTTAATCCATTTACCACTTAAAAATCTTGTTGTAAATATTATTCCTCTTATTGTCCAGTCTGCAAACATACCATACCACACAGCCATAGGTCCCATTCCAAAAACTCTTATCAATGCAATACTTAATGCAACTCTGCATCCCCACATAGTTATAATTGAAGTAATCATTGAAAACTTTACATCGCCCGCAGCTCTCATACCATATGCAGGAACAAATGAGAATACCCACACAAGCGGCTTTACAATAGTTATTGCGCCGACCATCTCTATACACATACGGGCACTTTCAGGCTCCATTCCGCCAAGCTTTGTAATAGGCTCAACAAGCAGATATACTAACAGACATGAAGCTATTATTCCAAGCTCTGCTATTCCTGCAAGCTTAACCACATAGTACTTTGCTTCCTCCTTACGCCCTGCACCGAGTGTCTGTCCTACCACGGTCATAAGGCACATACCTACACCGATACCGAATATACCATTAACATTTTCAAGGATATTGGTCATAGCCTGTGCTGCTATGGCTGCTGTTCCAAGTGTTGATACTGTTGACTGTATAGCAAGCTTTCCGAACTGGAACATACTGTTTTCTATACCCGATGGCACACCTATTGCAAGTATTGACTTTATAAGTCCGAAGTCCGGTCTTATCGCTGCATAGTTATTGACAACTATATCAAGCTTAGGCTTTGACAGTGCTATAAATATAACTACCATACAGAATACTCTTGATATAAGTGTAGATATCGCTGCACCCGATACTCCCATCTTAAACACGAACATAAGAAGTGCATTTCCAGCTACATTAAAAACATTGGATATAACTGATACAACCATAGGATATCTTGAATTACCACATGACCTGAATAACGCTGAACCCGCTGAAAACAGTGCTAAAAATGGGTAACTGAGCGCTGTAAACAGGAAGTAATCCACCGCATTATCCATAACCGCCGGCTCTACCTGACCAAATATAAGACTAAGGAGTGGTCTTCTGAATATAAGCCCAAGTATGGTTATTGCAAGTGATATCACCATAACTGTAAGTACAACCTGTCTTGCAGCCTTATTAGCTCCATCCTTATTTCTCATACCAATATAATGTGAACATATAATCGCTGCTCCTGTTGCCATTGCTGAAAATAGCTGCACTATAAGGTTATTAACCGAATCCACCAGTGATACGCCTGATATTGCCTGGCTTCCCAGATTACTCACCATCATAGTATCAACCATACCCATAAAGGAATTAAGAAGCTGCTCTATTACTATTGGTATAAGCAATGCAAAAAGAGCTTTATTGTGAAACAACAGATTATGTTTATCAATATCAAATAATTTTTTCCTGTTCATATCGTGTACACTCTCCTATTTCGTTAAAAGCATCCGGTATACCGGGTGCTTACTACCAATATAAAAGATTAACCCTTTCTTAGCGATTAGTCAACCCGTACACTCACGAACCCGCGCTTCACGCTTTCTCTCCCTGCTTCGCAGCCGCTTCCTTTTCTTTTGCGCTCATTATATCACGATTCGTAGCTTTGCTACTTGCCGCTGCTATCGCAGCTATCGTGATCGTCATTCACCGTTCGCCAGAAATCTGCAAGCAGCTTTCTGGCTCTCTTGCGCTCATTATACTACTGCTCAAATACCACTCTTATAGTTGTTCCAACTCCCAATTCACTATCCAGCTCTATATGTGCATTATTATGCTTTGCAACTATATGCTTAACAATAGCAAGTCCAAGTCCTGTTCCGCCGGTAAGCTTTGAACGGCTCTTATCAACTCTGTAAAATCTTTCAAATATTCTTTGCTGGTTCTCCTTAGATATACCTATTCCGTTATCCTTAACCTCAACGACAACTGCCCTTTTATTATTATCCCCATAAGTACTGCCATGCACTTCATCACCACTGCTGCCACCATCAGAATAATCCCCGGCTTCACGCTCGTATACAGATACCCATACTCTTCCTCCCGGATTATTGTATCTTATGGCATTGTCGCATAGATTGTAAATAAGCTCGTCAATCATCTGTCTGTCAGCCATTATACTTATATCTTTACCTGTAAGATTCATTATCACACCATTTTTCTGGGCATTCAGTTCCAGCATCTGGACTGTTGATTTGGCTATTTCATACAGATTAACACTTTCCAAGGCTTCATCAGAGGATGTTGCATCAAGCTCTGATATCTTGATAATATCGTTAATAAGAGTGAGCAGTCGCTGTGAGCTCTTATGTATTTCTGTTGCAAAGCGCTTGGCATCATCACCATCAGCCATTCCACTTTCTATAAGCTCAGAATAACCAGATATTGATGTAAGTGGGGTTTTTAGTTCATGTGACACATTCGCTGTGAATTCCTGACGCATATCTGCATTACGCATAATATCCTCATGCTGCTTCTTTATTGTATTAACGAATGGCACAAGCTCCTTATACACCTTTATAGAATCCGAGGCATCCATATTATCTGCCAGGAATTCTATAGGCTCTACGATACTCTTTGTAAGCAGATGTGAACTTATGGAACTTATCACAAAAAGAATAACACATAACAACACAGCTACAGGTAATGCACTTATCATAATACTTGTCATGCTGCTTACTTCTCTTGAAACTCTTAACACATATCCGTTATCAAGCTCCACGGCATAATAAAACGAATTCTTCTGCAGGGTTTCTGACTTTCTTATATCACTTCCAGAGCCATTTCTTCTGGCCTCAACAACCTCCGGTCTTTCATTGTGATTCTCCATATCTGTCACTTCCACAAGATTATCTACAACCGCATATCCCTCAACATTAATAAATGTGACTCTAAGATTACCGTCATAGCTTTCTATTACCTTCTGCTCATTGATATCGTCCGGATCACTTACCATTCCCCACGCATCTGCACCAATAAATATATCAACATAATTGCGCATATCGCCTAAAACCTCACGCTTTAATATGTTGTAAAATACAAATGTAGATATTGCCATTGCTGATACAATAGTGACAAATGCGAGCACCATACATTGTATGTTAATTCTTTTCTTCATAAGAACTCCTCTTAACCCTTAATGAGCCTCATCATCCATAAAATAGCCCACATTTCTTACTGTCTTTATATAATTACCAGCGTCTCCGAGCTTGTGTCTTAATGTCTTTATATGGACATCAAGTGTTCTTGACTCTCCTTCATAATCCGTACTCCATATCCTGTCCATGATATTATCTCTTGTAAGTACAATTCCCCTGTTAAGAGCAAGATACTTTAAAAGCTCATATTCCTTGTAGGTAAGTTCAACTGGCTTATCTTCAACATAAGCAACACGCTTCTCATCATCTATGAATAACTGACCTATTCCTATAAGCTTCTCCTCATCAGTTCCACCAGCCCTTCTAAGAACTGCCTTTACCCTTGATATAAGTTCCATAATTCCAAACGGCTTTGTTATATAGTCATCCGCTCCCATATCAAGACCTTTAACCTTATCTATCTCTGTTGTCTTAGCCGTAACCATAATCACAGGAACTCTTCTGGTTTCCGGAACCTGTCTTAGCTTTCTTAAGATTTCAAGCCCATCTTCATCAGGAAGCATTATATCTAAAAGAACGAGATCCGGAATACGTTCCCTCATCAGCTTATGGAAGTCCTTTCCACTGGCACACTCTATAACTGTATGCCCTGCATTCTTTAACGCAAAGCCTTCAATTTCGCTTATATTATTGTCATCCTCAACTACATATATGTATGCCATATTCATCTTCCTTTCTGTTCTTATACAATCAACAGTAAATGTATATGAGCTTTACGGCTCTACTGCTGCTACTGAAAACTGCGTGTTTCCGGCAGTCTGTATTTTTCCTTATAAGCCTTATAATCCCTTGCAAACTGCTGATTATCTTTATTCTTTATTCTGTCCAGATATTCATGTGCATCGAATTCCAACTGGTCGCTCTGAATAACATCCACCGCAATATTAGAACAATGGTCTGCTACCCTTTCCAGATTATTAAGAATATCTGAATGTGCGAAGCCAAGCTCTATAGTACACTTACCCTCACGAAGTCTTCTTATATGTCTTGCCTTTAGTTCTACCGAAAGAGTATCTATAAGCTCTTCTAAAGGTTCAACCTTATCTGCTTCATTTTTATTATTGCTCTTGAAGGCATCAAAGGATATATCTACCGCTTCTCTTACCGCTGAGCTTAATATATCAAGCTCTGTCTCTGCCTTAGGTGAAAACTGCATATTCTTTTGCTGCAGTTCTCTTGCCGAGTCACAGATATTACATGCATGATCTGATATTCTTTCGAAATCCCCTATACAATGTAACATAACATTAAGCATTTCTGAATCCTCTTTTTTTAGATTCTTCGTACTTATCTTCATTATGTATGTTCCAAGTGCATCCTCATACTTATCTGCCCTTGTTTCAAGTTCTCCTACACGAAGTGCCTGTTCTTCATCATATCCGCCTATAAGCGACATAGATATGAATAAAGACTCACGCGATATATCTGCCATCTTATTAATAACCTGTTTGCAATGCTCTACAGCAAGACTAGGTGCCTCTAGGAATCTGTCATCGAGTAATGCGAATTCATTCCCACTTCTGCTATCCATGATTCTTTTCTCATTGTCGTCCAGCTTAATAGTAGCATATGCCAGTTTCTCCAGCACCTTTCTTAAGGGAAGCAGATATGCTGTTGTTATTATGTTAAATGCGGTATGTATTACTGCTATTCCGAATTCCTGTGCTGTCAGGTTTAAGAATGAAAAGTGTATTACTGCATTTAAAGCATAGAATACTATCATAAATGTAACAGTACCAATCACGTTAAAGTACAGATGAATAATAGCAGCTCTCTTACCATTCTTAGTTGCTCCAATACTTGAAAGCAAAGCTGTAACGCAGGTACCTATATTCTGTCCCATAATGATAGGAAGTGCTGTTGCATAGCTTAGTATACCTGTTGAGCATAATGCCTGAAGTATACCTACTGATGCCGATGAGCTCTGGATAATAGCTGTAAACAGCATACCTGCAAGCATTCCAAGCAATGGATTAGAAAATGCTGTAAGTATTGATGCAAACTGTGGCACCTCGGCAAGTGGTGCAACTGATGAGCTCATAGCATCCATGCCGTACATAAGAAGTGCAAAGCCTATCATTATCTTTCCCGGATTCTTTAAGCTGTCCTTCTTTAAAAACATCAGAAACACTATACCAACTGCAGCAAGAACTGGCGAAAATGAGGTTGGCTTTAACAGGCTTATGAATATATTACTGCTCTCAATACCTGTAAGACTCAATATCCAGGATGTTATAGTCGTACCTATATTAGCACCCATTATTACGCCAACTGCCTGGCTAAGCTTCATAATACCAGAATTCACAAAGCCTACAACCATAACTGTTGTGGCTGAGGATGACTGTATTACTGCTGTTACGCCAGCACCAAGAAGTACTGCCTTCAACGGATTTGATGTAAGCTTTTCCAGTATTTTTTCAAGCTTTCCACCTGAGGCACCAGTTAATCCTTCACCCAACAGATCCATTCCATACAGGAATATTGCTAATCCGCCTATTAATGATAATACACCAAATATATCCATATTTCCTCCAAATCTTTGTCTGTTTAATCTGACTTAATTTATTTTTTACATTCTGGAGTGTAATTCACGTATATAAATGTTATATGAACCTTATGTAAATTCTGTGTAAATTCTTATCATTAAATTCTTACTCATTAACGCCTTATCATTAACTTTTTATCATGAAACATACTTATTTTTAACTCATATCATTATATTAAATATAAAATGTTATTGCACTTTTATATTTTCGGTTTATTTATCATCTGGATGTTCACCTGTTATTGAGAATATAACCCATTCTGATATGTTGGTAGCGTGATCACCTATTCTCTCAAAATACTTTGCAGCCATGAGAAGATCAGATGCCTGCTCACCAACCTCTGCATTCTCGTGTATCATATTTATAAGTTCCTTCTTTACCTTGCCAAAAAGCTCATCTACTATATCATCATGTGCTATAACTACCTTTGCCTTATCCATATCCTTATTAACAAATGCATCTACACTCTGCACAAGCATATACATAGTTTCCTTAGCCATCTGCTGAATGTGATCAAGCTTCTTGATATAGGACTGGTTGGAAAGCTCAAGAGTAATCTCCGAAATATCAGAAGCGTGGTCACCTATTCTCTCCATATCTGTGATCATCTTGAGTGCTGAGGATATAAGTCTTAAATCTCTGGCAACCGGCTGCTGCTGTAAAAGCAGCTTAAGACACAACTGTTCAATCTCTCTTTCCTGATGGTCTATCTCTTCATCATAATCTATGACAACCTTAGCAAGCTCTGTATCCTGATTCACAAGTGCCTTTACTGTATCTGCTATTGCCTTTTCTATCATTCCACCCATTTCTATAAGCTCATCATTAAGCTGTACTAACTGTCTGTCAAATCTATTTCTCATATTAATCCTCCATTCTTGCGCTGCTTCTTTGCGCATCTCAAGTTTGTGCGAAGCACAATTCACGTATATTTCTGTATACAAAAATACCTCCACTATAATACAGCTATGTACATAGTGAAGGTTAAATGTTCAATATACCAGCAGCCTGCTGCCAGTATAATATGCTGTGTGTAAATAAGCAGACATTCAGTTTCTGTCCCTGAATATTATGTATCTTCTGTTGAGTGCCCTTAACGCATTCCTGAAAGCCTTGGCTCTCCTAGGATACTTAAACATAGCACCAACCTTATTATACAGATAGAACATGTATACAAGAACCTTGTTAAATGAACCTATCCTGTCCTTGGTTGTATGTCCATATCTTGTGCCACCAACCTTAGGATGATTCTCCTCCTTGTAATATACAATCAGGTCATCAACATTCCTTATTGTTTCAGGGAGCAGCGCATATCCAAGACCTACACAATCACTGCCATGTGCATCACTACCTGCGGTAAGTGGTACTCTGCAGTCGCTTGCAAATCTTCTGGCATATCTGTTGCTTTTATTACTTTCACAGGCATTATAACCTTCAACGAAATCAAAATGTACCATATGTGCAATCTGCTTTGGCTGATTCCAATACATAGTAGAAGCAAAGCTCATAAAGGGTTCTCCATAAGGATGTGCCGGACCTAATATTCCATCGCTGCAATGAACTATATAGATGAGCTTATCAAGCGTTAAACCTTTATATCTTAATAACTCATACACCTCATCAGGGGTATCTGATGGGAGTATGACTATAAAATGTCCAAATTCAAGACTATCATACTCTATACCTCTTAAAACAACGAAATCATCATACTTCTTTCCCGAATTCACATATGCTTCATAACCACCATATGAATCATGGTCTGTTACAAGCATTCCACCGAAGCCCTTACTTCTTAATATCTTAATGTAATCTTCTATATTAACCTTTGCATCTACTGAACCCTCAGCCGTATGACAGTGCATATCAAACTTTACATATTTCATATATCTATAACCTTTGCCCTTCTTAATTAGTATTAACTGTTTTATGCCTTATTTATGCTCATTATACTTCCATACTATACTAATAACAAGTGACAAAAATATGAAATATCAGCCAAAACGTCCTGTTATATAATCCTCTGTTTTCTTGTTCTTTGGCATTGAGAATAACTGCTCTGTATTTCCATATTCAATCATTTCTCCTAACAGGAAGAATGCTGTATTATCAGATATTCTTGTTGCCTGCTGCATATTATGAGTAACCATTACAATGGTATACTGATTCTTAAGCTCTATTGCCAGGTCCTCTATTCTTGATGTCGATATAGGATCAAGTGCTGAAGTAGGTTCATCCATAAGTATTACTTCCGGTTCTACCGCAAGTGTTCTTGCAATGCACAATCTCTGCTGCTGTCCACCTGATAAACCAAGTGCTGATTTCTTTAATCTGTCCTTTACTTCATCCCATATAGCAGCCTGCTTTAAGGCTCTCTCAACAATTATGTCAAGATCTGCTTTCTTATGTACTCCAAACAGTCTTGGACCATATGCTATATTATCATACACGCTCTTAGGGAAGGGATTAGGCTGCTGGAATACCATTCCAACTCTGTGTCTTAATGTTATATCATCCATATCTGTGAATATGTTCTTTCCATCAAGACGTACATCTCCATCTATAGTCACATTATCAACAAGATCATTCATTCTGTTAAGTGTCTTTAAAAATGTTGACTTACCACATCCAGAAGGACCTATAAAGGCAGTTATCTGATTCTTCTTAATATTCATATTAATGTCTTTTAATGCGTGAAAAGCCCCATAGTGAAGATTAAGGTGACTAATCTCAAACTTATTATCATCGCTGCTGGCTGCTGTAAATGTTCCCGAACTATTAACTGTATTATCCATATATATTCCTCATTTCTATATTTAAAGTTATGTATATATCTTATATACCTTTTCAGACCTTCCAAATATATTGCATCTGATTTATGCCTTCTCTCCGGCATTCTTCTTATTAATCTTATTGCTTAATATATTGGCACCAATACTGAACGCAAGAACAAGTATAAGAAGTACTGCTGATGCAAGATTCGCAAGATTCTGGTCTTGTCCGTTTACCTGCAGATCCCATATCTGTAGGGAAAGTGTTTCTGCAGAACGGAAAGGATTAAGAGGACACGTAGAAGATGAAAGATCCCAGTTAGACCATCTTATATTCGTGCCTGAGCCTGTTGTATACAGAAGTACTGCTGCCTCACCAAAGCCACGACCTGCTGCAAGAATAACACCTGTCATGATTCTTGGAAGGCAGGCGGGTAATAATACATGGAATATAGCCTGCCAGCGTGTTGAGCCAAGTCCCATACTAGCTTCGAAGTAACCCTTTGGAAGTCCCTTAATAGCATCCTCTGTTGTAGTTGTTATAAGTGGCAGTGTTATTATTGATACTGATAGTGCTCCTGCCATAAGACTCTTATCCATTCCCATAATAACAAGAAATATAAGGTATCCAAAAAGTCCTACAACGATTGATGGAAGAGATGAAAGAGTTTCTATACATATTCTTATAAATTTTGTAACAGTTCCTCCCTTAGCGTACATAGCAAGATATATTCCCGCAAAGGTTCCGATTGGAACTGTTATAAGCAGTGACAAAAATACAAGATACAACGTATTAAATAACTGGTTTCCTATGCTTCCTCTTCGTGCAAATCTGAACATAGATATATCTGCACCGATAAAGCCTTTAATAATTACATATCCTGCAAATGCAGCTAAAAGAACAAAAAAGAATACTGCTATGGCGTAGAATATGACTGTCATTATGCTGTTTTGTGCCTTTGCACGTTTAATTCTATTCATAAATATATGCTCCTTTAATTCTGCTTTGCCGACGTTAACGCACTCTTTTTAGAGATGGCCTTAGCTCCTGCATCCTCTGGTTTCTTTCTTGATAATATATGTATAAGGAATATGAATAATAATGATATGACAAACAGAAGTAAAGCAAGTGTCCACAACGCAGTCTTTGTTTCTCCACCTTCCATAGCATTACCCATCTGGGCTGTTATTTCTGTTGTAAGTGACTTAGTTGTAGAGAATATGCTTTCAGGAAGTGCTGTTGTCTGTCCTATAACCATAGCTACTGCAAGTGCCTCACCAAAGGCTCTGGCAAGACCAAGTATTATTCCTGAGAATATGCCTGAGGCTGAAGCTGGTAGTACAATCTTGTATATGGTCTGCCAGCGTGTTGAGCCCATACCATAGGCTCCCATCCTGTAATCCTTAGGAACTGCCCTTATTGCATCTGCTGCAACGCTTGTTATCGTAGGAAATATCATTATTGCAAGTACAAGTCCTGCTGCAAGTATCGAATGTCCTACCTGCCTATGAAATATATCCCTTATAAAAGGTACTAAAACTGTAAGTCCTACCCATCCATATACAACTGATGGAATTCCTGCAAATATCTGTATTACAGGACGATAGAATTTCTCACCGAACTTAGGAGCAATTTCTGTCATAAATATAGCTGAGCCAAGTGCAAATGGTGTTGCTATAAGCAATGCAAGTCCACATGTACTAAGTGAACCAACTATAAATATCAGTGTACCTACTCTTCCTCCACCTTCCATATTATCAACTGGTGCCCAGTCTGATGAGAAAAGAAATTCTCCTATTGAATGATGGAACTTTAAAAACGTTCCAGAGCCCTTATATACAAGGAATCCACCTATTCCCAATGTAATAACTATAACGAACAATCCACACATTGTAACTATACTCCGCCACAGATATTCCCTGGTAAACATACCTCTCTTACTGTTCATACATTCTCCATTCTAATGTCTGCTATATCACGATTATAGGCAGGCACCACAGATATTATCGTGCCCGCCTCTTTATAATCTCTTATGCAGTATCATTTATCATTGCTAACTGCATTACTATCTGGTCATCAACATATATATTTTACAAGTTAATTAATATTTATGATTAGTGTTCCTTAACTGTCATCTTAGAAGATACGCCGTATCCTAAGGCTTCCATTTTCTTACCGTATTCATCTGACATAATGTAATCAAGGAACTTCTGAGATACTTCATCAGCATTGCCCTTTGTATACATATGCTCATATGTCCATACCGGATACTTTCCAGCGTATGTATTCTCAAGTGTAGGCTCTACACCATCAATTGATACTGTATCAACACCAGGATTGCTTACAAGATATGATAAAGCTACATATCCGATTGCGCCCTTTGTTGTCTTTACATTCTGTAAAAGAACACCTGAATCATCTGTTTCCATAGACTTATTAGATGCTTCACTTGCACCATCAAGTGCGTACTTCTTAAATGTTGCTCTTGTACCTGAAGATTCTGGACGTGTAATAAGTACGATTGCTTCATCAGCACCACCAACTTCTTTCCAGTTCGTAATCTTGCCTGTGAAGATATCTGTAAGCTGTGCCTTTGTAAGATTCTTAACACCGCTTGCTGTTACATCCTTGTTTACGATAGGTGCCATAGTTACAACACATACCTTATGGTCTACAAGTGCTGAAGCCTTTGTTGCATCAAGCTTTTCTGCAGCTTCTACATCTGAGTTACCAATATTAACTGTTCCTTCTGAAACCTGCTTAAGACCTTCACCAGATCCACCTGCATCAATTGTGATATTTACATCTGGATATTTTTCATTAAAAAGATCTGCTGCATCATCTACAAGTGGCTTAAGTGCTGAAGAACCTGCTGCTGTTATGCTTCCGCTAAGCTTTTCTGCCTTTGCGCCATCATTTCCGTTATCTGAAGAAGCACTATTACTTCCACAACCAACTAATGCTCCTACCATACATACTGTACTTAGCACAATAGCTACACTCTTTTTCCAATTAAACTTTCTCATAATTATCCTCACTTTTCCTTCTGACTGCTTATGTCTGATTTTTTCAATTTCTAATCCGTATCTGATTTCTTATATCTAATCAGCCTTACAGTCTGTTTTTCAAACTATTGTTTTGTTTTTATCAACTGATTACAAGACTTAAGCCATAACAGGTGTTACGTACCATCCATTATCAACTTTACCTGTACCTCATTGACAGTTAACAGAATAACAACGGTATGTAAAATGTAATACCGTATGTATGAGAAATCTGTGTAAAGTGTTCGTAAATTGAAATAAGGGATAAAAAATATCGCCAGCCATAAACTGACTGACGATACTAAAATTTTATTATTTATCTTTTAACTTAATTTATTTCATTTTAACTTAGCCAATGTTAAAATGCAAGTTTTTAAGTTATTTTAAAGTTTTATAATTATTATAGTCCTGCCTTCCTGCTTAATACTCTATATTCAATAAACTTTTCTAATATAAACAGGCAGCCTATAATCAAAGGCATACATACACTAATATCCAAAAAGCCTCCGCCCTGATTATCCGGGTCTATTACTCTTACAAATATAGCTGCCATCTGTCCTGTTATAACGAAAGGTGCTATTATACGCACTGTTAATATAAGCTTTACACGCCTTAACACTGATACATCCACAGGGATGTACTTATATTTTTCAAATATATTGACACTCTTTCCGTTTTCTCTCACATATGACACATATGTAGTCACGCCCTGATATACACCAAATATAAATACTGTCAACGTAATCATAATCCTCTTATCGTCTGATGAATAATCATACTTAAAACCATACATTAATGACATAAATACACTAAAAATCAATCCAAGATAAATAGCTATATATGCTCCTTTTGTTTCTTTTACCATACGCTGTTTCCAGTTTTTATGCTCTGTTTTCAACAGCTTTTTTATGTCTGTATCCATATACACCCTCTTTTCTGCGCTTATTTTTTACAGTTTCTTTTTTGCCTTTTTGCATATTCTATATGACTTATATCTGCAACATTCTATATACATGATGTCGGGGTCAAAAGCCCCCGACTTTGATACCTACGGATTGTTCCGTGCTACGCACTCCCACGTCTACGCTACGCTTCGGTCAGTGCTAAACATGTGCCACTGGTATCATATACATTCCCTAAGCGAATATCTCCCATCTTCTACATCCATAATATAATCAGCTATCTTGGAAATGTCTTCATCAAGATGTGTCGCCATAAGAATAGTCATATCATATTCAGCTACGAATTCCTGTAATATCTTAAGAAAATCATCCCTGAATACAGGGTCAAGATTGGCAGTCGGTTCATCCAGTAATAACACCTGTGGTCTGTATGCTGCTGCAAATGCAAGCTGATACTTAATCATTTCTCCTGTTGACAGGTTTCCTAAGCTGCTGCCTGAATTAATATTCAGATTTTTAAGCATTTTACGATATTCACCGCTGTTCCAGTTTCTATAAAATGGTGCATACAGCCTTTCATTTTCATATGCATCCTCCTCCATAAAAAATGTTCTCTCCTGCGAAACAACTCCTGTTATATTTTTTATCTGCGTCCTGTTCTTTACAACATCAATGCCATCTATGTAAATATTCCCTTGCATTTTATCATACATTCCAAGAAGCATACGAAGCATTGTTGATTTTCCGGCTCCGTTATCTCCCTGTATGCCTACGATATAGCCTTTAGGAATATTTATAATTGCCGGTTTTATAGAAAACTTTCCTAACTTTAACGCTGCATTTTCAATTCTTATTATATTTTCTTCCATTACTTTTCCCCCAGCACACGAACCATATCAATCACATCCTCCAAGGTCATGCCCGCATTGAAACATTCCTTTAAAATATCTGACATACGGTTTTCTATATTCATCATCTGTTTTTCTCTTAAATGGTCATTTTTCTGCTCGCATACATAAAATCCCCTTCCAGGAACAGACTCAATAACGCCTTCCTTTTCCAGCTCCTCATAGGCACGCTTTGTTGTAATAACACTTACAGTAAGCTCTTTTGCAAGAACTCTTATGGACGGCATGCCTTCCCCCGCCTTAAGCTCACCATTTATCACCACATCCCTTATCTGATTGACAATCTGTTCATATATTGGCATATTTACTGTATTTGAAATAACTATTTTCATATATAACCTCTATTACATTTTTAACTTTTATCCTATAAACGAGCATATAAAAAATTTACAAAAATAAGTTAATTTGCTAATTTATAGTTTCTTCTATAATCCAACCATTTTTATTCTAATTATTACTTTTAATTATCTGCCTTAATAAATCTTAGATACAGGCAGTTTCTCTTTGACATATTCGTAATCTGCCATACTGCTAACCATTTTATCCTCATACCTTATCCTGCATACAAAAATAAGAATTACAGAACTTATTAAAACCAATAAGACAATAATTACATTAACGCTCTGTGTGCCTGCTGCCTTATCTGACTGTACAGCCCCAAAAAACATTAATATCATAACAAGCTTTAAACCAACTGTTGACCAGTATCTATACACACTTTTTTTAACTATGTATATTGAAAATGTATTGCTATACAGCAGACTTGCTGATAATATAACTTCACTTAAACACACTATGACCGAAGACATATTTCCCCGCATATATTCTATGTATCCAAATGGTAATACCAAAATAATAATTAACCACATATACATAGCAAAAAACTTATACCTCTGTCCCTTCCTTATAAGTTCTTTTCTCTGTTCTTTGGTATACGGCGCAATATACATATAATCAGGAAGCACAAATACACTTAATCCTGCTGCAATCTCTGGCTTACACGTCACAACTAAAAACAAATTCAAGGCATATATATACTTGTAACTACTGACCTGAAAAAACGACCAGCACACTACTGCAGTTAACGAAATAATAAGCGAAACAAAACTAGTTATTAAGATATTTTTCTGCAATAACTTCGGCATTTTTCTCCCCTCCCTTCACAAAATAATACATAAACTCCCTGATATCAGGTATATGTTTTTCCAGTTCATCATCTATCTTATACCACTCTGAATTAACTACCATAACACTTGTGCTGTAAGCGTTCTTTTCTTTATATACAACCGCTTCATCCGGTATAAGGTTACACTTATAATCCTCACCAGTAACAATCCTGAAACGCTCACACATTTTATAGCTTTCTGTATAAAATAACATTCTCCCATTCTGCATATACGCAATATAATCAGCAATCCTGTCAAGCTCTTCCGTTATATGTGTCGCTATAAGTATGCTTTTTTCCCCGTCTGCTACAAGCTCAGTGCATATCTTAAGGAACTTTTCCCTGAAATGCTTATCAAGTCCGGCAGTCGGTTCATCAAATAAAAACATCTTCGCATTATGTGACAGTGCAAATGCTAACTGTGTCCTTGTTTTCATTCCCTTGGAAAGCTTCTTATATTTCTGTTTTTTATCAAGTCCGAATTCTTCAATATAATTAAGATACAATTCCATATTGAAGCTATGATATAACTGTCCGTAGAACCTCCCTATCTGCCATAATCTCATATTTCCGTCAAAAAAAACCGTCATCAGCAAATACTATCCCCAGCCTTTCCTTGGCTGCCGCCTCATTAAGCCGCATATCACAGCCGTCTATCACTACACTTCCGAATGAACTGTAAAGTCCCATAAGTGTACGCATAAGCGTTGTCTTACCTGCTCCGTTTTCGCCAATCAGTCCGCAAATGTGTCCTTTGGGAATGTGAAATGTTACATTCTCAATGAGGTGTGAATTGCTGCCGGGATTTATTTTATTGAGATTATTGACTTCTAACATATAGAGTTCCCCCCTTCCTGTCTTTTGGGTAGTTTATAAAACTACATATTATTATTTTTTTGTGATATTACATTTTTCTTTATTTACTCATTTATTGCTTTTATTTTTTTATAAAAAAGAGGCTACTATAAAATAAAAAAGTGTGTATATACTGTATATGCTAATATATACAGTATATACACACTTTTGTCAAGAGAATATTGTCGGGCTTTCTCTTCCCTCTACTTTTTTTCAATTTCTTCGCCGTGCAAGTCTTAGAAAGCTTCGCTTTCTAAGACTGTAGGGCTTCGCCCTATATAACAAAAAAGCCAATAAAAGAACTTTGTGCAAGCACAGTTCTTTTATTGGCTTTTTGTTATGCACGGCTCGGTTTTACATGTTTATATAAACACCAGGTCCGATTGGAAGACCAAGAGCATACCAGATAATTGCAAATATTATCCATACTATCTGTACTACAAGTATTGTTGGAATACAAGGTGCTATAAAGCTTCCAAGTTTCATATCTTTATCGTATTTTTCATTAACTACGGCAAGACACATGAAAAGGTATGGACTTAATGGAGATATTGCATTTGTTGGTGAATCTCCTAATCTGTATAATAACTGTGTCCATGCAGGATGATAACCTAACATCATAAGCATAGGTACAAATACTGGTCCGAATATAGTCCATTTTGCTGAAGCTGAACCCATAAACAGATTGACAAAGCCTACAAGAATAATTATTGCTATGAATAAGCCTGAACCTGTAAAATTAATGCTTCTAAGGAAGTCGGCACCTGATATGGCAAGTACTGTTCCTAACTTTGTCCAGTTAAATAAAGCTGTAAACTGACCTGCTGCAAAACAGAAAGCTACGAAAGAACCCATAGATGCCATAGCCTTAGTAACACATTTGGATACATCCTTTTCACCATGAATAACACCGACTGTTTTACCATAAACAATGCCACATAACATAAACATTCCAAGAATAATAGGAATAAGTCCCTTAAGAAATGGACTATTAATAATACTTCCTGTCTGCGCATTACGAAGTGGTCCTGCTACAATACCTGCAATTATCACAGCAATATATATAAGAAGCGCTATACCCGCATTTCTTAAGCCCTTGTGCTGTATATCACTTAAAGGTTCTCTGTAATCCTTAAGCTCTCCTTCATACTTACCAACTCTAGGCTCAAGAAGGTGATTGGTACACCATCCAACTACTATAGTTATAAGAAATGTAGATGCAACCATAAAGAACCAGTTACATGCACTGTCTACCTGAAATGTTGTGTCAGCACCAAGTAATACCTGAATTGAAGTATTAGTGATACCGGCAAGCATTGAGTCAGTTCCGGCTATCATAAGGTTAGCAGAGAAGCCACAGTTAGCTGCAAGCCATCCACACATAAGACCAGCGATAGGATTTCTTCCAACAGCTACAAATGCAATCGCTGCAAGTGGTGGAATAACAACCGTACAAGTATCAGAAGCAATATTTCCACATGTTCCTATAAATGCGATAACATATGGAATCATAACTGCTGATACATTACCTACACATTTCTTAAGAACACTATCCACAAGGCCTACCTGCTCACACATACTTATACCCATAGTCATGCTGAGTACAAGTCCGAGCGAAGCAAAGCCACTGAAGTTCGTTGTCATATTAGTAAGAAACCATGTAAGGCCTTTTGTAGAAAGAAGATTCTGGACTACAACATCTGAGCCATCTGATGGATTCGTTATATGTACACCTAATACTGAACATACTGCTGAGAGCACTCCTATTATCACAAATAATCCGATAAACATTGTAAATGGTGTAGGAAGTTTATTACATCCATGTTCAATACCCTTAAGTATTTTATCAAACACAGATGTTTTCTTTTTTGTATTTTCATTCATATGTTTATTCCTCTTGTAATAAGTGTATAATAGCTATAATAATCTGATAATATGGGGGCAAATATCTTTTGATTCCAACATCATTTAATGTAATTATCAAAGTAGGACATAGACACTTACCGATGTATTACATCTTCTATACACTTATTCTTTCTATATATTTATTATGATGTTTATTCTAGAAATCTCCTGGCTTTACATTAGCTGGAAGTAATGAACTGTATTCTTCACCAGCCTTTGACCTTTCAAAATCTTCTTTTATCTTCTTCTGTAATTCAGGAGATTCTATTACCTTTAACGCAGCCTGGGAAAGTATATCCGCTGCCCTATGCATACCCTTATGTGCTATGCTGCTCTTTCCCTGTGCAACTACTGACCAGCCATGCATAGTGCTGTCCTTTGCCATAGTTGTTACAGTTATGGAGCCCGTAGGAGCTATCCAGCTTACATCTGCAACATCAGTACTTCCTGCTGAAACACTTTTCTTTCCTTTCTCATATGAAGCATCTATATTTCCGCTTAATTCATATTCTTTAGTGTTAAACTGGCTTGCGTATTTATATTCTTCTTCTGTATATTCTATTGGATAGCTATCTATCATACTATTCTCCATTACCTCATCCATCACAGGCACTGAAAGAAAATCTGCATATGCACTAACGACTCTTATGTTAACCTTAGTTCCTGTCATAAGTGCTGCACCTCTGGCGACATCTGACACTCTTTCTATAAGCTCCTTAACATATGATGCCTTAGGAGCACGAAGCGCATATAATAGTGTTGCCTTGTGTGGAACTATGTTAGGTGCACTTCCTCCAGCATTAAGATATGCATAATGCATACGGCTGTCAGTTTTAACATGCTCTCTTAAGTAATTAACACCTACGTTCATAAGCTCACATGCATCAAGTGCGCTTCTTCCATCCTCAGGACAAGCAGCCGCATGTGAACTTTTTCCTGTAAAGTCAAATATCACTCTTACATTTGCAAGTGTTTTATTCATAATTCCTGTTTCAAACATCGGATGCCATGCATAGGCAAAATCAACATCATCAAAACAGCCTTCTCTTACCATAAACGCCTTGCCTGCACCACTTTCCTCAGCTGGACAGCCATAGTAACGTATTGTAGCTTTTATATTATTTTCTTCTACATACTGCTTTAATGCACATGCAGCCTCCATAGCTCCTGTTCCAAGCAGATTATGTCCGCAGCCATGTCCCGGTGCTCCTTCTTCTATCGCATTTTCATATGGACAATCCGCATACTGGCTTAATCCCGGAAGTGCATCAAATTCCCCAAGAAATGCAATAACGGGCTTACCTTCACCTGCTTCTGCAACAAATGCTGTCTTAATTCCAGCTATTTCCTCAGTTAACCTAAAGCCTCTTTCCTTAAGAAACTCTATCTGTATCCTGGATGACTGGAATTCCTGATATCTCGTTTCAGGATGCTCCCAGATTGCATCACTTACTTCCTCAAACTCCTTAGTATGAGCTTTAAGAATTTCATTTAATCTTTGATTCATATTGATTCCTCATTTCTATGCTTTTTTAGTAAATTGTATCAGCTACTAATACACTTACCACTGCTTTACATAAAAAAAGCAAAGTACACCTGTATCACTACAATACAAAGCGCCTTTGCTTTACTGCTGTAAGAATATCAGATAAAATATCCCTTTACTAATATATATTTTTTTAAGCGTTATAACATTTTTTTATAGCCAGCGTGCAAATATCTATAATTTTTTTATAAATAAATCAAAACTGTCTAATCAATTTATATAATTAAGTGTTTGCTTAACTTATTTAAGTGTAATTTCTATATAAAGTTATTTTCTAAAGTTAAAGCATTTATATGTCACATAATATTTTTTCAGCAATCAAAAATCCTGCTTGAAAATTAACTAATATTATTATAAAAATAAAACATAGTGAAGTAATTGTTAGAATTCTAAAAGGAGAATATTACTTATGAAGATTGAACATCTGAAATACCTTACAGTATTAGAACAAACCAACTCTATGAATAAAGCTGCTGAAAAATTATACATATCACAGCCTAATCTTAGCAATGCCATCAATAATCTTGAAGGTGAGCTTGGCTATAAGATTCTTAACCGCTCAAACCGCGGAATAGAATTCACCCCCGCCGGGAAGAAATTACTTGTATATACACATAATATCCTCTCTGAATATCATAAGCTTCTTAATCTTGATAACATGTCTGAAATAACGACCTTCAAGATTGCTGCGAGTACATCTCAATTATTCAATCTTCCATTTTATAATCTTGTCTGTGAATATCAGGATTCCCATCAGCTTAATATGTCCCTTCACAACTCTGATCAGTGGGATATTTTAAGACAGATATATGATAATGAGGTAGATGCAGGCTTTCTGCTTTCCTCCATTGAACAGGAGAAGAAAATAACAGCCTATATCAATGAACATGGATTAAGTAGAAAAATAATTAAAGAGGTTGAGTGTAATTATAATCTGCGTTCTGGTCATCCAGCACTAGAAAACGGATTTTCACCTGAAAAGTTATGGAACTATCCATTTGTAGAGTACTTCAAGCGTGAAAAGGATTCATATTCCGGAATTGACATAGATAAAATAGCTAATCCTGCCCTAAAAATAACTGTTTCTGACAGAGAAGCCCGATGCCGTATAGTATCAATGACTAATGCCTTCAGCATAGGCACACCGCTTCCACAACAGGAGCAGAAGCAGCTTAATCTTGTATGTATTCCAATACCACAAATGCGTATGAAGATATCTATGATCACAAGAAAAAACATAACGGATGATAAATTTCTCAGTTCAATATTACTAAACAGGTATCTTGAGCTGCTGAATCAGTTTATATAATTAATGACAAATTAATGACCGATATATATAAAATTCCGATTTCAAAACATATGCTGTGTTATACAGCATATATCTTTGGAACCGGAATTTTATATGTCACTAGAACCACATATCAAAATTTCTTAATCAGCAATATAACTTCCAATAAAACTTTATACTATCCTTTCATCCCTATATAATTTACACATCCGCCGGATTCACATGCACCATAATATGTTTTACCTTAGGAAAGCTTTTCTCTATATCATCATGAACCGATTCTGCTATTGTATGTGCCTTGCTTAATGTATATGAACCATCTGTTGATATCTCTAAATCCACATATATTTTATTTCCAAATATACGCGTCTGAAGCATATCTATTCCTAATACATCCTCATGCTTCATAACACATTCTCGTATCTGGTTTACAGTATCATCATCGCAGGCGTGATCCACCATCTTGTCTATGGCATCTTTGAATATATCATAGGCTGCCTTTATGATAAATACAAATATTATCAGACTGGCGATTGAATCCATAATAGGAAAGCCTAATCTTGCACCGGCAATACCTATAAGTGCTCCTATTGATGAAAAGGCATCTGAACGGTGATGCCATGCATCTGCCATAAGTGCACTTGAATCTATCCTTTTAGCATTATATCTTGTATACCAATACATAGCTTCCTTACTTACTATTGATACAATAGCTGCAACAAGTGCAAGAATGCCTGGAACTACTATGTTGTTATAATCTCCGCTGGTTATATTTTTAAGTGCAGCAGCTCCTATTCCAAAGCCTGTTATAAAAAGCACCATAGAAAGTACTATCGCAGCAACACACTCTAATCTTTCATGTCCATAAGGATGCTCCTTATCTGCTTTCTTTGAAGCAAGTTTTATTCCAATAATAACGACAAATGTACTAAAAACATCAGATGCCGAGTGTATGGCATCACTTATCATCGCATTTGAATGTGCTATAAAACCTGCTATAAGTTTCATAACTGACAGCAGTATATTACCAATAATTGTTACGAAGGATACCTTATTAGCTACTCTCTGGAATTCATCCTCCGATACAATTCCATTCTGTACCCCAGCTTTAGCCCTAATTCTTCCTGAAACATTTTCTTTCTTTTCCATAATAATCTCCATTTCTACGCATTCCTTCTGCGCATATATGTTATATATATACCTATGTATGTAACCCTGTAACACTAAGATATGTGGGAGTTGTATGCGAAATGCATATAATAATAAAGATATAAAAACACCCACGAATCAGTATTAGCAACTACTGTCCCGTGGATAGAAAAGATTCCACTGTCACGCGTGTGACCCGACTCCAGGATTATACAATAAGCTTAGTTAAAAATTGTTATATATGATAATCTCGGTCTGCTCAGTTTGTACTGTAGATTTATATGCAGTGCAAAGAGTTTATTATTGTATATCACGCGTATATATTGTTTGTCAAGTATAACATTATTTATTGTAATCTAACTTTGTTTGATTACATTTATCACCCATTTATCAATCTATTTATCAATCTATTTATCGACAAACTTCACTTGAATAAAATATATATTAACCGGCAATTATAATTCTTATCGGCAAAATATCCCGCATATTTATGGCATGAAAAGTTGAGATATTTTGCCGGTAATGATATAATAATTCCTGTTAATAATTATGATGGAGGTGAATACAATGTATCTAAATGTCAAAGAAACTGCAGAGAAATGGAAAATTTCCGAAAGAAGTGTACGAAATTATTGTTCACAGGGTAAGATACCCGGCGCTATTATTGACGGTAAATCATGGAAAATACCCAAAAATGCAGTTAAACCAGTCAGAAAGAAAAGAAACGCAATGATACCCAGAGATTTACTTACCCGTCTTACTATTGAAAAAGAATCCGGAATTTCCGGTGGAATATACCATAAAATTCAAATTGATTTAACTTATAACTCCAATCACATCGAAGGCAGCCGGCTTTCACATGACCAGACAAGATATATTTTTGAAACTAATACAATAGGCATACAGAATGAAACCGTCAATGTTGACGATATAGTTGAAACCGCTAATCATTTTAAGTGTATTGACTTAATCATTGATTTAGCCAACTATCCTCTAAGTGAATCTCTTATCAAGCAGCTTCATCTGATATTAAAGTCAGGTACTTCTAATAGCAGGAAATCCTGGTTTGCTGTCGGTGATTACAAAAGGATTGAAAATGAAGTCGGTGGCATGCCAACTACAAAGCCTGAAAATGTATGCAAAGAATTAAAGGCTTTACTTAAAAGTTATAATAATATAAAGCAAAAATCTCTAAAAGAAATAATTGAATTTCATTATGAATTCGAAAAAATACACCCATTTCAAGATGGCAATGGTCGTGTTGGCAGATTAATTATGTTTAAGGAATGTCTTCGCAATGGCATAACTCCATTTATTATAGAAGATGATATAAAGGAATTTTATTACCGTGGATTAAAGGAATGGAAAAACGAACAGGGATATTTAGTTGATACCTGTCTTACCGCTCAGGACAGATTTAAAACTTATCTTGATTATTTTGGCATTGAGTATAAAGATTAATAAAAATTAGTGGATGACAAAAACTATTTCTGTCATCCACTAGTTTAATTTACTTTTTAATAGTTTCTAATAAACCATTCTTAAACTGATTACTTTATAAGGCTTTCCTTAATCTTTACAACTGCCTTATGAATGTTAACTGGTTCATCCATTGTGCAGTTAGGACGATGAATATCATTAGTAAAGTATACTGTGAATTCACCTGGATGTAATGTTACGAACTGCTCATTCTCTACATCTGTATAGAAAATATTATCCTTGCCGGCTGGCTCTTCGCCTGTAACGCCTGGAAGAAGTGGTGCATAACCCTGTACTTCTTTTCCTGTGAAAAGATACTGGATATCAATATAATTTCTATGGCTTTCTGCTCTCTTATTCTCTACTGGAGCTGTTGTCTGATCCTGGATAAGTACGAAAATGTTATCTCCATCAAGCTCGTATCTTCCTACTGGAAGCTCTGCTGTTTCTGGCTTTGCAAGAAAGTCAAGTGCTGTCTTTATTGCTGCTGGATACTGATAATTTCCTTTTTTGGCATTAAGTGATGCGTAAATCATTGTTAATAAAACCCCTTTCGTATCTGTTTATAAATTTATATATAAACTGTAGCACTATATCCTACAACTTTCAACACTTTTCTATTATTATTCCTGAATAGCCTTAAATGCTTCATCAAGATCCTCAATGATATCGTCAATATTCTCTGTACCGATTGAGAGTCTGATTGTGTTAGGCTTGATTCCCTGGTCAAGAAGCTCTGCTTCGTTGCACTCTGAATGTGTTGTGCTTGCTGGATGTATAGCAAGTGACTTAACATCAGCTACATTTGCAAGAAGTGAGAATAATTCAAGATTATCAATGAACTTCTGTGCTTCTGCTGCTCCACCCTTGATTTCAAATGTGAAGATAGAACCACCACCATTAGGGAAGTACTTCTTGTAAAGCTCCTGCTGCTCAGCATTAGTTGAGATAGATGGATGGTTAACCTTTTCTACTAATGGCTGGTCTTTTAAGTACTGAACTACTTTCAATGCATTCTCAACGTGTCTTTCTACACGAAGTGATAATGTTTCAAGTCCCTGAAGGAAGATGAAGGAATGTATAGGTGAAATAGTTGCACCTGTATCACGAAGCAGGATTGCTCTGATATATGTAACAAATGCTGCTGGAGCTGTATCCTTTGCAAAGCTTACGCCGTGGTATGATACATTTGGCTCAACTAACCATGGGAACTTGTCTGCTGCTGCAACCCAGTCAAACTTACCACTGTCTACGATTACACCACCAAGTGTTGTACCATGTCCGCCTATGAACTTAGTTGCTGAATGAACTACGATATCAGCACCATATTCGATAGGTCTTACAAGGTAAGGTGTTGCAAATGTATTATCAACTACAAGTGGAATGTTGTGTGCATGTGCAATGTTAGCAATTCTTTCGATATCAACTACCTCTGAGTTAGGATTACCAAGTGTTTCAATCTGTACTGCCTTTGTGTTAGGTCTTATAGCTGCCTCAATAGCATCATAATCAAATGGATCTACGAATGTAGCTTCAATTCCATAATCTGGAAGTGTATGTGCCAAAAGATTGTATGTTCCACCATAAATATTTTTAGCTGCTACAATGTGATCACCTGCGTGTGCAAGTGCCTGGAAAGCATATGCAAGTGCTGCTGCTCCTGAACCAACTGCAAGTGCTGCCACACCACCCTCAAGTGCTGCGATTCTCTTTTCAAATACGTCCTCTGTCGGATTAGTAAGACGTCCATAGATGTTACCTGCATCCTTAAGACCAAATCTGTCAGCAGCATGCTGGCTGTTATGGAATACATATGATGATGTAAGGTAGATTGGAACTGCTCTTGCATCTGTAACTGGATCAGGCTGTTCCTGTCCTACGTGTAACTGTAATGTTTCAAACTTAAGCTTTCTGTCTTCGTAATGTTTCTTTGCCATAGTAATATCCTCCATATAATAAATATTAGTTGTCAGTTATTATTTACATACCATTATGATATGTTATTTCGTCGTTGACATTATAATACACGCTTTAACCTAGTAGGTCAATAGTAAATATTATTCCTAATATTTATTATACGTTATAGTTTTTAACTATAACACTATCTGACACAGCCAATCAGCTCATTAACATCGGCAATTCCATTACGTGCACAGTAATCTCTTATTCCTTCTTCAACCTTTATAGTAGTCATAGGATCATTAAAGTTAGCTGTACCAACAGACACCATAGTTGCACCAACCATAATGAACTCAAGCGCGTCCTCTGCACTGGCAATTCCGCCCATACCTATGATTGGAAGCTTTACCGCATTGGCCACCTGATATACCATCCTTACTGCAACCGGCTTGATAGCTGGACCTGAAAGACCTCCTGTCTTATTGGCAACTGCAAATGTTCTTCTGTTAATATCTATCTTCATACCTGTTATAGTATTTATAAGTGACACTGCATCAGCGCCGCCTGCTTCTACAGCCTTTGCCATCTCTGTTATATCTGTTACATTAGGGCTTAACTTCATAATAACTGGCTGCTTTGCCACCTTCTTGACCGCCTTTGTGATACGCTCTGCCATAGCTGGAACCTGTCCGAAGGCTATGCCACCCTCTTTGACATTAGGACATGATATATTGATTTCAAGCATATCTACCGGCTGCTCACCTAATTTTTCAACAGCATCTACATAATCTTCCTCTGTTTTTCCACAAACATTTACAATTATACGTGTATCATACTGCTTAAGAAATGGTATATCTCTCTTAACAAATGTATCAAGACCCGGATTTTGAAGTCCTATGGCATTAATCATACCACCATAGGTTTCTGCAATTCTTGGTGTTGGATTGCCCGGCCATGGTACATTAGCAACACCTTTGGTTGTCACTGCACCAAGCTTACCCAGGTCTACATATTCACAATATTCCATACCTGAACCAAATGTTCCTGAGGCTACTGTTACAGGATTGTTGAATTCTACACCTGCGATATTCACTTTCATATTGACATCAGCAGGACTGATTGGATTAACTTTAGCTGGCATTATAATTCTACCTCCTTAACATCAAACACTGGTCCTTCTTTACATACTCTCTTGTTATTAACCTGTGAATGTTCATCTTTTTCTGTAGACTTGCATACACACGCAAGACATGCACCTATTCCACACGCCATCTTTTCCTCTAATGACACATAGCAAGGAATGTTATTGTTTACTGCATATTCCTTAATCGCACGAAGCATAGGAGTTGGTCCACATGCAAATATTACATCTCCGGTAATGTTATTTTCTCTTACTGCATCAAGAACATTTCCTTTAGTTCCAACACTTCCATCTTCTGTTGCAACTGTTACATGTGCATATTCATCAAACTCTGATTTTAAGAAAAGCTGTCCATCTCTGTAGCCTAATACCGCCTCTGTATCGCATTCAAGCTGCTTTGCAAGCTCAAGCATAGGAGGAATACCTATACCACCGCCGAAAAGAATAGCTTTCTTAACTGGTCTGTGTTCCTGCTTAAATGTGCATACACCATCCTTACATTCGTGAACTGCAACATTTTCTACCTTATCAAATATAGCCTTTATATCATATCCGTTACCAAGTGGTCCCTGTATATCAAGTGTCTGTCCGGCGCTCATCTGTGAGAACTCTTTAGTTCCCTTTCCTGCTATACGGTATACTATTCTTAACTTATCGCCGTCTATTCTGCATATACTTATTGGACGTGGGAGCAGTCTTGAACCATCGTTTGAATATACTGATATAAACTGTCCCGGTCTTGCCTCTCCTGCTATCTTTTCTGTCTTAAGCCACATCTCATATACGCCGTCTGCAAGGCAGGATGTGCTTATTATAGTGACATTCTCTCTGTATGACATATTATTTCCTCATTTCTGTATATTTTTTGTAACTATGTTACTTTTGTAGCTGGCTTTACCACTTAATTAAAATATCCGTAATATTACTCAGCTACTTTTTTATTTACAATCACTATATACCACATTTCCATTACATATAGTGTATTTTATTTTACCATAAAGCTCATCACCAATAAAAGGACTATTGGCAGCTTTTGATGCAAAGTTTTCACTTACAACCCATTTTTCATCTGGAGCATAGATTACTATATCGGCAGCTCCGCCTTCTTTGATATATCCCTTATCCATCTTATAAAGCTTTGCAGGATTAATAGTCATCTTTGAAAGAAGCTCTTTCATCGTAAGCTTTCCTGTCTTTACAAGATTAGTTACGCCAAGTGCTAAAGATGTTTCAAGTCCTATCATTCCACTAGGCGCTGCCTTGAATTCCTTAGCCTTTTCCTCCCTGCTGTGAGGGGCATGGTCTGTTGCGATTATATCAATAGTTCCATCCGCAAGAGCTTTTATTATAGCCTGTCTGTCCTCCTCTGTTCTTATAGGTGGATTAACCCTTGCAAGTGTTCCCTTTTCAAGCACGATATCTTCTGTTAATGAAAAATGCTGTGGTGTTGCCTCTGCATGGACATCTGCACCTAATCTCTTTGCTGTACGCACAAGTTCAACTGACACTGCTGAACTTATATGCTGTATACATATAGTTGCGCCTGTTTCAAGTGCAAGCATACAGTCCCTTGCAACCATAATATACTCTGAAAGTGCTGGTGCTCCGCCCAATCCTAACTTATCCGATATAGCACCTTTGTTAATTCCCTGTTGTTCTATAAATGCAGGATTTTCCTCATGGAAACTAAGAGGCATATCAAGCGCTTTTGCCTCCTCCATCGCTTTCTTTACAAGAAGTTCATCCTTAAGTGGAATTCCATCATCTGTAAAAACATATGCTCCTGCCTCTTTAAGACTCTTAAAGTCTGTGAGCTCTTCGCCCTTAAAGCCTTTGGATACCGCTGCTGCTGAATATACATTTATAGGTGTGGTTTTCCCCTTATCCAGAACATACTTAAGTGTTTCAACATTGTCTATCACAGGCTTCGTATTAGCCATGCACATAACCGTTGTGAAGCCGCCTGCTGCCGCAGCCTTAGCTCCTGTTTCAATATCCTCCTTATATGTAAAGCCCGGATCCCTGAAATGTACGTGTGTATCAACCAGCCCCGGAGCAACTATCATTCCTTTGGCATCTATAACCTGCTCATAATTACTGTCAGATGTCTTATTATTCTTGTTATTACTATTACTTTGATTATTATTCTGCGAAGCCGCATCGTCATAATCACCATCCAGACATCCAATCTTCTTAATAATTCCATCTTCTATGACAATATCTGCATAATCCTCAAAACCACTTGCCGGGTCGATTATGTAGCCATTTTTAATTAATATCATACTTAATGCTCCTTTCCCGTGTGCTAAGTTTACTCACAAAAAGCGGCTTTACCAGCGATTACAACTGATACTGCCGCTTTATATATTATAGTTACTATCTACTTTCCAAGTGCTCCATTAATATCTGCTATCATATCAAGTGCTGCCTGTCTTGATGCCTCACCAAAGTTCTTATCGCCAAACTTTGCATACTCTTCCTTCTTGTATGCTGCAATAATACCTCTTGAGCTGTTTACAATAGCACCAAGTCCGTCTGGATTAAAGAACGCTGCAAGGTCTTCTGCCTTTCCACCCTGTGCGCCATAACCCGGAACTAAGATATATGCCTTAGGCATAACCTTTCTTAAAGTCTTGCCCATCTCTGGATATGTAGCACCGACAACAGCACCTACATTGCTGTATGTATCACCCATACACTGGCTTCCCCACTCGTCAACCTTTGCACCTACATGCTCATAGAGTGGCTTGCCATCAATAAGCTGGTCCTGAAACTCACCGCTTGATGGATTAGAAGTCTTAACAAGTATGAATATACCTTTATTCTCTTCCTGACACACCTTGATAAATGGATTGATACCATCTGAACCAAGATATGGATTAACTGTTGCAAAGTCCTCATCAAAAGGAGTTAAAAGCTTAGAGCCAACCTTAACCTTTCCAAGATGTGCTACTGCGTAAGCCTCTGATGTTGAACCGATATCGCCTCTCTTGACATCACCAATTACAACCATATCCTTCTCGTGGCAGTAATCAACAGTTTTCTTGAAAACCTTAAGACCTTCTATGCCAAACTGCTCATACATAGCAATCTGTGGCTTAACTGCTGGAACTATATCATATATATTATCAATGATAGACTTATTGAACTGCCATATAGCTTCTGCTGCTCCTTCCAAAGTTTCTCCATACTGCTCAAATGCTGCTGCCTGAATATGTTCAGGAATAAACTTCATCATAGGGTCAAGTCCAACAACTACTGGCGCATTAGTCTTTACAATCTTATCTACTAACTTGTTTATCATACGATAATATCTCCTTAATTATTTTATTATTTGGACAAAATACACTTACTCTGACCTGCATACATCAATGCCCATACTATTCTACAACTTTGGAACATCTTTATCAATAATAACTTCCGTTCCATTGTTATTAGAATACACAACCTTGCCTGCAACTATAGTATATCTTACCTGTCCTGATACCTTCTTTCCATCAAAAGGTGTATTGTGTCCTTTAGATGCAAATGTGTTGCTGTCTATAACATACTCTGCATCCGGGTCAATTATAGTTATATCTGCTGTCTTTCCGACAAGAAGTGTACCCTTGTCAATTCCTATAATCTTAGCCGGTGTATAACTCATACGTTCTGCCATCTGAAGTGGTGTAAGTATACCCTTCTTAACAAGCTCTGTCATAGTGAGTGCTACCGAAGTCTCAAGACCTGTTATGCCAAAAGGCGCTTCTACAAAGCCTCTCTCCTTCTCAGTCTTATGATGAGGAGCGTGGTCTGTTGCTATACAGTCTATAATTCCACTCTTAAGCCCCTCTATAAGCTTATCCACATCCTTCCTTGTACGGAGTGGAGGATTCATCTTAAAGTTGGCATCGTCCTCTGTTATGGCATCCTCTGTGAGAGTAAAATGATGTGGAGTAACCTCTGCTGTTATATCCATACCTTCCTTCTTGGCATCCTCTATCATACGTACACTGTCATATGTTGAGCAGTGGCACAGGTGAAGCCTGGCACCTGTATTCTTTGCAAGAAGAATATCCCTTGCCACAATAATATCCTCAACAGCATTCATAATACCATAGAAGCCCAGTTCTCTTGCGTGATTGCCTGCATTCATAACACCTCTGGCAGCAAGATTTTTATCCTCGCAGTGTGCAAATACCGGAATATCAACCTCCGCTGCAAGCCTCATAGCCTGTCTTGCTACTCTTGCATTCATAACCGATCTTCCATCCTCACTCACAGCTACCGCACCTGCCTCTTTAAGATTCTCAAAATCTGTCAGATACTCTCCATCCTGACCTGCAGTTATAGCTGCTATAGGAAGGATATTGATATCAGTAACCTCTTCTGCCTTATTCCTGATATACTCTACCATCTCTACACTATCTATAACCGGCTTAGTGTTTGGCATAGGGCATACAGTTGTAAAACCGCCTCTTGCCGCTGCTCTTGCGCCTGTTCTTATAGTTTCCTTATGTTCAAAGCCTGGTTCCCTGAAATGCACATGAATGTCTATAAGACCTGGCATGACAAAACAGCCTTTAGCATCTATTATGCTATCTGATGCATCATCAATATCTTTAGCAACCTTTTCAATTATACCATCTGTTACAAGAATATCCTTAACTTCGTCTGTATTACTTGCAGGATCAATAATTCTACCATTCTTTATCAGCATTTTCATAATCAATTTTCCCCCTAAAGTTTAGTTTTTCAAATTCATATGCCGGCACTGGCTTTCCATAATAAAAGCCTTGTATATAATCTACTCCCAGTTCCTTTAGTATGTTAAGCTGTGCTTCATTCTCAACTCCTTCTACAATAATATCTGTATCAATCGTATCTGAAAGTTCAACTATGAGTTTTATAAATGCCTGCGCATATTCGTCCTCCACTATATCATCTATAAATGTCTTATCTACCTTTATAATATCAAGCGGAAGCTGTTTTATATAATTCAGTGATGAATAGCCAGTTCCAAAGTCATCAAGTGCAATTCTTGGTCCTAGTTTCTTGATTCCTTTTATTATATCAAGAACCCTGTCCATATCATTGATAGCAAAACTTTCTGTTATCTCAAGAACTATGTTCTTTGGATTTACCCCTGTTTTCTTTAATATACGCGCCACAGTTTCAGCAACATCCTTCTGAAGCAGCTGCACTACCGAAAGATTAACATTGATATGAAAATCAGGTATGCCATGCTCATTCCAGTATCTGCACTGCCTGCAGGCTTCTTCAAGTACATAATCACCTATTGATGTTATAAGTCCAAGATACTCCGCAAGTGGTATAAAATCACCAGGTCCCATAAAACCCAATGCCTTGCTGTCCCATCTTACAAGTGCCTCACATGATGAACATTCACCTGTTCTTACATCAACTACTGGCTGATAGAATACAACAAATTCTTCTATTCCTGAGGTTACAGCCTGTCTCATGCTATTCTCTATATCAAGTCTTCTTGCTGTGTTCAGCTTACTACAGCTGTCATAGAATGTATAACCATTCTTTCCATTTTTCTTGGACTCATACATCGCTATATCAGCAAGTCTTATAATCTCATGCACGTCTTTGCTGTCATCTGGGAATACTGCAATACCCATACTCATGGTACAGAAATATTCTGTTTCCATAAGATACCATGGCTTATTAAACATATCCTTTACCTTGTTTGCTATACGCTCAAGCTCACTGAACATATCCGGCATAACTATGGCAACGAACTCATCTCCTCCCATACGGTAACACTTACCACGAAGTCCAACTATACTCTGAAGTCCTGCTGCTATCTGCTGCAAAAGAACATCCCCATACTGATGTCCAAGTCCATCATTAATATGCTTGAAATCATCAAGATCTATAAACATAAGTGCACCCTTCACACCATCTTTAACAGACTGCTTGATAATTTTTTTAAGATCAGACTCACACTTCATACGGTTATAAAGTCCTGTAAGGAAATCGTTATGTGCCTGAAACTCTATCTTCTGCTGGCTCTTCTTTTTTTGTGTTATATCTGATGCAGTGCATACTATAACTTCGCTTCCATCTATCCACACAAGATTAGTAAATCTTATTTCAAACCACAAACCTGATTCTGCACTATATTTCTCAATAGGACGGATATACGGCTTTACATAGTCTGCCTCCTCATCCTCATCATACGCCTTCTTTCTTGCAAGATAAGAACGGTACTCCTCTGATGCCATAAGCTCCTGTAAGCACTCCCTGATAGCGTTCTGGATTTCCTTTGACTCTCCTGCCACCTTATTCTCAAACAATATATTGGCAGAACTTCTGTCACACACTATTATTCCTGAACCTATATTATTCAGTATGTCCTTAAGTACTTCATATGACGACAACAGCGAATTATTCGTCACTCTCATCTGGGCTATATTCTGTATAACAGATGCTATACTATGTATGAAGCTATCCAGCTCATCTGTCAGTTCCTTAACTGTACCATGAATTACAAGATACATCGCCTTAATACCATTAATAACTATCGGAACTACATAATCCCCAACAGGTACGCCAATATGAGCATGTACACTTTTATTTAACTCCTCCAGCGAATATACGCCATCACTCACCTTCTCTATGAAGCCATCTGCCTCTCCTTCTGATGCGATATACGCCAGCCTGTTATCATCCGACTCCTTCTGTACTACTGCTATATACTCAGCCTGAATATATGTATTAGCCTTCCTAAGTATAACCTTAACTATATTCTGAAATGTATCCTTTGATTCCAGGCTTTGAATCACTGACGACAACACTTCATACTTATCACTACAATTACCCAAAATCTGCCTCCTGGATTATTTTACATACAGTAATTATATAATATTTATACCAGTTTGGGAACAGTTTTCTGATATTTTAAGCGAAAATATTTAGTTTGATTTTAGATTTTGATTTATTGTTTTATATGTTCATATATGATATGATTATAAGATGTAAGCGTTTTATTCCTGTAATAAATGCTTGCATTAACACAAACAGGAGAATACTACGATTATATGAATAATATTTATAAGTACAATACGACACTTAAAGCATCCGGAAACGACTATAAAAAAATCGTATTCTGGAACCGTTTCTTAAGAAATCCAATAGAACTTATACTTACGTGGATACCAGCTGCCATATCACTTGTTATGCTGATACTTGGTAAGTACAATTCATTTTTACTGATTATATATGCGATATGCTGGTTTTATCCTATATATATATTTGCATTTCAGTTTAAGAACAGCGTAAACTACCACTTAAAACACAGAGATTCATCTGAAGATGCCCCATGTACCATTACTCTTATGGACTCTGCCATATTAGCTGATATTCCTGATCATAATCTTGTATACACATATGAATGGGAACAGTTCACAACAGTTTACTTCCTGTATGGCTATTATATGTTATTTGCTGGAAAAAAGATGATTGTTATGCTTAACACAAAGGATATGCCAGAAGATATTAAAGCAATTACTGGACAGTTTATCAAAGAACATGTGGATCTTAATAAGTGTAAGTTAGCATATTAACTATGACTTCATCATGAATCCTGCAATAAACATTTTAAAAAAAGCAAAATATCGTGCCAGAAGACCGGGTCTCCTGGCACGATATTTTGCATGATAACAGATATCACTAATAATACATATTAAGCAGTTTAAATCACTAATTACTTACCAGCGAACTGTGTATTTAATGACTTAAGTGCCGCATCAACCTTAGAACCAACTGTATCTGTATACTGTTTCATAGCTTCTTCAACAGTCCATTCACTTCTGGCTACCTTATCAACTACAACATATCTTTCTGTGTTGATATCACCGATAAGCTTACCAACTTCTTCTGTCATAGCAGGAGAAGCAACTAACTCAGAGTTCTTGAAGAACATTTCTGCACACTCTATAACGTTATCTGGCTGTTCTGCCTTTCCTGGATCCTTACCATTAGCGAAGTCTGCAAGAACAAGGTTGCAGTCAATATGAGCCTTAGAGTACTTTGTCTTAGGGTTAGTCTTCGTAGGAAGGAATTCAAATGAACCATCATCTTTTACGTTGTAGTAATATCCTTTAGGACCATATTCCCAAAGTGTCTGGACATCGCCACCATCTAACATCTTATCAATGAAGTACTTAAAGATTCCCTCTGCCTTTCCTGTTTCAGCCGCATGAGATGTGATACACCATGATGGTGAAAGTCTTTCTGCATACTTACCAAGCTCCTTAATTGGAAGGATAGCAGTAAGTGCGCCATCAAGACCAGATGTCATTACTTCGTTCTTTAATTTATCAGCCCATGTTCCAGCCCAGTATGTAAATACACCTGATTCTGTCTTAGGATCTGATGACTTGAAGTCGTTACGTGATGTAAATGTTGTCTTTGTACTTGATTCCTTATTGATAAGTCCATCTTTAACAGCATTCTGGATTCTCTGAAGAGCATCCTTCATTTCCTGCTGTGTGAAACCATCTACATACTCACCCTTAGCCTGATCATAGTAGAATGTAAACTGTGCATTCTGATAGAATTCAGGAAGATAGTTTGTATAAGGTGCTTCCTTTGAATAGAAACCAGGAGCTGAAATTACATAATCAACGCCCTTAGCTTCCTTCATCTTCTTAAGCATTGTATAGTATTCATCATATGACATCTGCTTCTGAAGATCTGCCTTTGTATAACCAGCAGCTGTAGCCCAGGCTTCCTTTACATATGTACAGCATCCGTTACCACGCGCAGGTACGAATCCATAAAGAGCTTTCTCACCATCAACGCCTCTAACATAGTTAGCCTTCATGATCTTTTCTGCATCTGGGACAAGTCTTCCTGATGCCTTTGTTTCTGAATTGTTCCAAGCATCTGTCATATCCCAGATAAGACCCTGCCCAGCATAAAGTGCTAAGTAGTCAGATGAAAGAATAAGAACATCTGGCATTGAGTTTGCATCGAGCATTGAGTTTGCTACTGCATCATAGTATGAGCTGTGGTCTGGACGAACTACTGTGAAGTCAAGACCTGTTAATTCCTTGAGCTGTTCATCAAACTTGTCACCCCAATCTGCAATCTTAGGAACTGTACCGTCAGCCATAACAGTAAAAGCTTCTGGCTTTTCTACGCTTGCCCAATCTACTGTTGATTTGTTTTCTGTTGAAGCATTGTTGTTTCCACATGCTACAAGACCCATTACTGAAGTAAGTGTTAAACCTACAGCAGTAA
>OOIF01000321.1_pt1 | contig 57142 bp, 32 predicted proteins | sample 1691961 | NCBI WGS metagenome assembly OOIF01 (sample SAMN06348146, study PRJEB24527) | human gut metagenome | biome: human gut; feature: ankylosing spondylitis patient; material: feces | host: Homo sapiens | place: China | collected 2015-10 | reverse complement strand
AACTGATTATTAGCTAATAATAACTGTTTTAAAGAATTTTCTCCGGACAGCAATGCTATCAATTGTAAAATATAAAAATTATGCAAACATCTATAAGTAGTAGATATCTAAATAGAAAACATATTCATTCACAATATCTTTTAAGAAGGCTCATAAATGTTCCAGAAAAATTAATCGCAGATAGCAGATAATTAATATTACATATCACATTTTTTTAATTGGTAAACAGTATAAATTAAAATATGTGCTAAGATAATAAATAATTTATCAATGTGCTAAATCAAGTAGCAAACAACACCTATAAGTATCATAGAATAGCTCTTCATCATCATAGATTTTTAAGTTTTCAATAAAAAAGTAATATTCAAAAAAAATATACCATAAAAGGTTGGGTAAAATGAAATATGATTGTTCCATTAACAGAGATTTATTTTAATACCTTTAATTTAATGAATATGAATTATCGAAGACCCCTCTTGCAAATGATGCTTGTATCAGCATTATGCTTTAGCACATCAGTATTGTCTGCACAGACAATAAACAAAAAATTTCAGGATCAGCCCTTAAAAACGGTATTAACAGAAATAGAAAATCAAACAGGATTTTCTATTATCTATAACCGTAGTGATATTAATGAAAAAAAAATCATTAATGAAGAATTTAATGACACCCCTATAGTAGAAGTTCTAAAAAAAATTTTAGGGCCAAATGTTTCTGTTCAAATAAAAGATAAAATGATTATTATCTCAAAAGAACAAAAACAACAATCAGGCAGAACAAAAACAATAACAGGAACTGTATTAGATACAAATGGACTACCTGTTATTGGAGCTACTATAATGGAAAAAGGGACTACAAACGGAGCCATAACTGATATAGACGGTAACTACACTTTAAAAGATGTAGACACAAACTCAACTATAGTTATTTCATATATTGGTTTTCGCACAGTTGAACTAGCAGCATCAGATAATAAACTAGCTAAAGTTACTCTAGCAGAAGATAGTAAGACTTTAAACGAAGTAGTAGTTATAGGTTACGGTACGCAGTCAAAAGCAAAAGTAACAGGTGCTATCTCTAGAGTAAGTGCATCAAAATTAGTAAAAGATGTTCCTGTAACAAGCTTTGATGAAGCTCTAGCTGGAAAATTACCAGGTGTAAACATTTCACAATCAACAGGTGCCCCTGGAGCGGGTATAAATATTAAAATACGTGGTACTTCATCAATTAATTATGGTGGTCACCCTTTAATTGTTGTCGACGGATTGCCACTATCAAATAGTGTTTTTGACGAGACATTACAAGGTGAATCAACAATCTCAAATTTCCAAAGTTCATATACTATTAATCCTATGTCCTCCATTAATCCATCAGACATTGAAAGTATTGATGTTTTAAAGGATGCAGCTTCTACAGCAATATATGGCTCTAGAGGTTCAAATGGTGTGATTATGATTACCACAAAAAAAGGAAAGATAGGTAAGCCTACCGTAAACTTCAATGCATATGCTGGAGCGCAGAAACTGAGCAAGAAAGTAGACGTAATGGACGCATATGAACTTGCAAATTATACAAAGTTAGCACGTGACTTAGCTTGGGAAGCTGTTGGTGGAAATATTAATGACCCTCTTAGCGTTCGAACAGGAGCTAATTATGTTTATCCTGAATATATGATACCATACATAGAAGGAAAAACAGGTTTAACCAACACTGATTGGCAGGACGAAATTTACCGTACAGCAGCACAACAAAATTATGATCTTAGTATTGGAGGTGGAACCGAAGATTTACGCTACTATATATCTGGTAACTACATGAATCAAAGAGGTATAATCATAAATTCAGGTATGAAGCGATATGCTGTACGTGCAAATATAGATGCCAACATTACTAAGAAATTACGATTTGGATTACGTATGAATGTTAGCCAAACTGATAATGATTTGGTTCAATCAGAAGGAGCTTGGGGTAAAGAAGGTATTGTAATTACAGCGCTAATGTATCATCCTAACTTACCAGCCTATAATTCAGACGGTTCAATTGCAACAGACCTTATGCTGAATGAAATTAATAAGGGTGTTAACATTGCAACGCTTCAGAATCCTATAGCTATGGCAACGATGGAAACAAATACATTAAGAAATCGTTCATTTATAGGAAATACAGATTTGGAATATACAATAATTGACGGTCTAAAAGTAAAAACCGCTTTTGGAATTGAATCTATAGGTTTACATCGCAATTTTTATAGACCAAAAAGCTTGTCTCATTTTAAAGAAACAGCACCTACTAAGAATTTCAATTATGGAATGGACAGCAGAGCTAGCATCTTTAATTGGATATCAGAAACAAGTATCAATTATGACAAAAATTGGAATGAGCATAATTTAAATCTTTTGGGAAACTTTTCAGTGCAAAAAGAAACAACAACATACTCACTTCTAGAAGGACTTAATTATCCAAATGATAATGTTGAAACTATAAATGGAGCTGCAACGAGCTCAGGTTCATCTTTTTCACAAGCCGCAGCAATGGCTTCATTCTTAGGGCGTGCTATGTACTCATATAAAGATAAATATATGTTAACAGCATCTTTAAGATATGATGGCTCATCTAGATTTGCTCCGAATAGCCGTTGGGGTTGGTTCCCAAGTATCTCTGGTGGATGGAATATTTCTCAAGAAAACTTCTATCCCCAAAATGCTCTTGTTAATAATTTGAAATTTAGAGCAAGCTATGGTATAACAGGTAATGCTGAAATTCCATACTATGGTGGAGTTGCTGTATTAGCTGCACACAACTACACAATAGGAAAAGAAATTGCATTAGGATTTTCTCCTTCAAATTCACCAAATAAAGATTTATCATGGGAAAGTACTGGAACTGTTAATATAGGTATAGATGCTGGTCTTTGGAACAACAAAGTACAAGTAAGTTTAGATGCATACAAAGCTACAACTAAAGACCTATTATTAAATGTTACAGTCCCAGCAACCAGTGGTTTAACAAGTGCATTACAGAATATAGGTAAAGTACAAAATGAAGGATTAGAAATGTCAATTTCTACATATCATGAATTTAACAAAGATTGGAAATTGGATGTATCATTGTCAATGTCAACTAACCGAAATAAAGTATTAGCACTAGGAAAAGGACAAGATCAGATTCTTTATTCAAGCGGCCTTTCAGATCCTTCATTCATTGTTAAAGTTGGAGAACCTATTGGATCTTTCTATGGATATAAGGTATTGGGAATTTTTGAAAGTCAAGAGCAATTTGACTCAACTCCACACTTGGAAAATGCCAATCAAGGAGTTGGAGATTTTATATATGCAGATACAAATAATGATGGAAAAGTAGACGAATCAGACAGAGTTATACTAGGTAATGCTAACCCTGATTTCACTTGGGGGCTTAATGGTACACTTGGATGGAAAAATTGGGATTTCAATTTTGGTGTTGAAGGAAAACATGGGCAACAAGTATTCAATGCTACACATAGATATTTAGCAGAAGCATGGGGAAATAATTTATCAGTATATCTTGATGAAGATGCACCAAGACCTGTTTGGGCATATGGAACTAAAAGTCACACAAGACCATCAAGCTGGCACGTTGAAAATGCCTCTTTTGTTCGAATCCGTAATCTGACACTTGGATATACATTTAAAGAGTTAGCATTTTTACAGCGAATGAGAGTATATGTATCTGTTACCAATCCATTTACTTTTACTGGTTATTCCGGATACAATCCTGAAGTATCAAACTCAGGAACTAATGCAATCACAGCTGGAGAAGACTTCGGAAACTATCCGGTATCAAAATCTTTTGTAGGTGGTATTAATATAACATTCTAAATTTATTTCATATATGAAAAAAATATTATTTTTTGCAAGCATATTAGCATTAGCATCATGTAATGATTTCATAGATTTAAATCCAATTTCAGAACAAAATGCTAATAATTTTTATAAAGATTCATTAGAATTAGATCAAGCTCTAAGCGCAGCATACAATTCATTACAATCTATTGATCAATATGGAGGAAATGGATATGCACATTTCATGGAAGTTACTTCTGATAATACATGGAATAAAAATACCACAATGGATGGTGGATGTTATGCTTCATTTGACAATTTTATTGTAGATCCTACAAATGCACAAGTAGAAAGAACTTGGATTGCATGTTACGATGGTATACAAAGATGTAACATAGTAATCACTCGTTTATTAAATTCTGGTGACAATATTACAGAAGACTTTAAAAACAGAAAATTAGGTGAAGCCTATTTTCTCCGTGCATTAACATACTTCAATATGGTACGTATATGGGGAGAAATACCATTAATAACAAAAGAAGTTATAGACGTCAATGAATCTTTCGAACATACACGTACGTCAACAGAGGAAATATACAAACAGATAATATCAGATCTAGAGTTTGCATCATCTAATCTGCCTAGTTCATATAGTGCTTCTGATATTGGAAGAAGTACCAAAGGAGCTGCTCAAACTCTACTTGCAAAAGTATATTTAACAAGACAAGAATGGCAGAAGTCATTAACTTTATTAAATGAAGTAATCAATAGTAAACAATATGAACTACTGAATAATTTTGCAGATGTTTTCTCTGTAAACAATAAGAATAATAAAGAATCAATATTTGAAGTGCAATTTGATGGTATTCTTGAAGGCCAAGGATATATGGGTGTAGATCCATTACAAGCAGGAAGTGATGTTAATAATTTACCTTCTGATAATTTGTTGAACCTTTTTAAAGAAAACCCAGATGACAGATATCAAGCAACCGTTATAGATATGGGAACACAAGGATGGAGGCTTTATAAATGGCACGGAACAAAAGGGTCAAACAATGGTATGGATTTCAATATCATGGTTCTTCGTTACGCTGACGTATTACTAATGGCATCAGAAGCAATGAACGAAATAGGTTATGGTAATACAACTGCCTTAGAATATTTAAATGAAATTAGAAAACGTAGTCACGCTTCAGAATATTCTTATACAGAACTATCTAATCAAGAAAAATTTAGAGAAGCGATAGCAAAAGAACGTAGACTTGAATTAGCATTTGAAAACCATCGTTGGTTCGATTTATTAAGAACTGGGAAAGCTATTGAAGTTATGAATTCTTGTAAAGACGGGTCAATATTTGATTTAAATATTAACCAACATCAATTACTATTCCCTATACCACAGAATCAAATTGATGCAAGTGGTGGTAAACTAACTCAAAATGAAGGTTATTAAAAATTACAATTATGAAAAAAATAATTTGCTCATTGCTTATGTGCATGGGATTATCAAATATAGTTTCTGCACAACAAAATCCATCTTTTACACTTTTAAGAGAAAAAGATAATAAAAGTGAATATGTATGGGTTGCATCTCATCGTGGAGATTGGATTTATGCACCAGAAAATTCTACAACTGCTTTAGAACATGCAATTTTTTTCGGATCAGATTTAATCGAAACAGATGTTAGATTAACTAAAGATGGGAAAATCATTATGATGCATGATGCGACTGTTGATCGTACCACAAATGGTAAAGGAAATATAGCAGACTTAACATTAGCAGAAATCAAAGAACTACGTCTGCGAAATAACTTTGGTGGTTTAACAGACTTAAAAGTTCCAACCTTAGAGGAATATATTGAATTAGCAAAAGACAAAATTCTACTATATTTAGATAAGGCAGGATACGATTTACCTGGTCATGAACAGGGACACTTGGTAAAAGAGTTATTAAAGGTTTTAAAAGCAAATAATGCAATTGAACAATCAGTTTTTGTACTTGATTGGCCATATTCAAAAGCAAAGGAAATATTTGGAAAAGACTTAGAGAAAGTTATTTATGTACCAGTAATAGAAGACAAAATACCTAACCTAAGTGCATATGTTGATGAGTATATACAGAAATTAAATCCTGTAGCTTTTCAGTTCCGAATGGAAAAACTTGACTCTGAAACTTATAAACAATTACCTAAAGTATTAAAATCTGGTTCAAAAGCATTCGTAGCAGCAACATGGGAAAAACATACTGCCAATCATAGTGATTTAATATCAATATTTGAAAGACCAAGTAAAGGTTGGGGATGGCTATTAGAACAAGGATTTAGTGTATTGGAAACAAATTATCCTAAAGATTTAATTTACTACTTAAAATCAGAAAATAGGAGAAATATAAAATAATAGTTTTTTATAGGTAGTAACATAAGATCTCTATCTAATAGAGACATAACATACACAAGGGAGTTATAAAATCTTTAATCATAAATAATTTTTATAACTCCCATTTTATAAACCATAAAAATATCATATCATGAAACATTTCATTTTTATTATTCTTGCTATCTTAAGTTCTTTCGAAATCTTTGCACAAGATAGAGCAGCTCAAATAAGAGAAAAGATATTAAAATGTGACTATAATTCAGTATTAATAGCATCTCATCGAGGTGATTGGAGAAATTTCCCTGAAAACTCTTTAGAAGCTATAGATAATGCTATAAAAATGGGAGTTGATATAGTTGAATTAGATATACAACGGACAAAAGATGGAACTCTAATATTAATGCATGATGACACGCTTGATAGAACGACCACAGGAACAGGGAGTATAGCAGAAACCACATTAGAAACTATTAAGCAACTGAATCTTAAGAATGGATGCTCAATTCGAACTATTCATAAAGTGCCCACATTGGAAGAAGCCTTAAATCATGCAAAAGGAAAAATAATGTTGAATTTAGATAAAGCAGACAGGTATTTTGAAGATGTATATAAATTAATGAAAAAAACGGGAACCACTAAACAAATCATAATGAAGGGCACAAAATCAGCAGAAGAAGTAAAAAAGCAGTTTGGCGAATATTTACAAGATGTAATATACATGCCTATTGTAAATCTTGATAGTGAAGATGCAGAAAAACAAATAGAAGGCTTTATTTCAGATATGAAGCCTGTCGCATTTGAGCTTTTATTTGAAAAAGATTCAAATCCATTACCTAAAAAATTAAAATCATCATTACATAACCGCTGTTTAATCTGGTATAATACATTATGGGATACAATGGCAGGTGGACATGACGATGATATGTCACTTAAAGATCCAGATGCAGGTTATGGCTATTTAATAGATACATTAGGTGCACGAATTCTTCAAACTGATCGACCTCAGTATCTTTTAGATTATTTAAGAGAGCGTAATTTGCATGATTAATATACTCTGTAGTACTTCATCTATCTACAGAGTATAATCGTGTAAATATAAAAATAAAGTCAATCAACTTATAATAACAAGAAATTAATATTTAAGAGAAAGATTATTATATAAAGGTAAAATAAAAAATATTTGAAGAGTTAGGAAAAAGACTATAAATACTGGTTTATTAAGGAAAGGACTAACTTTCCCTAATAAACCAGAATCAGCCCTTAAGGTCTGAAAAGCCTTTTTAACCATTGTTTACCTGTATAAAATTTCCTTCCCATAATTCCGGAAAATCAAGTAAAGATTTACCTTTGTTTAAAATAGCACTTCTTATAGCTTTTTTTACTTTCGGAAAAGAAGATTCAATGCTAAAGCACAAGCAATGGCGGATAGCCATTTTCAATGTTTCTTTATCAATAAAGGAACGGATATTCACATTTATGTAAGCCAGACTCTGAACTCTTGATTAATTTCGATGGGACTCTTTATTAAGTTCCTGTTTTTCATTTGTATAGACTGATAGGCTAATGCTTGCCTAAGTCCTTGTTTTATAACGATATACATAAGGTAAACGTAGTAAAAAGTAGGTTGGATAACAAGGGAAACGTATTCTTGTAGTAGTTGCCGATGAGTGGTAGTCGTAAAAATGTATCTACTTTTGGTGAAACGAAATTTATATAGCTATGAAACTGAATACACTTTTGTTATCCATTTCTTGTGCGGCTTTGACTTTGCCGCTTTTTGCTCAGAATACCCGTATGGAAACTTTTTGTAATCCGCTGAATGTAGATTATACGTATATGATTTACAATTCGGATAAGGATATTTCATATCGTTCGGGAGCCGATCCTGCCGTTGTGGAATTTCGTGGTGAGTATTATATGTTTGTCACTCGTTCACATGGCTACTGGCATTCTACAGATTTGCAAAACTGGAATTTTATTCCGGCTCCTGCCAACTGGTATCCGCAGGGATGTAACGCTCCTGCTGCACATAATTATAAAGATTCATTGCTATATGTATGCGGCGATCCCTCTGGGTCAATGAGTGTGCTTTATACAGATGATCCAAAGAAAGGTGACTGGAAAGGAGTTCCTGCTATTTTGCACGATTTGCAGGATCCGGATTTATTTATAGATGATGATGGTAAAGCTTATATGTTCTGGGGATCATCGAATGTTTTCCCTATTCGAGGAATAGAGTTGGATCGTAACCATCGTTTCTTGCCAAAAGGAGAAAAGAAAGAGCTTTTTGGACTTGATTTGGCAAATCACGGTTGGGAACGATTTGGAGAAAATCATGTAAGCGACTCTGATCTGGGAGGTTTTATAGAAGGTCCCTGGATGACTAAACACAATGGAAAGTATTATTTGCAATATGGTTCTCCCGGAACCGAATTTAATGTATACGGTGACGGAGTTTATGTAGCCGATCATCCAATGGGCCCTTATACGTATCAGAAACATAATCCGGTATCGTATAAACCTGGTGGCTTTATGAATGGAGCAGGTCATGGAAGTAGTGTACTTGGTCCTGACAGTACATATTGGCATTTTGCATCTATGTCTTTGTCTATCAATGTAAATTGGGAGCGTCGTCTTTGTATGTTTCCTATGGGTTTTGATAATGACGGTATTATGTTCTGTGATACTCGTTTTGGAGATTATCCTCATTATGCTCCAGCCGTACCAGGGAAAAAAGGAGAGTTCCGCGGTTGGATGTTGCTTTCATACAAGAAGCCTGTCACAGCTTCTTCTTATGTAAAAGAATATACTCCTGCTGCCTTGACCGATGAAAAGACAAAATCTTTTTGGCTTGCTGAAGCTAATAATGATAATCAGTGGGTGATGATTGATTTGCAGAAAGAAGCTGAAGTATGTGCTGTACAGATTAATTATCATGATTATCAGAGTAATATGTATGGACGCTATGAAGGATTATATCATCGTTATTATGTAGAAGGCTCATCCGACGGTAAAAATTGGAAGATTCTGGTAGATCGTCGTAGAAGCTACAAAGATACTCCGAATGACTATGTCGAACTGGCACATCCTGCAAAAGTCAGATATGTACGTTACCGTAATCTTCATGTACCTACCCCTCATCTGGCTATATCAGAATTGCGTATTTTTGGTAAAGGAACAGGAAAGGCTCCTAAAAAAGTTGACGGATTAAAACTGGTTCGTCAGGCGGACCGCAGAGATGTAGCTATCAGTTGGAAACCTGTTCCAGGTGCACAAGGATATAATGTATTATGGGGAATTGCTCCAGATAAGTTGTATAGCTCGTGGATGGTATACGATGAAAATGAATTATTTATGCGTTCGCTTACAACAACACAGGATTATTATTTCTGCGTGGAGGCATTCAATGAGAATGGAGTAGCCGAACGTTCTGAAATATTACATTGTAAATAAGAAAAAGAGAATATAGAACGGGAATTTGTAAAAGTCATTCGTAGCACAGCAAGCTATGAATGACTTTTGTTTTATCTGCAAAATCTGTATATGGATATGATTGAATTTTAATAAATCGTGTATCTTTGTACTTAAATGTTATAAAAAATTCCTATGAAGTCAGTACTATTGAAGATACTTCTAATACTTTCGTTTCTTCCCTTTTCTCAGGTCTGGGGAGCTGATTTTATTCCTGCCATTACAAACTATACGGTAAAAGATTATGAGGGAGGTCATCAGAACTGGGCGTGTGCGCAAGGTGACGATGGAGTAATGTATTTTGGTAATAATAATGGCTTGCTGGTCTACGATGGTTTTTCCTGGGAACTTCACCGGGTTCCCGGTGGATATATTGTCCGTTCTGTTTTTGTTGATGGCGATAGAGTATATATTGGTTCTTTCGAAGAGTTCGGTTACTTTATTCGGAAGACGGATGGACAAATGCAATATCATTCTTTGAGTGCTGGAATTAAAGATAAAATAAGCTCTAACGATGAAATCTGGCATATCGTATGCCTGGGAGAAAAAATCTATTTCCAGTCGTTTACCGGCTGGTATTCGTACGACGGAAAAGCTGTCAGCTACATGGACAGAAAAAGTGGATTCCGCCCTTTGTATTTTTATACTTGTCATGATAAAGTTTATGCTCAGATGATTAATGGAGGTTTCTATGAGTTTGACGGGCAACGTTTTCATCTTCTTTTGGAGCGCACAGCTGTAGGTAATGACAATGTAGTAGCAATATTGCCTTATGGAAATAGCGGAATGGTTTTGCTTACTGTCGACAGTGGATTGTTTGTGTATGAACATGGTACTGTTTCTGCACTTCGTACGGATATAGACGCTCAGTTGAGATGGGCAAAAGGCAACCGGGCTGTAATGGTTGGAGATTCTATATTGGCTATTGGTACGATTCTGGATGGTATTTATGGAGTAGATAAGAAAGGACATCTGCTTTGGCATCTTAACAGGGATAATCAATTGAACAATAATTCTGTAATGGGACTGTTCGGAGATAGGGAAAATAATCTTTGGGCAGCACTGGATGATGGTATTTCTTTTGTTCATACCAATACTTCTATAACATTGCTCACTCCTTCTGTCAGAGATTTGAGTATCGGTATGGTTTATGGAGTGGAAAGGGTAGGAGAAAAAATTTATTTGGCTACCAATCAGGGAGCTTATGAATATAACAGGCGTACAAGTGAAATTCATCTTCTTCCGCATACGTCTGGTCAGAATTGGTATGTAAAACAAATTGACTCTCAGGTATTTATTGGAAATGATATGTCTACGATGCTTGTGGAACAGAATGGAAGTATTCAGTCTGTTCCCGGAGCGTTAAATAGTACATGCATTGTTGAAGCGTCTATTAACGGACAAGAAGTGCTGGTAGAGGCCTCTTATGCGGAGTTGCGTATCTGGAAGAAACAAGCAGGGATATGGAAACTATCGCATAATGTACAGGATTTTTATGCGCCGATTAAGTCGCTGGAAGTTGATGGTACTGGAACAATCTGGGCTTCACACATGTACAATGGACTTTATCGTATCAAACTGGATGATGATTTGCATCACATAAAAGATTTGGAGCATATTCATACGTTGGGAGGGAAGCAGAAGTCCGGCAAAATTCACGTAATGAAGATTAGAGGGCGTATCGTCTTTTCCAATACAGAAGGATATTTCATGTACGATGATATCGAACGGGAAATCAAGCCTTATGATTTGTTGAATACTTCTGTTCCGTTTTTGACAGATGCCCATACAGCCGTAGATGTGCATAATAATGAAATGCTGTGGCTGATAAATTCACATGAATATGTTCTTCTGGCTTATCAGGAAGGAAAATTTGTAATTAAGCGTCGTATTCCGGTAGAAATGTTCAATTCTCCTTGTATTGAAGGGAATAATAAAATATATGTAGATGGAAACGATTGTTATTTGAATCTGAATAATAGTATAGCTTGTTTGCATTTGAACGAACAATATATAGGTCAGAAGGCCTTGTCTGGTTTAAAAATCCGGCACATATTGGCTTCTTCTTCATCCGGTAAAGAACTGGCATTGGATTTATCGCAGAAAACGACAATTTCCAGTGATTATCGTGACATATCTGTTCTTTTATCTTATCCGTGTTATGATCAGCCGGCTATTCGTTTTAAATTTAAGCTGTATGCCAATAATCAGCTTTTGGTAGAAGATTCTTCCTTCCCGTCCGTTCACTTTGGAAGTCTGGAGTTTGATACATACACTCTGTGGGCTGGGGTATATAGTGATGATGGCCGTTTATTGGATGAAACGGAGTATGTTTTTGTTATCAATAAACCTCTGTGGATGTCTTATCCGATGTTGTTTTTATATCTTTTGCTGTTGGGAGGATTGGTTTACGGTGTAGCCCGATGGCGGGGGAAGGTCGTTGCTGAAAAGAAGAGAAAGGAATATGAAGCACATAAAATAGAGCAGAATATTAAATTGAGTGAGCAGCAAAGACTGATAGCTGAACAGCAGAAAAAATTGCTGGAGGCAGAATTGTCGCTCAAGGGAAAAGAGCTTGCCAGTATGGCATTAGGAACATTTGCCAAGCAGGAAATGCTGGAGAAACTTCGTCTGGTTGTGCAGGAGCAGTTAGCGAAATCGCAGTGCGGACGTAAAAACATGGAACTGGTACTGAAGCAAATTAATGAAAATATAGTAGAAGAGGATTCGTGGGAAGTTTTCCAACAGAATTTTGACTTGATTCATCAGCGTTTTTTCCGTACGTTACGTGAACGCTATCCGAGCTTGACGGCAACCGATTTACGGTTCTGTGCCTTTTTGCGCCTGAACCTTTCCACTAAAGATATTGCTCAAATGACAAATCTGACAATACGAGGTGTAGAGGCAGCTCGTTATCGTATCAGAAAGCGTATGGAAGTACCCGATGGCATGAGTTTGGTTGACTTTTTGATAGAACTGAAATGATGCTTTAATTACCTGATTATTAATGTTGATTAGCTGAAAAAAGTAGTAAAAAAGTAGTGTGAAAAGGCCTCGAAGTAGTAACGTCGTATTACTTTTTTTGTGAATCGTTAAGTTTATGTTCACCTTTGCCATCGTTTTGAATCATAACTTTAATCAATTCATGAAAAAACAATTAGTATTCATTCTGATGTCATTATTGTTCGTTGTTGGCGCTTATGCACAGCGAATGGTAACGGTTCAAGGTGTTGTTACAGATGCAACATTTAAGGAACCTGTAATTGGTGCTAATATTGTAGTGAAAGGCACAACGCTCGGAACCATCTGTGATGTAGATGGTAAGTATGTTCTTGAAAACGTTCCAGCAGACGGAACGTTGGTCTTCAGTTTTATTGGTATGAAAACTGTCGAAGTAAAAGTCGATGGTAAGACTACAGTTAATGTTGAGCTTTCTGATGATGTTCAAAAGTTGGAAGATGTAGTCGTTATTGGTTATGGAACCAGTAAAGCCAAAGATTTGACAGCTCCTATTTCGGTTGTGAAAAGTGATCAGATTGCTTCTCAGGCTACAACTTCACCGATGTCGGCTTTGCAAGGTAAAGTTCCTGGCATGAATGTCGTTTCATCGGGTGCTCCAGGTAGTGGTCCGAAAGTAACTATCCGTGGTTTGGGATCATTTGGTGACACTTCTCCTCTTTATGTTGTAGACGGTATGTTCTACGATAACATTAACTTCTTGAACAATTCTGATATTCAGGAAATTTCTGTATTGAAAGATGCTTCGGCTGCAGCTATCTATGGTGTACGTGCTGCCAATGGAGTTGTGATTATTACAACAAAGAAAGGTAAGCGTAATACAAAAGCGCGGATTACGTATAACGGTTATGTAGGTGTACAGACTGCTACCAATGTGCTTGATATGGCTAATTCGCATGAATATGCTACGTTAGTGCTTGAAGCTAACCGTCAGGCGTATGAACCGCTGGTTAAAGCTTCTATCGAAAAATTCGGCGGTGATTATGATTCGTTGACTTTTGGAGCTGATACTGACTGGTATGATGAGTTGCTGCGTCCTGCATTGATGACTAATCATGGAGTAGATATTGCCGGAGGTAGTGAGAAGGCAACATATGCAGTGGGTGTAAATTATCTGTATCAGAATGGTATCATGGATACCCGAAACAGTTATAACCGTCTGAATTTCCGTGCAAATTTTGATTTTGAAGCAACAGACTGGTTGAAAGTAGGAAGCAACATTGTTATCAGTAACTCAGAACAGTACAATGCAGAAAATTCAGCTTGGCTGGCTGCATACAATATGCCTTCTTTAATTCCAGTATACGATTATAGCCGTTCGGATGATGAGGCCTTCCCTGAAAAATTTGCTTCTCCTCAGCAGATTGGTCTTACTAATAACTTCTCGAATCCGGTAGCTATTGCAAAATACAATAACAATAGTCTGAATGAGAACTTCCAGGTTATGGCAAATTTCTTTGCAGAATTGAATTTAATTCCTAATAAACTGAAATTCAAGACAAGTTACAGCCAGGATTTCTCATTGATAAGAGGACGTGTATATGTTCAGCCTTATCTGGTAAGTTCGTTGCAACAGAATTCAGAATCAAGATTGACCAAGACAGACACAAATTATTATAATTATATATGGGATAATACATTGACTTATACAGATTCTTGGGGTAGTCATAATCTGAATGTCTTGTTAGGACAGTCTGCTCGTCAGGAACAGATGCGCAAACTGGAAGGAAAAGCAACCAATGTTCCCGGTGACTATGACGAATATTTATATCTTACTCAAGGTAATGCAACAGGACGTGAGGTAAGTGATGACGGTTCTTGCTATCGTGGATTGTCTTATTTTGCTCGTGCTAGTTATGATTATGCAGGAAAATATTTATTGTCTTTGACAATGCGTGCAGATGGTAGTTCCAAGTATCAGAACAAATGGGGATATTTCCCTTCTGTGGGTGCTGCATGGGTAATGAGTGATGAAGATTTCTTTAAGAAGCAAGAAGTAATTGACTACATGAAAGTACGTGCCAGCTGGGGACAGCTCGGTAATGACCATGTTTCTGCCAGTGATGGATTTGCTTCAATTGTAACTGGTACATCTGCTTCAGGTGTATTTGGAAATACTACATTGCCTGGTTTCCAGAATACAAGCTACTTTAGCTGGTTAGGTTGGGAAAAAGTAGAAGAATTCAATGTTGGTGTAAACTTCGCTGTACTTGATAGCCGCCTGAATGTTGATGTAGATTATTATAATCGTATGACAAAGAATGCTGTTATCAGCACAACCTTGCCTTTCAGTACTCAAACTTTAGCTGGAAACAATGGTGAAATTGAAAACAGTGGTGTTGATATTCAATTGAACTGGAGTGATAAAATTGGCAAAGATTTCAGCTATTATGCTGGAGTAAACTTGTCTACTCTCCGTAACCGTGTAAAGAGTTTGAATGGTGCTCCTTATATTTATGGCGGTAGCGCTGAGAGCCGTACCATAAATCTGGTAGGAGAGGAAATGCAGTCGTATTATGGATATAAGGTATTGGGTGTATATCAGAATCAGGCTCAGATTGATGCAGACCCGATAGCTAAGGCGAATGGACTGGAACCAGGTGACTTTATTTACGAAGACATAAATAATGACCAGGTTATAGATGATAAGGACCGTCAGATTTTAGGATCGAATATTCCGAGATTGACTTATAGTTTCAATTTAGGTTTCCAATATAAGAATCTGGAATTCTCTCTGTCAACATTCGGACAGGCTGGAAATGAAATTTATAATCGTAAACGTGCTGTACGTTACACTCAGGCAAACTTCAACTTCGATAAAGACTTTTATGATAACCGTTGGACAGGTGAAGGTTCTACCAATACTTATCCGTCAGCAAAAGGTATGCTGAAAGCATGGAATAATAGCCATACAAATTCTTTCTTTGTTGAAAAAGGAAACTTCTTCCGCATACAGAATATTATGTTGGCATATAATTTCCGTAATATCCGTATGGGAGGCTATACATTGCCAGGAGTTAAACTTAGCTTGACTGCTGATCGTCCGTTTACTTACTTTACATCTAACGGATTCACTCCGGAAATTAGTCAAAACTTTGGTTGGGATGAGGGAGTTTATCCTTTGGCAGCCACTTATACTTTTGGCTTGACTATTGATTTCTAATAAATTGCTAAACACGTTAAGTTATGAAAAGTCTTAAGATAAAAAATATATTATTGTGTGCATTTGCTGCCACAACATTATTGTCTTCCTGCTCCGATTTTTTGGATAAATTGCCGGAAAATAAGGTAGACGAAGAGAAAGTTGACTATACGAATCTGAATAATATGTACCAGCCGGTGTCTGGTGTTTATGCCAAATTGCGTCAGAGAGGTTCTCACTGGATTGTATGGGGAGCTACAGTAGTACGTGATGATGATGTTTCTACCGGACGAATTGATGATCAGGCTGATTTGGTGGCTATTGATCAGAGTTATAATTATAATGCAGGTTTTTGGGGAACCAATGAAGCATGGATGGTTTACTATGATATCATCAAAGTTGCAAATGCAGCATTGGAAGCCCTTGATAATTATGCCGTAAATATTGTTTCGGAGGCAGATGGAAAACGTTATGAAGAATATACAGGTGAAGTAAAATTTATTCGTGCATACTGCTATTATCGTCTGACAGAGTTATTTGGTCCGGTTACTATCTTGCGTGACAATAAGCAGACAGATATGACTCGCTCTACAGTCAATGCTGTTTATCGTTATATGCTGAGTGATCTGGAATACTCTATGACATATTTGCCACGTATCCGTCCTAATGAATATACAGACCGTATCGGAGCTGTTTCTGCTTTTACAGCTGAAATGCTGGCTGCTAAAGTTTATATGGAGCAGGGAAACTGGTCGGAAGTTGAAAGACTGACAGATGATATTATTGGTAGTAAGAAATTCTCTTTGTACAGTGATTTCAACAATCTGTTCAAGATTCCAGGTAAACTTTGCGATGAATCTTTGTTCGAAATGCAGTTTACTGACTTTGGAAATGGTTCGGGAGAAGTTGTTGTTTCGGATAGCTGGTTCACATTCCAGGGGCCTTTGAATGATGGTAATATATCTGGATGGGGCTTTATCAGTCCGACCAAAGCTTTCCGTCAGTGGGCTGCAGAACGTGGTGAGACTATTCGTGCTACTACTACTTTCTTAATGGCAGGTGAAACTACTCAGGAAGGTGATTTCATTAAAGCACCAGCTAGTGATGTTGCTCCAGATTGCTTTAATGGCAAGGCATATACTCCGTCTAACCAGATGACTGAAGGTCGCACAGAGTATGGAACAAATAATAATATTCGTGTATTCCGCTATGCAGAAGTCCTTTTGATGAATGCGGAAGCTAAAGTTCGTCAGAATAAAGATGGTGATGATTCATTCAATTTGGTCCGTAAGCGTGCAGGAATGCCGGAGCTGGAAGATGTGACACTTGACCAGATTATGGACGAACGTCGTATGGAACTTGCTTTAGAATGGGGTGAACGATATAACGATTTGCGTCGTACCGGAAGACTGAGTGAGGTATTAGGTCCGTTGGGATGGACTTCTGGAAAGGAATATTATCCGGTTCCTACAGCTCAGATAGACATCTCTTCTACTTTGGAAAATGAGCCAAAGGATGAATAAAGGTAGATAGTTTTTTTGAAGGTAGCTTTCAGGAGCTTATCACGTATGTGCAGGTGATGCTCCTGAAAGTATTATAAACCGATAATCTGTAAATTCTTATGTGGAAATATTTTTGTGGTCTGTGTGCATTGTTTTTGCTTTCATGCACATCTACGTCCAAAGAAAAAACTTTAAGTATAACCGAACAGACAGCATCTCGTCCGGATTCTTTTGCTTCGGACAGCGTGATGTTAGATTATATACAGAAGGTACATTTTAACTATATGTGGGATGGAGCAGAAAAGACATCCGGTCTGGCTCCTGAACGTATTCATCTGGATGGGAACTATCCTCAGAATGATTCCTCAGTAGTTACTACGGGAGGAAGTGGATTTGGTATCGCAGGTATTCTGGTTGCTATTGATAGAAAATTTATTTCTCGGGAAGAAGGAGTAGCACGTTTACATAAAATCGTCGACTATCTTACACGTGCCGATCGTTTTCATGGAGTATGGCCTCACTGGCTTGATGGACCGACAGGGAAAGTTAAACCTTTTGGAACGAAAGATGATGGAGGCGATCTGGTGGAAAGCTGTTTTGTTATGCAAAGCTTACTTTGTGTCCGCCAGTATTTCGAAAATGGTAATCAGGAAGAGCAGCTGTTGTGTACAAAGATTAATAAATTGTGGCATGAAATGGAGTTCGACTGGTATCAGAATGGCAAGGATGTCATCTATTGGCATTGGTCGCCCAATTATGGCTGGGAAATGAACTTTCCTCTCGAAGGCTATAATGAAGCTTTGATTGTCTATGTATTAGCTGCATCTTCACCTACTCATCCTGTTCCTGCTTCTGCATATCATAATGGATGGGCGCGAGGAGGAGATATCAAAACTTCAGCTGCACCATATGGACTGCCTCTGGAATTGAAGCATAATGGTGCGGAAGAATTGGGAGGACCGTTATTCTGGGCTCACTATTCGTATATAGGACTTGATCCTCGTAAGATTAAAGATAGATATGCTGATTACTGGAATGTAGTACGGAATCATGCTTTATCCGACTATAGATATTGTGTAGAGAATCCTAAGAAATATAAAGGTTATGGTGAAAACTGCTGGGGACTTACAGCCAGTTATTCTGTGAAAGGATATGCTGCACATTGTCCGGGTGAAAATGATTTGGGAGTAATTACTCCTACTGCAGCTTTATCTAGTTTCCCTTATACTCCTGAAGAATCAATGCGTGCCTTAAAATATTTCTATTCAAAAGGTGACAGCATATGGGGAACTTATGGCTTTTATGATGCATTTTCAGAAACAGATAACTGGACTGTACCGCATTATCTGGCCATTGATCAGTGTACGATTGCGCCAATGATAGAAAACTATCGTAGCGGATTATTGTGGAACTTGTTTATGAGTTGTCCTGAAATTCAGGCAGGACTGAAGAATTTGGGTTTTGAAGTTAAGAAGTGATTTATTTTAATTAGAAAGAAATAATGAAAAAGACAACATTCCTTTTAGTGACTTCTTTGTGTATGTCGGCTACTATGTTTGCCGGGAACAAGAAATCACTGTTGCCTAAAGATGAGGGTAATATGGATAAGTTCGTGACCGAACTGATGAGCAAGATGACTCTTCAGGAAAAATTAGGTCAGTTGAACTTGCCTGTAACAGGTAATATAACAACGGGACAGGCTAAAAGTAGTGATGTAGCCGGAAAAATCAGCCGCGGAGAAGTAGGAGGCTTATTTAATCTGAAAGGAGTAAAGGCAATCCGTGAAATGCAGGAACTGGCTGTTGAGAAAAGCCGTCTGGGCATTCCCTTGCTCTTTGGTATGGATGTAATTCATGGATATGAAACAGTTTTCCCTATTCCTTTGGGACTTTCTTGTACCTGGGATATGGAAGCAATAGAAAAATCTGCTCGTATTGCCGCTGTTGAGGCGAGTGCCGATGGTATTTGCTGGACTTTTAGCCCGATGGTAGATATCTGTCGCGATGCACGTTGGGGCCGTGTTTCAGAAGGTAATGGAGAAGATCCCTATCTGGGCTCTGAGATTGCAAAAGCTATGGTCAGAGGCTATCAGGGAGAGAAGATGGAGAGAAATGACGAAGTTATGGCTTGTGTAAAGCATTTTGCTTTATATGGTGCTATCGAAGCTGGTCGTGATTACAATACTGTAGACATGAGCCGTAACAGAATGTTTAATGAATATTTTCCTCCTTATAAAGCAGCAGCAGAAGCTGGTGCTGGTAGCTTTATGAGCTCATTTAATGAGGTTGACGGAATACCTGCAACCGCTAATCGCTGGTTGATGACGGATGTTCTGCGTAATCAGTGGGGATTTGACGGTTTTGTAGTTACTGACTATACGGCAATTGCTGAGATGGTTGATCACGGTATCGGTGATTTGCAAGAAGTATCTGCACGTGCACTAAAGGCTGGTACGGATATGGATATGGTAGCTGATGGTTTCATCGGAACACTCGAAAAGTCGCTGAAGGAAGGAAAAGTCAGCATGCAGGATATCGATACAGCTTGTCGTCGTATGCTGGAAGCTAAATATAAGTTAGGTCTGTTTAAAGATCCGTATAAATATTGTGATTTAAAACGTCCGGCTAAAGACTTATACAATGCAGAACACCGTGCTGAAGCTCGTAGAATAGCCGCAGAATCATTTGTTTTATTGAAGAACCAGAACAATCTCTTGCCTTTACAGAAAAAAGGAAATATTGCATTGATTGGTCCTTTGGCTAATACTCGTACCAATATGCCTGGTACATGGAGTGTAGCTGCTACTCCTCAGCGCTATAGCACACTTCTGGAAGGACTTCAAAGAGCTGTTGGTAATCAGGCTAATGTTCTTTATGCACAAGGAAGTAATTTGATGTACGATGCCGACTATCAGACTCGTGCTACGATGTTTGGTCGTGAAATACCTCGTGGAGATGATAAGAAGCTATTAGAAGAAGCCTTGAATGTTGCAGCACAAGCTGATGTCATCGTTGCTGCATTAGGAGAATCTTCTGAAATGAGTGGTGAATGTAGTAGTCGTACAGAGTTGGAAATGCCTGATGCGCAGAGAGATTTATTGGATGCTTTGTTGAAAACAGGTAAACCTGTTGTGTTGGTTCATTTTTCAGGACGTCCTACAGTAATGACATGGGAACAACAACATGTTCCGTCAATCTTGAATGTCTGGTTTGGAGGAAGTGAATCGGCTGATGCTATATGTGATGTCTTGTTTGGTGACGTTTGTCCAAGTGGAAAGCTTACAGCAACCTTCCCACAGAATGTCGGACAATTGCCAATGAACTACAATCATAAAAATACGGGTCGTCCTCTTGCAGAAGGAAGATGGTTTGAGAAGTTCCGTAGCAATTATATTGATGTCTCGAATGATCCTTTATATCCTTTTGGATATGGATTGAGCTATACAACATTTGCTTATTCAGATATGCAGTTGAGTGCGGATTCTATGAATAAACAAAATGGTGAGCTGACAGCTTCTATTACAGTTACGAATACAGGAAATTACGATGCAGACGAAATTGTTCAGTTGTATATCCGTGATATTGTTGGCAGCATTACCCGTCCTGTAAAAGAGTTGAAAGGTTTTCAGCGTATACACTTGAAGAAAGGAGAAAGTAAGAAGGTTTCCTTTAAGATTACTCCTGAACTTCTTAAATTTTATGATTACGACCTGAATTATGTCTGTGAGCCGGGAGATTTTAATGTGATGATAGGCTCAAATAGTCAGGATGTGTCTGTCTTGAAATTTACTGTTACAGAATAAAGAGAAATAAAAAATCTCTAAAAGAACAGATTATAAATTATATAAAAAGTCATAGCAAGATTTATTTCTGAGATCATGCTATGGCTTTTTCTTTTTTTATCCTCTCCCTATTCTGAAAAGTATTATGCTATGCCGTATGAGATGCTGAATAACATGATTGACATATATAAATACATTTATGTCATGGATGTATACAATAGGGAGGCCTTTAGCAATTTACATATTTCTTGTGTGTTACATGATTGTCAGTTTTGGATATAAAAAAAACGTATTGTTAAATTATCTTTGCTGCAACTTAAATGAGTGAAAGACGTTTAATTAGATTATTAAAGATATGAAAAACCAAATCTTAATCCTGTTTATAGGGTGTTTATTCATATTTAGTGGGTGCCACAAAGTAAAACATGAATCTGATTTTGCAGGCTATGCCATAACGTTAATGGATAGTACTTTGATGTATTATAAAGTACCTGGTCAGGTCCTGTTTTATGAAACATATCCTAAACGTGATGCGGATCTGGTTACCTATTTAGCAGGAGCTGACACCATACGTAAGAATAGAGTTGCTTATTTATGGCCGACTTCAGGTATGTTTTCAGCTTTGAATGCTTTGCAGAAAACTACAGGCGATAAGAAATATGAGAACATGATTGAATCTGTAATCTTACCGGGCCTGGAATGTTACTTTGATTCATTGCGTGTACCGGGTTGTTATCAATCTTATCTTACAGAAAGTGGAAAGTCGGATCGTTTTTATGATGATAATCTTTGGTTAGGATTAGACTTCTTGGATCTGTATGAACAAACAGGAAATGATGCTTATTTAGCTTCTGCACGCAATATTTGGAATTTTATAGAAAGTGGTTGCGATTCAATTCTAGGAGGTGGAGTTTACTGGTGTGAGCAAAAAAAAGAATCTAAGAATACATGTTCGAATGCTCCGGCAGCAGTGCTGGCTTTACGGTTGTATTCATTGACTAAAGAGAAACACTTTTTTAGAATGGGGCAGGATCTATATTATTGGACGAAGAAGAATTTACAAGACCCTGCTGATTTTCTTTATTTTGATAATATTACTTTGGATGGTAGTGTAAATAGAACCAAGTTTCAATATAATGCAGGACAGATGTTGCAAGCTTCAGTGCTATTGTATAATCTGACAAAAGAGGATTTATATTTAGAAGAAGCGCAACGTTTGGCATCGGCATGTGGTCAATATTTTTTTGAAGACTTTGTAGCTGAAGATGGCGAATCATTTAAGGCAATAAAAAATGGAAATGTTTGGTTTGTTGCTATTATGCTGAGGGGATTTGAGGAGCTGTATAAAGTAGATCGTAATCCTGTTTATTTGAATAGTTTTAAGAAAACATTGCAATATATGTGGGAACATAACCCCAATCAGAATATGCTGTTTGACGATGATTGCTTTGTAGAAAAAAGAAATGAAAGTAAAGATACGAAGTGGTTACTTACTCAAGCAGCGATGATAGAAATGTATGCAAGATTAGCAAAAATAAAGTAAAATATAATAGTTATGAAAAACTCAGTTAGTTTAAAAAGTGTATTGTTGTGTACACTTATTGGAGCCAGCTTTATGTCAGAAAACGGTTATGCTTCTTCGTTAGTAGAGCCATTTCCTGTTGCAGTTCGTGAGAGTACACAAGATTATGTGTCACAACGTCCGGAAGTTTCAAAACGTTTATTTCATTCGAAAGCTGTTGAGGCTAAGATACAAGAGGTAAAGAAGCTATTGACTAATCCTTATTTAAGATGGATGTTCGAAAATTGTTTCCCGAATACCCTTGATACTACCGTGCATTATCGTACTCAGGATGGTGATGATGATACATTTGTGTATACGGGTGATATTCATGCCATGTGGTTACGTGATTCTGGCGCACAAGTATGGCCATATGTAGATCTGGCTAATGAAGATCCGGCTTTGAAAAAAATGCTTAGAGGAGTGATTCTTCGTCAGTGGAAATGTATCAATATTGATCCTTATGCAAATGGGTTTAATGATGGTCCGGTTGGTGGAGAATGGATGAGTGATAAAACAGATATGAAACCAGAACTTCATGAGCGTAAGTGGGAGATTGATTCTTTGTGTTATCCTTTACGTTTGGCTTATCATTATTGGAAAATTACAGGTGATGCATCTGTCTTTGGAGATTTATGGCTTGAAGCTATTCAAAATATATTGACTACTTTTAAGGATCAGCAACGTAAAGACGGACGTGGCTCATATTCTTTCCAAAGAAAAACAGAACGTGCTTTGGATACGATGACGAATGAGGGATGGGGAAATCCGGTGAAGCCTATAGGTTTGATAGCTTCTTCTTTCCGTCCTTCTGATGATGCTTCTACTTTCCAGTTTCTGATTCCTTCTAATTTCTTTGCTGTTACTTCTTTGAGAAAAGCGGCAGAAATTTTAAAGCAGGTTAATAAAAAACCAGAGTTAGCTAAGCAGTGTACTGATTTGGCTGATGAAGTTGAGAAAGCTTTACGGAAGTATGCGATTTACAACCATCCTAAATATGGTAAGATCTACGCTTATGAAGTAGATGGATTTGGAAATTATCTGTTAATGGATGATGCAAATGTTCCTAGTTTGCTGGCAATGCCTTATTTGGGAGATGTTGATGTAAACGACCCTATTTATCAGAATACACGTCGTTTTGTCTGGAGTGAAGATAATCCTTATTTCTTTAAAGGAAAAGTAGGCGAAGGAATAGGTGGACCTCATATTGGTTATGATATGGTATGGCCTATGAGTATTATGATGAAAGCTTTTACCAGTCAGGATGATAAAGAAATTCAGTCTTGTATAAAAATGCTGATGACTACGGATGCGGGAACTGGTTTTATGCATGAATCTTTCCATAAGGATAATGCAGAGAAGTTTACTCGTCCTTGGTTCGCATGGCAGAATACATTATTTGGTGAGCTGATACTGAAATTGATTGCAGATGGCAAACTGGAACTGCTGAATGGAATAAAGTAATAAGATGATAATTTGTATTCTATCTTATTTTTCGAAGCTTTATATAGAAGATGTATAACTTTAAATCAATAAAAATGAATACTAATTTAAAAATGTTAGCTGCTCTGGCGGCCATTACATTAACCTCACCTGTTGCTACTCTTTATGCAACTGTAGGCGGTCAGGAAGTATCACAAGCTGTGATGACAATCCGGGGAAATGTAAAGGATGTAAATGGAGAGCCGTTGATAGGAGTCAGCATTTCAGTGAAAGGTAGGTCGGGACAGGGAACTGTTACCGATATAGATGGTAACTTCACCCTTCAGTGTGAAAAGGGAAATGTGTTGTCTTTTTCTTATATCGGATATAAGACAACAGAAGTGAAGGTCGGAAATAAGTCTGATCTGATGATTACATTGCAGGAAGATACGGAACAACTGGAAGAAGTTATCGTTGTAGGATATGGTACTACTACGCGTAAAAGTGCAGTAGGTTCTGTCAGTCAGGTAAAATCTGAAGCAATCACAAAGCGTCCTGTAGCTAATGTTACACAAGCCTTACAGGGTGCAGCACCGGGAGTAATTGTCCAACAGACAAGCTATAACCCTAACGATAATAAAACTAACTTTAATATTCGAGGTATCAGTACGCTGAATGATAATAGTCCGTTGATTGTAATTGATGGAATTGTGTCTGATGGAGGAAGTTTCAATAAGTTGAACCCGAATGATATTGAGAATATATCTGTATTGAAGGATGCTGGTACAGCCGCTATTTACGGATCACGTTCGGCAAATGGTGTAATCGTGGTAACTACTAAATCTGGTAAAAAGAATGAAAAACCAACAGTACGTTTAAATGGTTCTGTGGGTTGGCAAAATCCTGATATTTTATTCTCTCCGGTAGCTGGGTATCAGAATGCAACCTTAACAAACTTGGCTAATACAAATGTTGGAAATGATCCGAAATTTACTCCAGAGCAGATTCGTGATTTAGCTGCACATCAGAGTGAAGAAAGTTGGTTCTACGATCAGATTATGCGTACAGCTTTACAGCAGAATTATAATCTGAGTGTTTCAGGTGGATCTGCTAATACGACCTATATGGTTTCTATGGGATATTTTGATCAGGAAAGTAATTATGTAGGTAACAAGAACTTCGGAGTGGAACGTTATAACTTCCGTACAAATATAAATACAGAGGTTGGGCGTTTCAAATTGAATGCAATTCTGGCATATACGCGTAATAATAGTATTAGTACTACTGGTAGTAGTCTGGAAATTGACGCAGAACGTGTTCCGACTTACTATTATTATAAAATGAAATCGGCAGACGGACGCTATTTATTGAATGATATTTTATCTGAGTTTAACCCTTTAGGAGCGTTGGAAGCAGGCGGATTCAATAAATATCGTAATAATTACTTAAATGCGAATGTTTCTGCTGAGATGAAGATTATTGATGGGCTTTCTTTAAAAGGAGTTTTGGGAGCAGATGTAATCAATGATACTCGTTTTACCAGAAATAATGCTGTAGAATATTATGCAAGTGAAGACGCTACTACTCCAAGACCTGTTAATTTAGCGAATAATAAAACCAGTAACTGGAATAGTGATGCGTATCTGATAAATACTCAGCTTTTATTGAACTACAATAAAACTTTTGGTAAACATACTGTAAATGGACTGTTTGGTGTTACAAATGAATCGTATACCTATACTGCCAATGAAATTGAAAAGAAATATGTTGATCCAGATTTAGGAATCGGTACAGATACTACTACGGGAGAAGCTGGTAATATAACAGGAAAGACTTCTGTAGACGATACTAATCGTACTAGTCTTACTTCCTTGTTGGGTCGTGTCGGATATTCTTATGCTGATAAGTACTATGGAGAGTTCAGTTTCCGTTATGATGGATCTTCGAAATTCCATAAAGATTACAGATGGGGATTCTTCCCTTCAGTATCTTTAGGATGGCGTTTATCAGAAGAAAACTTTATGAGTTTCTATAAAGAGAAGGTAGGCGATTTGAAGTTACGTACTTCATTTGGTATACTGGGAAGTCAAGCTATCGGTACTTACGACCGTTTTACAACTTATACAGTATATGATAATAATTATGCTTATGGTAATTCGGTTGTTTCAGGAACTGGCTTTGCTTTAGGATTGAATGATTTGACTTGGGAAAAAACAAAAACATTTAATATAGGTGTAGATGCTTCTTTTTTCAATAATCAATTGAATCTTACATTTGATTATTTTTACAAACGTACAACTGATATTTTGATGAAGCCTATAGTTCCTACTGTTTTTGGAACAGATATGCCAATGGATAATATCGGTGAAATGCAAAATCAAGGATGGGAAATAGGTATTAACTACAATGTACGTACAGGTCAGGTTCAGCACGGCTTTAGCCTTAACTTGAGTGACTCTTATAATAAGGTTTTAAAATTCCCTGGTCATGAGCAAATTACAAAGGTTGATGAACTGGAACGTATCATTCGTGAAGGTGTACCTTTGAATTCTTATTATGGTTATAAGACTGACGGATATTTCCAGAGCTATGAGGAGATCGAAGCTTCTGCTATTCCTGTTGGAGGTAAAGTGCAACCTGGTGATGTGAAATTTGTTGATAGAAATAACGATGGAGTTATTGATTCAAAAGACCGTTTTATCTTAGGAAACGCATTCCCTCGATATACATTTGGATTTACTTATAATCTTTCTTGGAAAGGACTTGATTTCAGTATGTTCTGGCAGGGAGTCGGAAAACGTGATATGATGTTGCGTGGTGAATTGATTGAACCATTTCATGAAAATTATTCATATAATATATTCAAACATCAGCTTGACTTTTGGACTCCAACAAATACGGATGCAACCTGGCCTCGTCTAGCAGCTCCAGGTTCTGACTCGAATAAAAATAATTATAAAACTGGTTCTGACATGCAGATTCTTGATGGTAAATACATGCGTTTGAAGAATTTGGTGATAGGATATACACTTCCTAAATCTTGGTCGAAGAAAGTGGGAATGGAAAAACTTAGAGTATACGTGAGCGGGGAAAACTTATTGACTTTCAGTAATAATAGCTTTATTGATCCTGAATCAACTGAATTTGACTCTAAGATGTCTGCAGGTGGAGCTAATAGTGGACGTTCTTATCCGACATTGCGTTATTATGGTTTTGGTATTGATGTGGAATTTTAATAATGTGACTTTATGAAATTAAAAACATATATGTTGTATGTTGTAAGTGCAATGATGTTATTGGCTGCTTGCAATGACATGGAAAATGTACCTACAAATAAATTTACTGATAATAGTTATTGGACATCGGAGGCAAAGGCACAGAATGTGGTGAACATGGCCTATAGCCAGATGTATGATGCAGGGAAAATGTGGTCGGATGAAAGTTTGAGCGATAATGTAATTGACGGCCGTACTGTAACTGATCAACGTGCTATCCGTAAAGGGCAGGCAACACCTTCTATAGGTGTTTTTGATAGTGAGTGGAAAAATTTGTATGGTGGAATTAAAACTTGCCATGTATTTTTGGAAAAGGTAGATTTGGTTCCTAATATGAATCCTGCTGCAAAGGCTCGTATGATAGCTGAGATTCGTTTTATCCGTGCTGCTATTTATTTCCGTCTTGTAAATTTCTATGGTGATGTACCATTCTTTACAAAAGACATAACACTGGATGAAGCAAATTCAATAAGTCGTACATCTGCTGCTACTGTTCTTCAGTTTATCCATGATGAATTGGAAGATATTAAAGATGATCTGCCAATTAATACTGCTTTATCGGCAGACGAACAGGGTAAAATTACGAAAGGTGCAGTAAGCATGTTGCAGGCACGTGTATACTTGATGGAAGGAAACTGGGATAAAGTAATTACCTATACAGATAATCTTATCAACAATCAAGGTGAATATGGTACTTATGACTTGTACCCTTCTTACAGAGGATTGTTTGAGGAAGAAAATGAGTATAATCAGGAAGTAATAATGGACCGTTCATATGTAAAGAAACTCTTGACTTGGGGAGATATGGTAGATATGGCTCCATTGAGTGTTGGAGGTAGAGCTATAAATCGTGTTCCTCAACAGTCGTTGGTTGATAGTTATATCATGCTGAATGGAAAGAGAATCGATGAACAAGGAAGTAATTACAATAAAGATTATCCATATGCCAATAGAGATCCTCGTATGACTGCTACTATTATATATGATGGATATGATTGGAGCGGTAATGTAAATGATGGAAGCCAGGGTACTGTTATACATATTGATCCCAATACTTCGACAACTGTTGATAAATACGTTTATGGTAGTAATAATACCGCTACAGGTTACTATGTACGTAAATATTATAGTCCACAAGATGCCGGTGATTTGAATTCTGGCTTGAATATCATTACAATGCGTTATGCCGATGTGCTGTTAATGTATGCTGAAGCTAAATTCGAAAAAGGTGAATTTACTGAAGACATTTGGAATATGACTATCAAACGTATCAGAGAAAGAGCTGGATTTACTGATTCAGGTGCATTGGAATATCCTTCTCTATCTTCAGATGATATGCGAAAACTGATTCGTAACGAACGCCGTTGTGAACTGGCTATGGAAGGATTAAGATGGTTTGATATTAAGCGCTGGAAAGCAGGTTCAGAATATTTGACAGGCAATGTTGAAGGTGCTACTTTTGATGGAGTTGGTACAATTCGTGTAGACTCTTATAACTTTAATGAACAAAGAGATTATTTATGGGCTGTGCCTCAAAGCCAGATTGACTTGAATCATAATTTGGCTCCTAATAATCCTGGATATGCAAACTGATTAACTTTAAATATTTAAATACTTATAATGATGAAACTAAGATTTTTTTATGTATTTGCAATGTGCATGACTGTATTGTTTTCTACATCATGTACTAAAGATATGGAATATAAGGATGTACAAGTTAGTCCTGTAACTCAGTTGTATGAACCGACAGATGGTCAGAGTGTAACACTGGTTGCTTCGTCTACAGCTTCACTTTTCTTTGAATGGGCTGCAGCAAAAGCTGAAGATAGTGGCTCGCCTTTGTATGAGGTTGTTTTTGATAAAGAAGATGGTAATTTTACAAATCCGATTTATCGTGTTGTTGCTGATAATAACGGGGTTCGTAATTATGCAACAATAACTCATAAAGTGTTGGATAAGATTGGTAAAGCAGCTGGTATTAATGGTGGAGAAACCGGAACTGTAAAATGGACAGTTGTTGCTTCCAGAGGTTTAAATTCAGCGATGGCTACTGAAGCAAGAACTTTGACCATTACTTGTTTGAAAGGATTTACTGAATTACCTAATCAGGTTTATTTGACAGGTGAAGCTACTGAAGGAGGAACAGATATTGCACAAGCAGTTCCTTGTTCGATGCCTAATGAATTAGGTGTGTTTGAAGTGTTCACTAAATTGGAGGAGGGTAAGTCTTATCGACTGGTTGATAATAACTCTGCTGATGCCAAGTCTTATTATATCAATGAAAGTGGTGTTATCATTGAAGGTCAGGGTGAAACTACTGTAAATAAAGGTGGTGTTTACCGTATTGTATTAGACTTTACAACGGCTTCTGTCAAGATGACTGAAATCCAGAGTATGGGATTCTTCTTCTGTCCTAGCAATGAGGTTACTTTTGAACTTCCTTATAAAGGTAATGGTGTATTTGAAGGAGAAGATCTGATTGAATTTAAACAGGAAAGCTGGGGTAGAGACCAGCGTTATAAGTTCTTGATGACATATGCTGATGGTACAACACAAATGTGGGGAACTAAGAATACAACAGATAGTGCTCCAGGAGAAGCTACAGCTGATGATCCTTATTTCTATATAGCTGAAACTCCTAATAACCAATGGGATCAGAAATGGAAACTGAATAATGAATTCGATGGAGCTGCTGATGGAGCTAATCCAGGAGCTGTTACTCGTATTTCTGTTATTTTCTCTGGAGATAATTATACACATCATGTAGAACTTGTTAAGTGATAGAACTATGAAATATAAGTTATTATTCTTTTTTATTACAGGAATGCTTTTAGCTTCCTGTAGTAAGATTGAAGATGAATATGTATATGATACTGGTTATGCTATAGACTGGAGTGCGGCAGCAGATAGTGCCAGCTCTACTTTGCCGGAACGTTTTTGGAATGAAGAAGGGTATTTTAATTATGAAAACGATGGAAATGGCACTGGTTTCCAGTATTGGCCACAGGCACAGGCAATGGATGTAATTATCGATGCTTACATGCGTAGTGGAAATACTAAATACTCCGATCTTTTTACTCCATGGTATGAAGGTATTAAAGTAAAGAATGGCAATTCATATTGGAATAATTTTTATGATGATATGGAATGGATAGCTCTTACGATGGTACGTTTGTATGAAACCACTCAAGATGAAAAGTACCTGAATACGGCTAAAGAGTTATGGGGATATATTGAAGGTGGTTGGAATGAAGAGTATGGCGGTGGCGGTATCGCATGGAAATCTGATCAGCGTTGGAGTAAAAATGCTTGTTCAAATGGCCCTGCTGCTTTATTAGCAATGCGTCTTTATTCAGTAACTCAAGATGAAGTATATAAAAATTGGGGAATCAAAATTTATGCATGGCTACGTGAGAATCTGTTTAACAAGGCTACTGGAGCTGTTTATGATAATTTAAATGGCGAAACAGGTGAAATTGGTAGTTTCTCATTGAGTTACAATCAGGGTACTTTCTTGGGTGCAGCACACGAATTATATAAGGTTACAGGTGAAGCAAATTATTTAAAGGATGCACGTAAAGCTGCTTACTTCTGTATTAGTGATGCTGGTATGATTGATAGTGGTAATAATGTGCTACGTGATGAAGGTTCTGGTGATGGTGGCTTTTTCAAAGGTATTTTTATGCGTTATTTCGTCAAATTAATCATGGAGCCGGATTTAGATGAGCTTTATCGTAAAAAATTTGAGACATTCTTTAATAATAATGCAGAAGTTTTATGGCGTAAGGGTGTAAATAAGTTAGATATTTTGTTTGGTACTAACTGGACTACACCTGCTTCTGGTAGCACTCAGCTTGGTGCACAGACTAGTGGATGTGCACTTATAGAAGCGAGAGCCTTGTGGGGTAAATAACTAGGAACACTTGGTCTTAAAATGTAAAAATACAGAAGTCTTAAGATCTGATTGAAAATCTTTTTTGAAACTTTTTTCTGTTTCTATGGATTATTATCATGAAATAGAAAAAAGTTTCGAAAAGGATTTGAGAAACAATTAAAATCAATAATTGAAAAACACTTTATTTCATCGTGTAAATTTTTTAGTTTACCTCTAACATAAGTAATAATCTGAGATTTTGCTAAAGCTCTGATTGTAATAAATATAACGGCTATAAAGTTGAAAGATTGTTCCATTCAAAATCTTATATTTATTAGTCTTAGACATTTTAAGAACATTGATTTGGGCGATGTATCTTTCTCTTTTTGTAAACGTTATATCATACTTTTTAAAATCAGACAAAGGATATTTGTTTCTTGAATTTTTTTGTTGATTGGGGATTCGGGTATATAAGTAAACGGCGAAAAGGTTGGGATAATGTTTTTACTGGGAAATGATAGGTAAAATCAGGATAGAGATTATGTTAATATAAATTGAGATAGTAATGTCATTGGGTTATATCTCAATATCTTATAAACCAATGAAAACAAGGAAGTATATCTAATTAATGAAGCGTTTAGGAGTAGTGTACAGAAATTTTGTTTATTGATAACTTTATTTGGATGATAAGAATGCTATGAGAAAAGGAATGTTATTGTTCGGATTTTTGGGAATATTTTGCTGTTGTTCTAATGTACAGGGAAGATCTCTTGATGTCCAATCTCCTGATGGAAAACTTAAGGTTGTAATCGATTTGAAAGAGAAAATATATTATTCTGTGATTTCTCAAAATGATACAATTCTTAAAGATTGTACATTGTCTATGACTTTATCAGATGATGTTTTAGGGGCAAAACCAAGTCTTCAAAATATAAAGAGGGGAAAGATTGATAAAGAAGTACTGCGTCCTATCCCATTAAAAAATGCATTAGTCCGGAATCATTGTAATACTCTTCGTATGAATATGAAGGGCAATTATTCTGTTGAGTTTAGAGCTTATGATAATGGAATTGCTTATCGTTTTGTAACTAATAGAAAAAATGAGCTTGAGGTATTAGACGAAGAATTTACTATCCATTTCCCGACTAATTATTGGGCTCATTTGTCTAAGACTTCAGGATTTAAGACTTCATATGAAAATCCATATTCTCATTTGAATACAATGGATTATAAGTCGTCGGATGAAATGAGTTATTTCCCGGTTTTATTAGAGAGTCCGCAGGGATATAATATATTGATTTCGGAGGCTGATTTAGATGATTATCCTTGTATGTTTGTGAAGGGGACAGATAAGAATGGATTGACTGCTGTTTTTCCGAAATGCCCTTTGGAGTTTGGAGATGATGGAGATCGTAGCGTAAAGATTCTTAAAGAAGCTAATTACATCGCTAAGACAGAAGGAAAGCGAACTTTTCCGTGGCGTTTCTTTATGATTTCTTCCGATGATAAAGATATTTTGAGTAATGAAATGGTTTATAACTTGTCTTCTCCTTGTGAATTGGAAGATTATAGTTGGGTAAAACCAGGACAAGTAAGTTGGGAATGGTGGAATGGAGCTACTCCTTATGGTCCTGATGTAAATTTTGTATCCGGTTTTAATATGGATACCTATAAATACTTTATTGATTTCGCAGCTAAGTATCACATCCCTTATATATTGATGGATGAAGGATGGGCTTTGAGTACACGTGATCCTTATACTCCTAATCCTCAAGTTAATGTACATGAAATAATCCGTTATGGAAAAGAAAAAGGAGTTGGAGTCTTGTTGTGGCTTACTTGGCTTACTGTTGAGAACCATTTTGATGTGTTTAAAACTTTTTCTGATTGGGGAGTAGCAGGTATTAAGATTGATTTTATGGATCGTAGTGATCAGTGGATGGTCAATTATTATGAACGGGTGGCAAAAGAAGCCGCAAAATATCATTTGTTGATTGATTTCCATGGTTCATTCAAACCAGCAGGATTGGAGTATCGTTATCCTAATATTTTGTCTTATGAAGGTGTTCGCGGAATGGAACAAATGGGAGGATGTTATCCTGATAATAGTTTGTACTTACCTTTCATGCGAAATGCTGTAGGTCCAATGGATTATACACCTGGAGCCATGATCAGTATGCAACCTGAAGTCTATAGAGCAGATCGCCCGAATGCAGCTAGTATCGGAACTCGTGCTTATCAACTTGCTCTTTATGTTGTATTCGAAAGTGGGGTTCAAATGCTGGCTGATAATCCAACTCTATACTATCGCAATCCTGATTGTACAGATTTTATAACAAAAGTACCTGTTACATGGGATGAAACGAAAATATTAGATGCTAAGATTGGTGAATATGTAGTACTAGCCAGACGAAAGGGTGATAAATGGTTTATTGGTGCAATCTGTAACGGAAAGGAAGCTTCACGTAGATTTACTTTATCTTTTGACTTTTTGGATAAAGATAGAACTTACCGTATGACTTCATTTGAGGATGGTATTAATGCTGATAGACAAGCAATGGATTATCGCAGAAAAGAACAGCAGGTTAATTCTTCTGATAAATTAAATATTAAATTGGTACGTAATGGGGGATGGGCAGCTGTTGTAGAGTAAATTTTATATAATAAAGTGCTATGAAAACAAAACTGTTGGTAAAATATTTAGGTATAGGAATTGTTTCCTTTAGTTTAACGTGTACGCATATAAATGCACAGGATCGAGATTTTGGTGGCTTAAATCGTTATGCTCAAGAGAATAAAGATATAACTATTTCTCACAAAACTGTAAAAGTTGTTTTTATGGGGAATTCTATAACAGAGGGTTGGGTGAATACCCACCCTGCTTTCTTTACAGATAATGGATATGTGGGACGTGGTATTAGTGGGCAGACCTCATATCAGTTCTTGTTACGTTTTCGTGAAGATGTTATAAAGCTATCTCCGTCATTGGTCGTTATTAATGCGGGTACTAATGATGTTGCAGAGAACACATGTGCTTATAGTGAAGAGCATACTTTTGGAAATATAATATCTATGGTAGAACTGGCTGAGGCACATAAAATAAAGGTTATACTAACTTCGACGTTGCCGGCTGCTGCTTTTGGCTGGAATCCAGCGATTAAAGATGCGCAAAAGAAAATAGCTTCTCTTAATGCACGAATCAAAAAATATGCCTATCAACATAAGATACCTTATGTAGATTATTACGGAAAAATGGTTTATGGAGAAAATGGGGCTCTTAATCCTAAATATACAAAAGATGGTGTTCACCCTACTGCCGAAGGATATATAGTTATGGAAACATTAATAAAAGAAGCCATTGATAAAGTTTTATAGTTAATGGTGAATGTGCTTTTCTTTTGAAAACTGTCGTGTTGATAAAGTACGGCAGAAGGAGTTTTCAGTAGGATTGATAATATAATTGAATGTATTCACTTACATTTCATCGGCATTAGGTGGTATATGGATAGTAATAGAATATTTAGATGTACAATCTTCAATAGGTATGAAAAAATAGAAAATAAAATGAAAAATGAACTTTTAATATCAATCATATCTCTCATACTTTTTACAAGCTGTGAGAGTCAGAATAAACTGACAGAGTATGTTAATCCTTTATTGGGAAGCGCTACATTATGGGAAAAGGAGGATTTGGGCTATGTACGTAAGAAAGCAACGAGAACTTGGGGAGCAGAAACATTTCCTGGAGCAACGCTACCTAATGCAATGGTGCAGTTGAGTCCTGTAACTCAATATAGAAGTGGTGCTGGTTATCAGTATGAAGATAGTGTTATTTATGGATTTTCTCATACCAATAAAGGGCATTGGAACTTATTGCACGTTCCAATGATGCCTGTTGTTGGAGAAATTAGTCCAAGTGATTACTGTTCACATTTTAGCCATCAGAAAGAGACTGCACGTCCCGGGTATTATCAGGTTTATTTGGATAGATACAATGTAAATGTTGAACTTACAAGTACGTTGCGTTGTGCTTATCATAAGTATACTTTTCGTAAAGAAGATGCAAAGTCTGTATTAGTGGATATTCGTCGTTCAAATAACACTGTTACAGAATGGCATATCGAAAAATCAGGGGATAAGGTTTTTACAGGATATCAGGCTGGAGAAGGTAAAATCTTTTTTTATGCGACGACCAATTATGTAATCAATGACGTCGTAATGAAGAAAGACGGGCATCATGAAGTCGCTTTGGTCAATTTTGTCAATAGCAAAGATAGCAAACCATTGGAAATGAAAATCGGATTTTCATTTGTTAGTGTTGAGAATGCAAAAATGAATCTTGAGCATGAAATGCTTCATAAAGACTTCGCGCAAGTTGCTTGTGAAGCAGATGACGTTTGGGAAAAGCTTTTGTCTAAAATACAAGTGTCAGGGGGAACGGAACGTGAAAAAAGCTTATTTTATTCTTGCTTGTATCATGCTTTTAAATGGCCGGCTTTACGAAGTGATGTAAATTTTGAATATACTGATATTAAAGGGAATGTGGTAAATAATGGATTTCATTATTATACCAATCCATCATTTTGGGATGACTATCGTAATAAGTTGACTTTGTTGGGAATGTTATCACCTGAGGTGACAATTGATGTCATTAAGTCAATTATCGATAAAGGAGAAAAGAGTAACGGATATATGCCAACATTTTTTCATGGAGATCATGCCTCTACTTTTATTGCGGGAAGCTGGTTACGTGGATTACGTGACTTTGATTTACAAAGGGCATATAACCTGATTTTGAAAAATGCTACGGTTCCAGGTAAAGGAGGACGACCTTATTTGGATGAATATATAAAACGTGGATGGATTGCAGAAAAAGATACGGTAAATGTTCCTACGCAAGATGAATATAAAGGTGCTGTAACAAAGACTGTAGAGTATGCTTATGATGATTATGCTGTAGCTTTGGTTGCTAAAGAATTAGGTGATAAGGAGAATTATGATGTGTTGATGAAACGTGCTAATAATTATAAGACTCTTTTCGATCCGGGTACAGGTTTCTGGCGTGGTAAAATTGAAGATGGAAGTTGGATTGCAGATTTTGATCCATATTATCCTTATTATCAGTACATGTACCGTGAAGCGAATGCCTGGAATGCGCTTTTCTTTGCTCCTCATGATCCTGAAGGAATGATTAAGCTCTATCCTAATAATAAGGCAGTTGAGAATAAATTGGATTCTCTTTTTACAGAGCCTTGGCATGGGTATGAAGTTGATAATATGACAGGATTTATTGGAAACTATTGTCATGGAAATCAGCCAGGACATAGTATTCCTTACACTTATTATTTTATCGGGAAGCAGGAAAAATCACAAGCGGTACTTGATTCTCTGATGGGGCACTATTATGATATGGGTAAGGATAAATTAGCATATGCTGGTATGGATGATGCTGGTGAAATGTCGTCATGGTATGTATTTAATGCCATTGGGCTTTATACATACTCTCCTGCAGATCCGGAATATATTGTTACAGTTCCATTATTTGATAAGGTTACGTTTTATTTAAAGGATAAACCTTTTACTATTGTGAAGCAAGGGCATGGAAGTAAAATCCGTCAGATAACTTATGATAATGAGGTCGTTGATGGATATTTTGTATCTCACGGACAGTTGCAAAAGGGAAAGAAACTTGTCATTACAGTTGATTAAAATTTATAAGGAAGCTAGTTATGAAAAAAACTTTAACGATTCTGTTTATGTTATGTTGTGTCTTTGGAGTATTTGCTCAGAAAGATATAACTTATTGGAATAAAATGGCTAATGGTACTTCAGAAGCACTTATCAAACATTTTTGGGGAGCTAGTTTTGAGGGCTACGAAAAACGCTATTATTTTAATTATGGTAGCGATCTTTCTGATATGTCAACAAATAACTATTGGCCACAGGCACATGCAATGGATGTTCTGGTGGACGCGTATATGCGTACTGGTAAATCGTATTATAAAGAACTTTTTCCTTTGTGGTGGGAAGGTATGCCCAAATATAATTTTGCCGGAAAAATGAATCCCAAAGATCCTTGGTGGAATGTTTTTGTTGATGATATGGAATGGATCGTATTAGCACAAATAAGAATGTTTGAAAGTACAGGGGAGAAAAAATATATAGAGAAAGCGAGACAAGTATATGATGATTGGATTTGGCCTACATGGGGACCGGAAGATGAAGCTCCCTGGTTTGGTGGAATTACTTGGAAGACGGATGTCGCAAAATCAAAGAATGCTTGCTCTAATGGACCGGCTGCATTAATTGCTGCTCGTCTTTACTCTTTTTACGATCAGGCTCAATTTAGCGATGGCAAGATTAAAAATGCCTACTTAAATGAAGCTATCAAAATTTATATTTGGGAGAAAAACTACTTATTTGATCGTAAAACAGGAGCTGTTTATGATAATATTAATGGAAAGGGTGAAATTCAGAGAAACTGGATATTTACTTATAACATTGGAACCTTTTTAGGAGCTGCCCATGAGCTTTATAAAATAACAGGTGATAAGCAGTATTTAGATGACGCAGTAAAGGCTGCCAATTTTGTTGTAGAACAATTATCACAAAATGAAGGTTTGTTGCCTGATGCTGTAAGTGGCGATGGAGGATTGTTTCATGGAATCTTTTTCCGTTATTTTGTTAAACTGATCAATGATCACTCTGTAGATTATTCAGATAGAAAGAAGTTTCATGAGTATATCACTCGCTGTGCCACTGTAATGGCTACTCAAGGAATTAATCCCAACACCATGTTATATGGAGGACGTTGGAGAAAGGCTCCTGCAGATAATGAAAAAGTAGGGCTAACTCCTCATTTAACAGGATGTATGTTGATGGAAGCGATGTGTGTTCTACAACCTTTATGATTTTCTTTAAAGTGGAATGTTTAGGCAGTATAGTTCATATTGCCTAAATGTTTGTTATACGAATACCTATAATTAGATGAAATCATGATATTTAATTTATCATTTAAATGAGTATTCATAATATAATGATGTAAGCAATAGTAATATGGTAAATTTAAAGATAGTTGGAGTTTTAGGAATGTTATGTTTTACGGGATGGTTATCTGCCCATAACGTGAAAATGGAAAAGGAAGTAATAGTCGGTGATGGTATTGCTAAATTTGTTCCAAAAGGTTTCAATCTGAGTCAAATGCCTTCTTTTGCCTTGAAAGCAGAGCCTCAGGAAAAAGGTATGTTACCTTCAAATTGGCAGCTTTATCCTATAGTGGAAAAGAAAAAAGGACATGCTAGTGCCTATTTGGACGTACCTCAAGGTACTAGTCTTTATGGTGGCGGTGAGGTTACAGGGCCGTTGTTGCGAAACGGACAAAGTATCAAATTGTGGAATACAGATTCAGGTGCATATAGTGTTGATAATGGAAAACGCTTGTATCAGTCACATCCTTGGGTAATGGGAGTTCGTCCGGATGGAACTTCTTTTGGAATTTTATTTGATACACCTTATAAAGCGAAACTGACAACTACCGATGAACGTATTAATTTCGAAACAGAAGGTGAACTATTTCGTATATTTGTAATAGACAGAGAGTCTCCGCAGGCGGTTATAAAAGGCTTGGCCGAACTTATCGGTACTATGCCTATGGTTCCACGGTGGGCTTTAGGATATCAGCAGTGCCGATTCTCTTATACACCAGCCAGTCGTGTAATTGAGGTTGCAGATACTTTCCGTATTAAGCGTATTCCTTGTGATGTGATGTGGATGGATATTGATTATATGGATGGTTATCGTATTTTTACATTTAATCCTCAGACGTTTCCCGATCCAGCGGCTTTGAATCGAGACCTTCATATACGTGGATTTCATTCAGCATGGATGATAGATCCGGGGGCTAAAGTTGATTCAACTTACTTTGTCTATAAGTCAGGAACAGCAAATGATGTATGGGTTAAGACAGCGCAAGGAAAAGAATTCAATGGAGATGCCTGGCCCGGTGCATGTGCTTTCCCTGATTTCACTCAACCTAAAACAGTGCGTTGGTGGGCTGATTTATATAAGGACTTTTTGGATAAGGGAGTTGATGGAGTTTGGAATGATGTGAATGAACCTCAGATAAGTAATACTCCTACAGGAACTATGCCTGAAGATAACAAACATTTAGGAGGTGACAAGATTCCGGCTGGACCTCATTTGAAATATCATAATGTGTACGGTTATCTTATGGTTAAGGCATCTCGGGAGGGGATTATGAAAGCGCGTCCGCAAAATCGTCCTTTTATTTTAACGCGTTCAAATTTTTTGGGTGGACAACGATTTGCTGCTACTTGGACGGGAGATAATGCTTCCTGGGAAAGTCATATGACTATGTCTGTTCCCATGATTCTTACTTTAGGATTATCTGGTCAGCCATTTAGTGGGGCAGATGTTGGTGGTTTCTTGTTTAATCCTGATGCAGACTTGTTTGGTCGTTGGATGGCTTTAGGAGCTTTTTATCCTTTTTCTCGAGGGCATGCTTGTGCTGGTACTATTAATAAAGAGCCTTGGGCATTCGGACAAAAAGTAGAGGATGTATCACGTATGGCGTTAGAACGTCGTTATGTTTTGTTGCCTTATTATTATACGTTGCTTCATGAGGCCTCAGAAACTGGAATGCCTATTATGCGTCCTGTCTTTTTTGCAGATCCTAAGGATACTTTACTTCGTGCAGAAGAACAGGCATTTCTTATTGGAGAAAATTTACTGGTTGTCCCAGAATGGGCTCAGAATCCAGCTTTACCTAAAGGTATTTGGAGAAACCTGTCTTTGATTCCAGGTGATGATAAGGATTCATATCAGGCTAAATTAAAAATTCGTGGTGGCGCTATTATTCCGACAGGAAAAATTATACAGAATACGAATGAAAAATCGCTTGATCCATTGACTTTATTAGTTTGCTTGGATGAAAAAGGTGAAGCCCATGGTACTCTTTATTGGGATGAAGGGGATAATTGGTCGTTTAAAGATGGCAATTATAGCTTTCAGCATTTTACCGCTATTCGTACTGCTGATAATAAAGTGCAAGTTAAAATAACCCAAAAGAAAGGTAAGTATATCACAGAAAACAATGATATGGCTATTGTGAAGATTATTACAGATAAAGGCATATATCAAGCTAGTGGTAATTTAGTTGAAGGAATAGAAGTACAATTGTAATAACAAATAAAACAATTCTTATGAAAACTAGATTTTATTGCATACTTGTATTATTAGCATGTTCCATTACTCTTTATGCACAAGGTTATCAATGGGAAAAAGCTATTTCTTACCGTGAAGGGAATCAAAATGCATATATGAAGCAAAAATGTTTGCTTGATGTATATTATCCGACTGATAAGAAGGATTTTCCCACCGTTGTTTGGTTTCATGGTGGAGGATTGACCGGCGGAGACCGTGAAATTCCACGTGAATTGCGTGAGCAAGGAATTGCTGTTGTGGGTGTGAGTTATCGCTTATGTGCCGGGAATAAAGATCCTAAGGCAATTAATGCTGATGTAACAACTGATGATGCGGTAGATGATGCAGCTGCAGCCACTGCATGGGTAGTAAAGAATATAGCCCGTTATGGAGGAAATCCTTCGAAAATATATTTAGCAGGACATTCTGCGGGAGGTTATTTAGTCAGTATGATTGGACTGGATAAAAGTCGGTTGGCTAAATATGGAGTAGATGCTGATAGCTTTGCTGCTCTTATTCCTTTTAGCGGACAAGCTATTACTCATTTCCAGAATAGACGTGATAGGGGAATTTCTGATTATCAGCCTTTAATTGATGAGCATGCTCCGTTATACTATGTACGTAAAGATTGTCCCCCTATCTTGCTGATATGTGGTGACCGTGAACGGGAGATGCTGGGACGTTATGAAGAAAATGCTTATATGTGGCGTATGCTTAAGATTATAGGTCATCCAGCTGCATATCTTTATGAACTACAGGGGTTTGACCATGGAACGATGTCACACCCTGCTCATTCTATATTATTAGAGTATATTCGTAACAGAGAAAAGGAAGTAGATAAATAGATTGGTAGGTATGGAGTGTCTCAATAGTTACATTACTCCATACCTATTGTATTATGTATTCTATAGAAGAATAAGGGAAAGATCAAAATAGTTTGATTCACTAATCTTTTTCACATGATAAATTGCAGATAAATGATTACTGAAAGATAAAAAACTGAAGTGGATGATCTGAATTAATTTTATTTGATATGAATGCAAATATTATATATCTCTTTCAATGCAATTTGTTATTTTCTATACCTTTGTACCTGAATATTGATTAAAAAAATATACTATGATAAATGCTGTTATGAAATTTATAGGAGGATTGTTTTTTTTTCTGGTATGTGTAATAAATTCATTATCAGCTTATAATTTAAGGCAGGTTACTAATTCAGACGGTCTTACCAGTAGTGCTGTACTTTCTTTACTGCAAGATAGTAATGGCTTTTTATGGATGGGGACTTGTGATGGAGTGAATATATATGATGGCACAAAAGCATATAGTTGGAATGGTTGGGGGCAATTGAACTTATCTGGGTACATCATAGAAGAAATATTAGAAACTCATGATGGAGTAATTTGGGTACAGACAAACTATGGTTTGAGTAAAGTTGATAAAGAAAAACGCCTTGTTGTTGATTATCCCCAGTTTAAGGGTAGTTATATGATGGTCAAGAATGAACTAGGGGATCTGTTCTTCTTCTCAAGTAGTAATTTGTTATACGCTTTTAATGAAAAAAAACAAGAGTTTTATAGACTTCCTATAGGAACTTTGGATAGGGAAGATATTGTTAATCTTTATGTGAATGAACATTATCTAATTATTTTCCTAAAAAACGAGATTATATATTATCAAATGAAACATTCTCCGGAAGGAGAATATACCCTCTCTACAATAAACACTAGTGAAAAAACAGAGGTACGTTATGGCTTTGGAGATAAAAATCAGGTTTATTGGTTAGATAAAGATTATAATTTATTTGGATATAGTTTGGATAAGCCTGTAAAAAAGCTTATTTGTAACTGGAAAGAGGCATTGGATGGAAGAGGAACCATTGTAGATATACTTCGTGATGGAACATCTTTTTTTGTTGCGTTTCAAACAAATGGTTTATTGAAGATTTCTTTGCAGGCAAATGATAAGTATACGGTAGATGATTTAGGCATAAAGTCTGGAGTATTTCGGATCTTAAAAGATCGTTTTCAAGATATTGTGTGGATTGCGACAGACGGTCAAGGCGTATATATTTATTCTGAGGGGAAGTATTCAATTTCATCGGTAACCTATCAAGATCTAAATCAAAGTATAGGTAAGCCGGTTCGGTCTATTTTTTGGGATAATGAAGGTACATTATGGTTAGGTACTAAAGGGGAGGGAATTCTTAAAATTTATGATTTTTCTCCTCTGAAGCATAATATGAACTATAGGACAGAACTGATAAATTCTCAAGAAGGTGGATTAATAAATAATTCTGTATATGCATTTGCAAAAAGTTGCAGACCTATGTTTTGGATAGGACATGATGCTGGTCTCAGTTATTATTCATACCGAGATAGAAAAATCAGGAGCGTTTATTCGCCAGAAAAAATCAATTACGTGCATGCAATATATGAAGAGAATGATTCAATTCTTTGGATAGCTACAGTGGGTACAGGAGTTATTCGTGCACGTATTGAAGACAGATCTGGCATCCCATATATTCATTCTTTAAAACGCTATACCATTGATAATGGGAATTTCTCATCAAATTATTTCTTTACTTTATTTGCAGATAGTCATGATAATATTTGGTTTGGGAATCGAGGATATGGGCTATTTCATATAGAAGGTGATAGTTTGGCTGCTATACCCTTGAAAAATGAATATTCAAGTAGGGTAGTAAATGATATTTTCTCGATTCTTCGCGACAAAGACACCTTTTGGCTTGGTACAGGAGCAGGGCTGATTAAGAAGTTGCATGATGAAGAAATGTTTTTTAGTCAGCAGGATGGATTTATTAATAGTACAATTCATGCAATGCTTCAAGATGAAAATAAAAGGTTATGGATTGCAACCAATGGGGGACTTATCAGCTTTGATGTGCTGAATAATAAATTTCAAAATTATGGAAAAGGTAGTGTGTTAGAAATATTGGAATTTAGTGATGGAGCTTCATTTTGCCAGAACAATACATTGTTTTTCGGAGGTATTAATGGCTTTATTACTATAACCAATAATGAAATGTACGTTTCTGACAAGGCAGTTGTAAAACCTCCATTACGCTTTACAAATATCAATATTTTAGGTGAACAAGGCATGTGTGTTGATGTACAGAGCTGGGGAGATAGACCTTCTCTATCATTAGAGCCTGATCAGAACAATTTTACGATATCTTTTCTTGCGTTAGATTATGTAAATCCAACTAACTACAGTTATCAGTATCGTTTGAATGAGAAAACGGAATGGATAGATAATGGAACGAATAACAGTATTTCTTTTACTCAAATGAATTATGGAGATTATCTTCTTGAAGTTCGTTATAAGAATCAGACAACAGGGGAGTTTAGTCCTGTTTATTCTGTGCATATAACTATTGCTTCCCCTTGGTATTTAAGTACGTTAGCTGTTGTTATTTATGTCCTATTGCTTTTGTTGGCTATGTTGTTGTGTATTCGCTGGTTTTTATTAAAGCAACAGCGTAAAAAGCTATTAGTGCTGGAAAAAATGGAGCAACAACATAAAGAAGATTTATATGAGGAAAAGCTGCGTTTCTTTACTAATATAACTCATGAGTTTTCTACTCCGCTTACACTTATATATGGCCCTTGTGAGCGCTTGTTGAAATATGACCATTCGGAGTATGTACATAAATATGTCTCATTGATAAAAGCAAATGCAGAGAGGTTAAATGCTTTGATTCAGGAGATTATTGATTTTAGAAGACTGGAAACGGGACACCAGGTTCAATGTATCCAACAGATAGATGTTTCAGCTTTATGTAATGATATTATTCATTCGTTTTCGGAGTTGGCAGAGCAAAACATGATTCAATTTGAAAATGTAGTGTCAGAAAATATTTTTTGGAATACCGACAGTAAAAGTTTGACGAAAATTTTGAATAATTTAATCTCGAATGCTTTTAAATATACCTCTGTAGGGGGACGTATTCGTGTAACGGTAGATGTAGTTGATAACCAAAGTTTACGTATTAAGGTGTATAATACGGGAAAAGGTATTCGTCAGGAGGATATTCCTTTGATTTTCAATAGATATAAAGTGCTGGATGGTGTAGAAGCTTCTACTATAAAGGGAATGACTTCTCGAAATGGTTTGGGACTTGCTATTTGTCATAGCATGGTTGAGTTGCTAAAAGGAGAAATACAAATTCAGAGTGAATATGGCAGTTATGCTGAATTTATCGTTCTGCTTCCAATGTTGGAACTGACATCAGAAAAGGTAGATGTTAATGATAATGCTATGCTCAACATTAATAACGTTTTGCCAATAATGAAATCTGATCAGCTAGAACAAATTTCTGAAAGCTCTACAGATCTGGCTTCATCAAAACATAAGATTCTAATAGTTGATGATAATACGGAAATGTTAATGTTGTTACAAGAAGCATTTTCTGACAAATTTAGGGTTGTTGTTGCACATGATGCTGAGCAAGCATTGAAGGAAGTAAAGAATGATATACCTATGTTGATTGTTACAGATGTTATGATGCCGGGTATAGACGGTTTTGAACTGACGAGAAGATTGAAGCAGAATAAGCATACTATGTCTGTACCTGTAGTTATATTATCAGCAAAAAATTCTAGTCAGGAAAAGATTGCAGGGCTGGATGCTGGAGCGGATGCTTATATAGGAAAACCTTTTAATATAGACTATCTGAAGGCTGTGGTTGAACGTTTAATAGAAAATCGCAGTAAGATGAAAGATTTTTATAATACTTCTGCTTGTGCGTATGATTTTTCTCATGGACATCTGGTTAAGGCTGAAGATAAGGAATTTCTATCGAAAATAACAGAATATATAGAGAAACATGTGGATTCAGAAAACCTTTCTTTGGAAGAGGTGGCTGAGTATATGCAAGTGAGTGTGCGAACTTTGTATCGTCGTTTTAAAGAAATGGATTTAGAATCTCCTAAAGATTACATAAAGGAATATCGAATAAATCTAGCTGCAAAACTATTACGGACAACTTCTCTGACTGTTCAAGAAATTATGTATAAAACGGGATTTGCTAATCGCTCTCATTTCTATAAAGAATTCTCTAAACATTTTCAGGTAACTCCTAAAGATTATCGGAATAAGTATAATAAGAAGGAAACTGAAGCTATATAATGTGTATATAACAAAAACAGTCCGAGATTTCAAATGAGATCTCGGACTGTTTTTGTTATAAAGAATGTTTATTATTTCTGTTCTTTATTTTGTTGAGGCTTACGTTCGCGTTTTGCGTGGTTACCTTCTCCCATTCCTTCTGGTTTAGGTAATAAGACCTTATGTGACAGTTTGAATTTTCCAGTTTTAGGATCAATATCCAGTAACTTAACTTCAATATCATCACCTTCTTTTAAGCCTGCTTCTTCGATAGTTTCCAGACGCTTCCAATCGATTTCTGAAATATGGAGTAATCCGTCTTTACCAGGAAGGAATTCTACAAATGCACCGTAAGGCATGATTGAACGAACTTTTCCTTGATATACTTCACCGATTTCAGGAACAGCAACGATACCTTTTATCAGACGCATTGCATCATCAATCATCTTTTTATTGTTTCCTGCAATTTCGATACGGCCAACACCATTAATTTCTTCAATTGTAATAGTTGCACCTGTCTCTTCCTGCATACCCTGGATAATCTTTCCACCCGGGCCGATTACAGCTCCAATGAATTCTTTAGGGATAATCATTGTTTCGATGCGTGGAGCATTTGGTTTCAAGTCTTGTCTAGGCTCAGCGATACATTCTGTCAATTTGTTCAGGATGTATTCACGACCTTCTTTAGCTTGTAACAATGCTTTTTCAAGAATATCGTATGTCAGTCCGTCACACTTAATATCCATTTGAGTTGCAGTAATACCATTTTTAGTACCTGTAACTTTGAAGTCCATATCTCCCAAGTGATCTTCATCACCTAAGATGTCAGACAGAACGGCATATTTTTCTTCTCCGGCATTTTTGATCAATCCCATTGCAATACCTGATACCGGATTCTTAATAGGTACACCTGCGTCCATCAGTGCTAAAGTACCGGCACATACAGTTGCCATTGAAGAAGAACCGTTAGATTCCAAAATATCCGAAACAACACGTACGCAATATGGATAATCTGCTGGAATCTGACCTTTCAGAGCACGCCATGCCAAGTGACCGTGACCAATCTCACGACGTCCTACTCCACGTTGTGCTTTTGCTTCACCTGTAGAGAATGGAGGGAAATTATAATGCAATAAGAAACGTTCTTTGTGCTGATCAAGTACATCATCCACAATCTTTTCATCAAGTTTGGTTCCCAATGTAACGGTACTCAAAGACTGTGTTTCTCCACGGGTAAAGATAGAAGAACCATGTGGATAAGGCAATGGACCTACTTCGCACCAGATAGGACGAATTTCTGTTGTCTTACGACCGTCCAGACGTTTTCCTTCATCAAGGATGCAGCGACGCATAGCTTCTTTTTCTACGTCATGGTAGTAACGGTCTATCATTCCTGCTTTTTCTTCAAGCTCTTCTTCTGTAAACTGAGCTTTGAATTCTTCACAGATTGCATCAAATGCATCCTGACGTTCGTGTTTATTGCGGTTTCCTGATGCAGCTATTGCATAAGCTTTTTCATAACAAGCGTCATGAACGGCTTTGCGTAAGTCTTCGTCATTTTCTTCGTGGCAATATTCACGTTTAACAGTAGAACCAACTTCTTCCATCAGTTCCATCTGTGCCTTACAGTGTATCTTGATTGCTTCGTGAGCAGCTTTTAAAGCTTCTAACAAATCTTGTTCGCTCACTTCGTTCATTTCACCTTCTACCATCATGATGTTTTCATAAGTGGCAGCTACCATCAGATCCATATCGGCTTTTTCAAGCTGTTCGAATGTAGGATTGATAACGAATTGACCGTCAATGCGTGCTACACGTACTTCTGAAATCGGACCGCCGAAAGGAATGTCGGATACGGCCAATGCTGCAGAAGCAGCCAAACCTGCCAAAGCATCAGGCATATCTACACCGTCTGCTGAATACAAAATGATGTTTACGTAAACTTCTGCGTGGAAATTGTCGGGGAACAATGGACGCAAAGCGCGGTCTACCAAGCGGCAAGTCAGAATTTCATAATCAGAAGCTTTGCCTTCGCGTTTGGTAAAGCCACCCGGGAAACGTCCGAATGCTGAATATTTTTCTTTATACTCTACCTGAAGCGGCATAAAATCTGTACCGGGAACTGCATCTTTTGCTGCACAAACAGTAGCCAGCAACATGGTGTTACCCATGCGTAGCATAACAGCACCATCTGCCTGTTTTGCCAGCTTTCCCGTTTCGAGTGTAATGGTTCTTCCATCACCTAGCTCGATCGTCTTAACAATAGGATTGATCATAAAAAATGTTTTAATATAAAAGTCTTCTTAAAGTTCGCGCAAAGATACAAATATTATTATACTAATCGAGTGTAAATGAGATAAAAGTTTAGTCTGTACGTATTTTTATATAATTCTTATTCCATTTTACATTTGAGGTTTGTGATATCGGCACTTGGATCAGGCTAAAAAAAATATGTCATTTTATAAGAACTTGGATAAAAACTTTGTGAACTCATAAAAAGCCGTATCTTTGCATCCCGAAATGAATAATAATCGCTAATGAAAAGAAATGCTTATATCGCTGCAGCTCTGTTGTTCGCAGGTTTTACGGCCTGCAACAACGAGCCTGCTTTTAAGGTGCAGGGAGAAGTGACCGATGCTGCCGATAAAATGTTATATCTGGAGCAGACAGGATTAGATGGTATTGTTGCGCTGGATTCAGTGGAATTAGGAAGTGATGGAGCTTTCAGCTTTGCTGCCGCTCGTCCCGAAGCGCCTGATTTTTACCGATTGCGTATTGATAATAAAGTGATAAACTTCTCGGTTGATTCTACTGAAACTGTTGAAGTAAAGGCTGATTATAAAAATTTTGCGACGGAGTACAATATTCAAGGCTCTGAAAATAATCAGAAAATCAAAGAACTGGTTTTATTGCAGACTGATTTGCAGGAACGTGTGAATCGTATGGCTCAGTCGGGAATACCTGTTGGTATTGCTCAAGACAGTCTGACACGTATGGTAGATGCATATAAGGATGAAGTGAAGCGGAATTATATATTCGTTGCTCCCAATAAACCTTATGCGTATTTTGCTTTATTCCAGGTCTTAAATGGATATATGATTTTCGATCCGTTGAATAATAAGGAAGATGTGAAATGTTTTGCTGCTGTGGCTACAAGCATGAACAATTTGTATCCACATGCTGACCGTTCACGTAATCTGTATAATATGGTTATCAAGGGTATGAAAAATACCCGTGCTCCGCAGGTGAAACCTTTGGATATTCCAGCAGATAAAATACAGGAAGCTTCTATTATTGATATTCCATTGATGGATATAAAAGGTACAGTCCGTCATCTTACAGATTTAAAAGGTAAGGTAGTGCTGATAGACTTTACTGCATATGGAAGTGCAGAATCAGGAGCACGTAATTTGCTGTTGCGTGAAATATATGATAAGTATGCCTCACAGGGATTGGAAATCTATCAGGTTTCATTAGATACTGATGAGCATTTCTGGAAAACCGCAGCTGATAATCTGCCTTGGATTTGCGTTCGCGATCCTCAAGGACCATATTCTACTTATGTCAGATTGTATGGTGTGACTCAGTTGCCGACAGCATTTTTGGTAGGCCGGAACAATGAACTGAATATGAGAATTGGTCCGAAAACAGATTTGGAAGAAGCGATTAAGAAATTATTATAACATGTTGAAAAGCATGTGAAAATAGTGCGCTTTGGTACTTGACTGGTATCAATAAAAGGCGTATCTTTGCCAAAGTCATAACAGAGAAGGGTTCCGATACATGTTTGTGTATCGGGATTCTTTTTTGTTTTATAAGCAAGAACAATTTAATTAATAACGAATATAATAAGGAGGAAAAAACTATGGCTTATATGTCAGAAGAAGGCTATCAGAAGTTGGTAGCAGAATTAAAGCATCTGGAATCTGTAGAGCGTCCGAAGATTGTAGCTGCTATTGCTGAAGCTCGCGACAAGGGTGACTTGTCTGAGAATGCAGAATATGATGCAGCTAAGGAAGCTCAAGGTATGCTGGAAATGAAAATAAATCAGTTGAAAGCAACAATTGGTGATGCGAAGATTATAGATACATCTAAATTGAAAGCTGATACAGTTCAGATTCTTACTCGTGTAGAACTGAAGAATGTAAAGACTGGCATGAAGATGGCATATACTATCGTGTCGGAAACTGAAGCTAACCTGAAACTGGGTAAGATTTCTGTAAATACACCGATTGCTCAGGGTTTGTTGGGTAAGAAAGTGGGTGATATTGCAGAAATTACTATTCCACAGGGTAAAATCAGTCTGGAAGTAACAGGAATATCGTTTTAACTATAAGGCGGGTCTGCTTTGTTGCGGACTTGCCTTTTTTAATATATCATATTATGGCAACAATATTCAGTAAAATCGTTGCGGGGGAAATTCCCAGTTATAAGGTTGCAGAGGACGATAAGTTCTATGCTTTTTTGGATATAAATCCGTTGGTAAAGGGACATACACTGGTTGTTCCTAAAAAAGAAGTCGATTATATCTACGATCTGAGCGATGAAGAATTGGCTGCTATGCATGTATTTGCAAAACATGTGGCGCTGGCTATTCAGAAAGCTTTCCCTTGCCGCAAGGTTGGAGAAGCAGTAATTGGTCTTGAAGTACCTCATGCTCATATTCATCTGATCCCTATTCAGAATGAATCGGATATGCTGTTTTCTAATCCGAAACTGAAGCTGAGCGATGAAGAGTTTAAGTCCATCGCAGAACGTATTCATAACGCCTGGGAAGGCAAAGCTTGATACCTCCTTTCTACCAATATTACAAGAATGAAAGCCATCCTTCATCTCGCAGGATGGCTTTTTTGATTTATACAGTGATTTAAAGTATTTATTATGATGAAGAAAGTGATATTCTTGTCGATGTTGCTGGCCTTTTGTATGCTGGCTTATGGACAAACATACCGCATAGAAGGAACTGTAATAGATAAAACAAGTCGTAAACCACTGGAATTTGTCAATGTACTGGTTGTTGGCTTAGGAATAGGCTCTTCTACAGATGCCGAAGGGCATTTTAGCGTCGAACAGGTTCCGCCGGGAATCTACCGTTTGCAGGCTTCCATGTTGGGGTACAAAACAGTCTTTACATCTGAGTATCGTGTAAATCACCGTACTCCTCATATTCAGATTGAAATGGAAGAGGAGGGAACGCAACTGGAAGGAGTAACTGTTACGGCTTCTCCTTTTCAAAAAGTAGCAGAAAGTCCGGTCAGTCTTCGTGTAATCGGTTTGCAGGAGATAGAAAAAGCACCCGGTGCCAATCGTGACATATCCCGTGTGGTACAAAACTATCCGGGAGTTGCTTTTTCTCCCATCGGCTACCGGAATGATTTGATTGTACGTGGTGGTGGGCCATCGGAAAACCGTTTTTACCTTGATGGGGTAGAGATACCGAATATCAATCATTTCAGTACGCAGGGAGCTTCAGGAGGTCCGGTAGGACTGATTGATGCCGATCTGATACGTAATGTGAAGTTTTATAGCGGTGCTTTTCCTGCCAATAGGGGAAATGCCTTGAGTTCAGTGCTCGATTTTAGTCTGCGCGACGGAGATATGGAGCATAACTCACTGAAAGCTACGTTAGGAGCGTCGGAAGTTTCGCTTACTTCTAACGGACATCTGGGGGATAAGACTTCTTATCTGGTATCAGTACGACAATCTTATTTGCAAATGTTGTTTAAGGTTTTGGGATTACCTTTGCTTCCTGCTTATACGGATGCTTCGTTTAAACTGAAAACGCGTTTTGATGCACGTAATGAACTGACGTTGCTTGGATTGGGCGGTATTGACCGGATGAAGCTGAACTTTGATATAGAAGGAGAGGATGCTGAATATATATTAGGTTATTTGCCTAAGATAAATCAGGAAACTTTTACTTTGGGAGGTGTATATCGGCATTATGCCGGTCCGCATGTTCAGTCGGTGACGTTAAGCCATAGCTATTTAAATAACCGTAACCTGAAATATCACGACAATGATGAAAGCTCGGAGGATAATCTGACGTTGCGTCTTCGGTCAGTAGAGCAAGAAACGAAATTGCGGATGGAAAACACTTCTACCTGGAACCTTTGGAAGCTGAATGCTGGTGTGGAATTGAATTATTCCCAATATTCCAATACAACTTATCAGAGAGTTTTTACAGATGAAGTGCAAATTTTCGATTATCGTACAAATCTGGATATATTCCGTTGGGGGCTTTTTGCTTCAATGGATTATTCAGCTCCAGACGAGCGTTTTACTGCATCACTTGGAGTTCGTACAGATGGAAATAATTATAACGACAAGATGAAAGAGCTGTGGAGGCAGCTTTCTCCTCGTCTGTCTGTATCGTACAGATTGATTGACCGTCTGTTCTTAAGTGGTCACATGGGACTGTATTATCAGCTTCCACCTTATACAGCACTCGGTTTTAAAGGAAATGATGGCAGTTACCTGAACCGTAATCTGGATTATATTTCCGTATCTCAGGAAAGTGTTGGGCTTTCTTGGCAGCCTAATGAGAATATGGAGATATCGGCTGAGGGATTTTATAAATTCTATCGCGATATGCCTTTGTCCGTGTCTGACGGCATACCTTTGGCTTGTAAGGGAAATGACTACGGGGTAATAGGTAACGAACGGCTGATATCTACAGCTGAGGGACGTTCATACGGAATAGAAATGATGTTTAAGTGGCTGTTAGTTCAACGGTTGAACTTATCATCCTCATTAACAATTTTCAAAAGTGAATTCCGTGATGGGAAAGAAGGTAATTATGTGCCCTCTGCATGGGATAATCGCTTTATATTCAATGTAAGTGGAACTTATAACTTTCCCAAAAACTGGAGTGTGGGTATGAAAATAAGCTGCATCGGAGGTTCGCCTTATACACCGTATGATGTAGAAAAGTCATCCTTGGTAGAAGCATGGAATGCACAGGGTAAAGCATATTATGATTACGATCGGTATAATACAGAACGTCTGCCGGCTTTCGGACAGCTGGATATCCGTGTTGATAAAATGTTTTATTGGAAAAAATGTATGTTTGGAGTTTATCTTGATATCCAGAATATTACGGCTAGTAAACTTCGTCAGCCTGATGTGCTGATGAGTACCGGGCAGATTGAAAATCCAACGGCTCCTCTTTCGGAACAACGTTACGTAATGAAGTCTATAAAACAGGAAAGTGGAACCTTGCTGCCTACTCTTGGCATCACTTTTGAATATTAAAGTGTCAAGAGACCAATCATAATTACTATCGAAAAAAAACATGCCCATATTTTTTCCAAAATATGGGCATGTTTTTATAAAAATATCGAGAAGTTTTTTTCTTTTTTGTACGAAAAAATCGAGGGATTTTATCGCCTCTATTTTACAGATACATGCAGAAGGAATTAAAGTCGTGGGGAAGCTCCTTTTCTATCGTGTATAATATCTGTAAATCTTTGTTTTTCTTGATTTTATATATAATAAGATCAGGAGTATTTTTCTCCGAACTTCATTTCTACATCATTTACAAACTTGCGGATTGCATCGTGGTCATCTTTTTTACAGATAAGGAGTACGTTGTCACGTGATGCAACCAGATAGCCGTCTAAATCTTGAACTACGGCAAGTTGTCCTTCCGGTACTAATATGATACTGTCTTTGCAATTGTAAAGTACAGTATTACTGTTAATTATTACGTTGTGGTTCGTGTCTTTGGGCGAAGCATCATAAAGTGCATCCCAAGTACCCAGATCGGCCCAGCCGAAATCGCATAACTGCACGTATACATTGTCGGCTTTTTCCATAATACTGTAATCTATCGAAATGTTCGGACACGAAGTGAAGTCGGGTACATCACATTCTACTCGTGGGCAGATTTCTGACATCATTTCGTGAAAAGCTTTCAGTATAGTATTGACATGCCATACAAAAATGCCAGAGTTCCAATAAAATTCATTGCTTTGCACGAATATTTCTGCAAATTCACGAGCCGGCTTTTCTATGAAAGTTTTTACTTTATAAAAATCTCCTTTTTTTTCTTCGTCTATCTGAATGTATCCATATCCTGTTTCTGGGCGGTTAGGCTTTATTCCCAATGTAACCAGTTTGTCATTTTTCGATGCAAATTCCAGTCCTTTCAAAATAGCTTCTTTAAATTCTTCCACTTTCAGTATCAGATGGTCGGACGGGGCTACGACGATGGTTGCGTCTGGATTTATTTTCTGAATAATGTGCGATGCGTAAGCGATGGAAGGAGCTGTATTACGTCTTTCTTCTTCAATGATCAGCTGTCCTTCTGTTATTTCTGGTAGCAGATCAAGAACGATTTGTTTATAATCTTTATGAGTTGTAATGTAAATGTTGTTTGTTGGAATTATTTTCTTGTATCTGTCGAAAGTTTGTTGTAATAAAGTCTGTCCTGTTCCAAAGAAATCAAGAAACTGTTTAGGCAATGCTTTGCGACTGTAAGGCCAGAAACGGCGTCCCATTCCTCCAGCCATGATGATACAGTAGTAGTTGTTATTCATGATATCGGCGTAGCTTTAAAAGTTTATGCTAAGATAGCCTTTATTTTTCGAACAATGTCCGGAAAGAGTTCTAAATAGTGTTAGATGAAAATTATTTTCACTTTTTTGCGTGAAATGCTTGTGGTTTCAAAATATTTGACTACCTTTGCACCGCAATTAAGGAAATACATATTCCCTGATTTAGTTGCCCAGATGGCGGAATCGGTAGACGCGCTGGTCTCAAACACCAGTGGAGTAACATCCATCCCGGTTCGACCCCGGGTCTGGGTACAAGGAAAAGAGCTAAGTATTTGTGAGTCAAATATTTAGCTCTTTGTTTTATGCCTATTTGTTCCCAAAATGTTCCCAAGTATCCCTGTTGAAAAAGGAAACCACGGCAAGGATAAAAATCTTAAAATCAAATTTTATTTATAGCTGATAACAACATACAATGAAGATTTCTTTGTTATTCTGATATGTTTCTTAGAACTTGTTAATTTGGCTGAAATGCGTTACTTTTGTTTCGCCATTTGAATTTATAATTGAATGATAAGTATCAGTCATAAAATAGAGTTGAAACCGAATAATAAGCAGAAAACCTACTTTCGTAAGGCTTTTGGCTGTGCGAGATTTGCTTACAATTGGGGATTGGCAGAATGGCAGCGTAAATATAAGAAGGGAGAGAAGGTTTCTATATATGACTTGCGAAAGACTTTCAATTCAATTAAAAAAGAACAATTCCCTTTTGTTACAGAAGTTACAAAGTTTGCCGTAGAGAGACCTTTTTTTCACCTAAATGCAGCTTTTACTAAATTTTTCTCAGATTTGAAAAAAGGCATAGTTTCTTATCCACAATTTAAGAAGAAACGAGATAACTTTGGTAGTTTCTACATTGGTGGTGATCAGGTTGTCCTTTCAGATAAAAATAGAAATTCCAAAGCATTTGAAAAAATAGCTCATAACATATCGTATAAGAAACAATACATTAAAATTCCAAATTTGGGGTGGGTAAAGATGACGGAACGAGTACGGTATATAGGGAAGATAAATAACGTGGTGATAAGTCAAAATGGAGATAAGTTTTATGTATCTTTCAGCATGGAAATAACGGAGAAAGAATATAAACGGACCCATTTATATGCTTCAAAAATAAAATCACGTAGTGTAGGTATAGATTTCGGTATAAAGTCAACTTTGATATTATCTGATGGTATAGAAGTTCTTAATCCAAAACCATTAAGAAGAAGTCAAAATAGAATAAAAAGATTAAGCAGACAATTATGTAAACGTTCCCATGCAAAAACCAAGCAAGAACGACAACAAGGGGTGGAAAAATCTAACAATTACAAGAAGTTAGCTCTGAAATTATGCAATGTGCATCGTAGGGTTGCGAATATCCGATATGATTTCATACAGAAAGTAACAACAATACTTACTACAAACTATGCGCATGTTGCTATTGAAAACCTTAATACTAAAGGTATGATGAGAAACCATCATTTGGCGCAGGCAATATCGGATGTTTCATTTTATGAAATCAAACGTCAGATAGAATATAAGTCATCTTACAATGAAGTTTTAGTAACAAAAGCTGATCGTTTTTACCCAAGTTCAAAGACTTGTTCTGTTTGCGGGAATATCAAGTCAGAATTAAAATTAAACGATCGCATTTATCATTGTTCCAAATGTGGGGCTGTAATGGACCGTGATTATAACGCTTCTTTAAATTTGCTCAGTCTAGTAACTAATAAATCAGTAGGGATGGGTTATCCCGAATTAACGCCTGTGGACTTGGCGGCTCTGTTTCTCTGTTTCGAAAGAAACGGTGTAGCAACCAGCAAGGTTGAAACAGGAATACAACATAAATCATTGATTTTGTAAGTTTGTAGAATCAGAGGCGCGGGGTTTTCGTTTTAAACAAACACAAATAAGTAATTTTTCTAATAATATAGTTATATTCTAATTTAAGAATATTTTTGGGAATGAATAATTTTATAGATTTTACACAAGCGATTTTTTTATTGCGTGAATTGGATGATGCCACAAAGTATTTAAACGAATCAGAATTAATCAATAAATATCAAGATAAGTTAAAACAAATACCGCATGAATTACCTATAAGATTGAATGATTCATTTGTACTATACCGTTCCCGATTAGCATCTAATATAGGTAGAGGTGAAGATATAACATTGCCTACAACATTCTCTTATCCTCCATTTACGTTAAAACCCAATCGTGGTCGAATGAACCTTACAGGACAATCCGTTTTCTATGCATCCTCTTCTCCTGAAACAAATTATAGGGAGATTAAAAAGGATATAAAAGCGGGGGAAGAAGTTTATCTATCACAATGGAATATTGCTGTTAATTCGGGCTTTAGTGTTTATACAGTTGTTACTTCCGATAATATTTCAGAAACAACAGATGATTATAATTGTATTTGCATCAAAGATCCTAAGATAATAAATACTCCGATAGGAGATTATTTAAGATATCTTTCAGATATAATATTAAGGAAAGAGACTAACAATGATAAAGAATATTTGGCTTCATCTTTGATTAGTAGCATAATTTTAAATGAAATAAAAGGGAAAATTAAAATTAAAGGTAAAGAGAGTTCATTTCATTATGATGCAATAGCATATCCAAGCACTCGGATTGGTAATGGGAAAGCAGATTATTACAATTTTGTTATTAACCCTGAATTTATAGATAATCATGCTTCTTTGAGATATGTTATAAAAGGTAAGTTGCAGGAAGATTTAAAATCTATTGCTTGTGAAAATATTGGATTTAATCATGAGGGGATAATTGACTGGTATGAACCATACATTTGTCTTGATGATGTTATAATTAATCCTATTGGCTTTATTGATAAGGACTCTACATTTGTAGACATTAATGATGATATCATTGTAAAAGATGAGGTTGGGAAAATAGTATCAAAAAAAGGTTTGTTCATGTTTTGTAAGCATTCGAAGAAATGCACCTTTTACACTTTGAGGTTTGGTTGTAGCTTTGC
>OOIF01000298.1_pt1 | contig 60803 bp, 80 predicted proteins | sample 1691961 | NCBI WGS metagenome assembly OOIF01 (sample SAMN06348146, study PRJEB24527) | human gut metagenome | biome: human gut; feature: ankylosing spondylitis patient; material: feces | host: Homo sapiens | place: China | collected 2015-10 | reverse complement strand
CGGCTTTTTGCAGCCGAGGCAGCGGTTGGCTTCGTCCAGAACATGAAGTGCCATGCAGTTCCTCCTCTTGCGCCCATTCTGGGGACGCTTCGTTGTATCCAATGTTCTCTATTATTCTACACCGGATGCCCCTCGTGATACAAGAGCGTATCTGCCAATTTTTTTGCGAAAAATTTTGTCACTTCGTCAAAAAGATAATTTTTTGACGAAGTGCGCCGCCCATAGGCTCCGGTATTTTCCGGCAGAGCGCGGAAAAATCGCTGGCCGTGAGCTGGGCGGAGACCATCCGGGCGCAGGCGTCGTTTTCGTCCTTCAGGCGCATCAGCGCATGCGAGACGGGAAGGTGTGCTTCCTTTAATAAAGAAAGGGCTTCCCGGCGGGCCCCTAGCAGGTGGAGATAAGGCGGCAGGGCGGGCAGGGCGTCGTCATAGCCCAGCGCGGCGTCCATGGCAAGGCGGCGCATCCGGGCGCGGGGATAGCGCACGGTGGTCAGGGCGTCCAGCAGCTCTTCGTGGGTGGTGCTGGCCCGCACGGCCCGTTCCAGCCGGTGTTCCAGACCCTCCGAAACGCCCCGCACGGCAGCAAACGGCGTCTGCCCCACGCAGCGGGAGCGGAGCAGGGCCAGCTCGCAGCGGCCTTCCGCGTCAAAATCGGTGTACTGCCCGGCGGCGAAGGCCTCCCGGTAGAAGGGAAGGACAGCTTCGGGCACATAAGGGGCTACGGCATCCGCCCCGCCGGTCTGCCAGAGCTTCCGCAGGGCGCTGGCACTGGCGAAGCGGACAGCGTCCGGGGCCAGTTCCTGCCCGTGGTCTGCGCCCTGGCGGGGCAGCGGGACCGGCGTCATGGCGGGGGCCAGTTCGAGGATGGCCTTGCAGTATTCCACGGCCAGGTTGTTGTTGGGCTTGTCCAGCAGGGCGGCCAGCGGAGTGCCGGGGCAGAGCGCTTCCACCGCAGCCTGCCGCGCGGCAGCAAAGTTTCTGGCTCCATCGGACAGCTGGGCCTTGAGGGCGGCGCGGTAGTCCGCGCACAGCAGGACGCGGGCTGCCTGCATCAGGAGGGCGGCGTCCGGCGTCTCGGCCCCGAAGACCAGCGCGTCGCACCCGGCGGCGGAAAGGAGCCGCACCCCCGCGCGGGCAAAGGCTTCGGCCCCGGCCCCGGCGCAGGGGGCGGGCAGGGCGAAGACAAAGTCGGCCCCGCAGGTGAGCGCCGCGCGGACGCGGACGGCCTCCGGCAGCAGGGGCAGAGCGCCACGCTGGGTCAGCCCGCAGCTCATGGCCACGGCGACCCGTTCGGCCCCCAGCGCTCTGGCCTGCGCCAGCTGCCAGGCGTGGCCGTTGTGAAAGGGATCGTATTCGGCAATGATACCGGCCAGTTTCATAGAAGTTCACCTCAATTCCTTGGTCGGGCTCCCCTGATCCGAGGAGCTGGCCGCGCCAGAGCGCGGACTGAGAGGTTCGATTCAAATCAAAATCAAAACGCATAGACAGACACATTGTGAAATATATGTCAGACTAACAACAAAAAATGGCAATATACTGCGGATTCTGGGCAGGATGTACAAAAAAGATGGGATACTTTGTAGAACCCTTTGCCTCGTTTACGGCTTGAAAAGGGGGCAGACCTATTATATAATATTTTTAGGAATCTGTAAAATTCTGCCCGTTCCGGCGGGCGGAAAAACAATATGGAGGCACAAGAAGATGAAAGTTCTGGTTATTAACTGCGGTTCTTCTTCCCTGAAATATCAGCTGATCGATATGGACGGCGAGAAGGTGCTGTGCAAGGGCCTGTGCGAGCGCATCGGCATGGAGAGCAGCATGATCACCCACGAGGCAAACGGCCACAAGGCTACCACCCCGGCGATCTTCCCCACCCACACCGAGGCGTTTGCTGAGGTCGTCAAGAAGATGACCACCGGCGAGGGCAAGTGCATCAACGATGTCAGCGAGATCGATGCCATCGGCCACCGCGTCGTCCACGGCGGCGAGAAGTTCAAGGCCAGCTGCCTGATCACCGATGATGTCATCAACACCATCCGCGAGCTGAGCCCCCTGGCTCCCCTGCACAACCCCGCAGGCATCCTGGGCATCGAGGCTGCCCGCAAGGTGTTCGGCAACATCCCGATGGTCGCCGTCTTCGACACTGCGTTCCACAGCACCATGCCCCCGAAGGCTTATATGTACGCCATCCCCTATGAGTACTACGAGAAGTACGGCGTCCGCCGCTACGGCTTCCACGGCACCAGCCACAAGTACGTTGCACACAAGGCTGCAGAGTACCTGGAAGAGCCCATTGAGCGCCTGAAGCTCATCACCTGCCACCTGGGCAATGGTTCCTCCATCGCCGCTGTGGACCAGGGCAAGGTCGTCGATACCTCCATGGGCATGACCCCGCTGGCCGGCCTGATGATGGGCACCCGCTGCGGCGACCTGGACCCCTCTGTGGTCAACTACCTGAAGTACACCCTGAACATCACCGGCCACGAGCTGGACGAGATCCTGAACAAGAAGTCCGGCCTGCTGGGCATCTCCGGTGTTTCCAGCGACAAGCGTGACGTCGAGGAGGCTGCTCTCCACGGCAACAAGCGCGCTCAGCTGGCTTCTGACATGCTGAACTACCAGATCAAGAAGATCGTCGGCAGCTACATCGCAGCTATGGGCGGCGTGGACGCCATCGTCTTCACCGGCGGCATCGGCGAGCACGACGAGATCGCCCGTGCAAAGGTCTGCCACCACATGGATTGGCTGGGCATCCGCATCGATACCGAGAAGAACAAGCACCCCGTGGGCGATGTGTGCGAGATCACTGCCTGGGGCGCAAAGGTGCGCACTCTGGTCATTGCTACCGACGAGGAGCTGATGATCGCCCGCGACACCAAGGAAGTCGTCGAGAAGTAACCGTTTTCCAAAGGGCTTTGCAGGGGCTGCTGCACGGAATGTGCGGCAGCCCCTTTTTCATCTTCCGGCAGTTATTTTACCCAAATCAGCCCTGTCGGATTGTGCTATCTATACAAATAGCAAGGCGAATGGGCTGAATTTGTAAAATAAACGCAAGAGAAAACGCAAGAGAAATCTTAGCGACTTCTCTTGCGTTATTTTTTTGCGCATTTTTAGGGAAAGCGAGGAAAAAGCAGGACATGGCAAAGCACATGACCCAAGATGACCGCAAGACGCTGGAAGCCCGGTACAACGCCGGGCAGAGCGTGGCGGGGATCGCAAGAGCGATGCAGTTCAACTATTCGACCATCTACAAAGAACTGAAGCACGGCGACACCGGCAAGATGGACGCCAACGGCCGCGCTGGGTACAGCGCAGCGCTGGGACAGCAGCGCTTGTACAACAAGAAGCAGCAGCTCAGGTATTGGGCTGACCGCCCGGAGGGTGAGACGGATGCTTGAACTGGCAATCTGGATGTATCACATCGGAAATCCTGACCCGGTGGTTCGGGTCATTACAGATGTTGCGACCAGCCTTGTGATTCTGTGGGGCGTGGTGAACCACTACGCAAAGAAAGAATCTGACAAGGAGTTCATGGACGTTTACAACGAGATGCGAAACTGGAAAGCGGTGGCGCACTACAATGCAGAGCAGGCGCAAGAGCTGCGAGAAAGGCTAAATGAAAAGTGGGAGGATTTGAGAAAGTGATACTTGAAAAACTCCACCGGGGAATCAACGGATTCCACAAGGCGTTCAACTGGCGGCGATTCCGCCGCGATGCGTTGCACCTGGGCGAAAGCCTGCTGGTGTTCGGCGTGCTGTACGGCATTTTCTCAACCCTGATCTGGGGCGTTTGCTGGATCTTCAAAATCAATTACGACCCGGATCTTGTTGCCGTTGCATGGGCGGTGCCGGTGCTGCTGGACACGATGGTGAACAAGGCTTACGACTGGAACAACGAAGTCCGGGACTGGGACTGACAGAACCGGGAAGGCATGGGCAGACCTACCCGCCCACCATGCGGCTGAACTGTGAGGGAAAGCCGCCCGGCTACCGCAAGGCCGGGGCCTTACCTACTGGGGGCAGAAAGAACACGGCAGGGCGGTCCGCATGGGCAGGAGGAGCGGTATCATTTGTCCGACGCCGCTCTTTTGATATGGTACAGCCAGTGCAGGAGGGGGTGCATTCCATTCCGTCCGGTGCTAACCCCGGAATGTACCACCATTGGCCGAATATTCACGCAGTACAGAAAGGACAAACAACATGGGAGAAGATTACAAAGCAAAGATCGAAGTGGTGCTGAATAACGAGGATCATGTGGAGATGCGCCTGAACGGCAAAGCCACTACCCTGCAGAATATGGCAATCAGCGTGATGACGCAGACCATCGCACTGGGCGCGGACAGCTGGGATGATGCAAAGCTGCAGTTGGTAGACGCTACTTTCGCCATCCCGCTGGCGCTGGAAAAGGCGTGGAAAGACAAGGAAGCAGACAACGCCGCAGCCACCGACAAGAGCGTGGATGCCGATACTGCCCAGGACGCCGCGCAGAAGGCGTAAAGGGGGAAACGATCATGGACAAGGCACTCCTGAAAGAAGAGTACAAGCGGCTTCTGGTGCAGGCCATCAAGGACAGGCCCGGCGGTGCGGCTCTGATGATCGTACTGGAAGAACTGGACTTTTACAACTGCCCTGCCAGTGCGAAGCATCATCTGAATGTTCCTGGCGGCCTTGTGCTGCACTCGCTCAACGTGGCGAGAACTGCACTGGAACTGTGCGAGAAAATGCCGCAGTTTGCAGTGTGCGATACAAACGCAGTTCTGACCGCTGCGCTGCTCCATGACGTTTGCAAGGCCGGAAAGTACATCAAGAAGCCGGATGGCAGCTATCGGTATGAAGATGCCGAACTGCTGGGCCACGGCGAAGAATCCGTCATCCGCATCCAGCAATGGATTCACCTGACGGGCAAAGAAATTCTCGCTATCCGGTGGCACATGGGTGCCTATACCGGTGAGCGGGACTGGAACACTCTTAGCAAAGTGTATGACCGGTGCCCGGAAGCCCTGTGCCTGCACATGGCTGACATGATCGCCACGCACATCATGGAGGTAGAAAAGTGAGCGGGTACACCGCCTACTGTGACCTTCCGAATGGCGAGCGAATAGAACTGCCAGCAAGTATGCCGGATGTTGAGAAAACAGATGGACCTCTATGCGATGGAAAATTTGAGCTGCCGGAAACAGTAAAAGAAATGTTCAAGTGGATGGATGAAACATTCGGAACATGGGAAAGCGAATTCCACTGCTTCGGAAGTTGGATGAAGCTGCGGAAAAACTTCAATCCGCCAGAGCACTGGGAGATTTCGCAGGACAAACGCCGCAATCCTACCCCACTTGGACGGAACACCTATTTGTATAAAGCAAGGAAGATTCACAGTTTGGCAAGAAGCACACATACCAACGCTGCCCCGCACAAGGGCACAAAGAAAAATGAACAGTGCAAGCACACGTTCAAGATCACCGCTGCCCGGTGCGCGCCTTGCAGCGGTTACAACGTGGAGTGCAAGCACTACGAGAAAAACAATGCTGCTGATACAAAGCATAGTTCTTCTCTGGCGTAAGATAAGCAGCCCTGCACCGCAGAAGCGGGGCTGCTTTTTATATGGCGCAGGGCACCCTTTTAGGCATGGGGTGCTGTAAGCGAGGCCGGACCCCGCCTGCGCAAAGGACTTTCATGAAAGTTGGCAGGTACGAAACCAGCCGGAAGCTAACATAGCAGGATGGTGCTGTACAGCAAGGTAACTCCCCTGGTCAAGCCGGTGCAAGACCGTGCTGCCACCCTGTAAAAGCCGCCCCCGCATGAAAGTCAGCGGTCACGGGTGCGCCGCAGCATGAGCGCAGAAGTGCCCTGTTCAATCCGCCCAGGAACAAAAGCGGTAGGCCATTGCCGTGGCCGCCCCGTCCGGTGCTCTCTTGCCGGGCGGGATTGATATGCGGACGCATAGAGGATGATCCTGCTTCTGACTATCCCCCGTGAGCAGGAAAGCCGGTTCGATGCCGACCGTCCGTGCAAAAAAAGTGAGGTCAATATGATTCATCTGGGCGATATAACCAAGATCCACGGCGATGAAATAGAACCGGTGGACTGCATCACGTTTGGAAGCCCCTGCCAGGACTTGTCCATTGCCGGCCGCAGAGCAGGTCTTGCGGGTGAACGGTCTGGATTGTTCATGGAAGCGGTTCGGATAATCAAAGAAATGAGGAGGGCGACACATGGAAGTTATCCAGTTGTCGTTATTTGGGAAAATGTTCCCGGAGCGTTCAGTTCAAACGACGGAGAAGACTTCCGCGCCGTGCTGGAAGAACTTGCCCGCGTGGAACAACCAGACGCTTCAATTCCTAGACCTCCGAGGGGGGGCAGATGGAGCAAAGCCGGAGCAATTGCCGGAAATGGATGGTCCTTGGCTTGGCGACAGCTTGACGCTCAATACTGGGGAAAAACCATCTATGACGGCCGTACAGGAAGTGTGCTCCGCATGGGGACCCCACAGCGCCGCAAAAGAATCGCTCTTGTCGCAGATTTTGGAGGTCAACGCGCCGGAGAAATACTTTTTGAGCGCGAGGGCTTGCAGGGGCATTTTGACGAGAGCGTCCAGACGCGGGAAGAAGCTACCGGATTTGCTGGAAACTGCCCTTCTGGAAATGATTCGATGGCGGGAGAAGTGATTCCGATAAACACCCAGATTGCCACCAGATATAAATCACTTGGAGAACGCACAGGGCTTGGCGTGGGAGAAAGCGGCGACCCGGCATATACATTGCAAGCCACACATGAGCATGGAGTTTGCTACTGCATCCAAGGAAATGTTGCGGACCGGCTTGGAAGCACAAAAATGAACGGGGCCGGAGTAGCAGAAAACGTAAGTTATACGCTGAATACAGTTGACCACCATGCCGTTGCTTATGCGGCTGAAAGTGGAGAAAATTTTCAACCAGTAGTCTTAGAGAGCAACCAAGTTCATGCAACGGCTACGCAAACTGGAATTTGCCCAACGCTTCCGGCGAGCATGGGCATGGGCGGCGGGTATATTCCGATGATTACGGACCACCCGGCGGACAGGCCTGTTGTTTTTGAAAACCATGCGCAGGACGCACGGTACAAGGAAGCCCCCACCTGTTCCCCAACGGGCTACGACCGTTGGGGAACAGGTGGGGGAAATACGCCACTCGTAGCCGTGCCGGGACAGGTCACAAGCTACGGAATCGGAAACGGACAGGCTCATGCCTATGCCAGCAAGGAGAAATCCGGGACGCTGGACACCATGCACGATGCGCAGGCTGTGGCAATCGAATACTCCGGCTGCCTGAATCCATGGGACACGCAGGCGCGGAGGGTATACGGCGAAGATGGTGCGTTTCCTGCACTCCCGTCCAGAGGAACAGCCGGTGGGAACCAGCAGGCAGTGCTTGCCGGGCAAAGAACAAGATGGATCGTTCGCAGGCTGACACCGACAGAGTGTGAACGCCTGCAAGGCTACCCGGACGGCTGGACAGATATCGGAGAGTGGGTGGATACCAAGGGCAAAAAGCACAAGCCTGCGGATAGCCCACGATACAAGGCACTGGGAAACAGCATCGCATTGCCGCAGTGGTTCTGGATCGCACAGAAGATGAAATCATACATGGGAGATGGCGCAAAGCTGGGAAGCCTGTTTGACGGCATCGGCGGATTCCCGCTGGTATGGGAGACTACATACGGAACTGGAACCGCCCGGTGGGCATCGGAAATCGAAGAGTTCCCAATCGCCGTTACGAAGAAGCGCTTCCCGGAAAGGAACGAACATGAAAATTGATGTAGGAAAAATCGCTCTGGTGGTAGTCCTGATCGCTGGCGTACAGACGAACGCGCTTTACCACAGAATCAACGATCTGGAATGCCAGCGAGATATCTACAAGTCCAGATACGAGGACTGGGAGGGCGTGTCGAAAGAAATTGCAGGGTATGCAGATACCCTGCGGGATTCGCTGAAAGCGCGGGACCGGTTGGATGGAAAGTTGCTGGTAGAGGATGCCGGAGACTTCCTCTGCACGGCATACTGCACCGAAAAGCGGGAGCACATCTGTGGAACTGGAACGGGAATTACCGCCAGCGGCGCGCCGGTTGAAGGAGGCGTGACGGTGGCGGCAGACCCGGACGTTTTTCCGTTCGGGACCGTCCTCTACATTGAAGATGTGGGCGTGAGAATCGTTCAGGATACCGGCGCCAGCGTCAAGGGAAAGCACCTGGACGTTGCCGTTTCTGGCAGCCATAAGGACGCATTGAACTGGGGTGGCTACGGCCAGCACAGAGTGTGGGTTATCCAAGAGGCAAACGGATGAATGACTTTAATAAAACTCTGAAAGATATTATAAAGCAGTATAGAAAAATAGGCTTTCAAACGCATTACTGGAGATCGAAAGAGACAGGGGAAGTATTTGTTTACATGAGAAAGGGGGAGGTTGTGGCAAGCATGATAATTTCCGTGAGCGAGCAGGTTTATTTTCGTAGGTTGTGTGATTCACAGAAACAAAAAGAATGGCTACAAAGTACAGTAAGACGGTTGGAATGCAAAATCACAGAATATTACGCAAGCGACATGGATGATTTGCACGAGGAAAGCCGGCATTGAATTGTATACCTGCCAACACGCAACCGGATGGGATGCGTGGGGAGATGAACTTGAGTAATTGGAGGAAAGGTATGGAAGGACTTGTAAAGACACTGGGAATCTTGCTGTTTGTACTGGGCGTGGCGCTGTGGGCAGCGGTAATATTTTTTGTGCCCGCTGCGCTGATTAAATACTGCTGGCTGCATCTGTTCGCATGATGGGAAAGGAACTTCTGGCGGCAAGGAATGTTCTCTGCAAAAAGATGCGGCAGAACTTCCTGTCGTGTGCAAAGTGCCCGCTGGAAAAGATCCGGGACAAGGGCACGACCTGCAGGGATAGCGTGCTGAAACACAAGGCGGAGGCAGAAGAAATCCTAAAAACAGAATAGCGAACTCCACTATAAAGGCCGCCCGCCGCGGCGGTCTTTTTTATGAGCATGGGAACAGGCCCGCACCCGGTTCAACTCCGGGATTGCCAAAAATCGGAAGGAGGACGCACCAATGCAAAGGTATTATATCCTGCTGAAAGCAACCGGCGAAATCGGTATGCCAGCGTGGCTGCCTTATAGGCTCACAGCAACCAGCGCAGAGCTGGCCGTTGAAAAGGCAAAAAAGATGGCAGAGAATCACTACCGAGAGTACAAGACGTTTGAGGTTCAGGTAATCGAAAATGAAGGGAGTTACAAATGAAACTGGCGGCAATCGCAAAACTTATCAAGGCTGACGAGTATTGCAAGCTCTACAAGGTGTTCTATAACGATGGTCAGGGGTGTGATCTGTACATCGGAACAAAAACAGCAATCTTCCCGCTGACAGACTTCCCGAAAGCACAAAACGAAAGGGAATTGGCGGCTCTGCTGGGTATCAGCGAAAAGGAATGGAACGATATTCATTTTGAAAGTGACTGCCCGGACGATATTCGGAACATTGAAGGCATGAACCTTGACGATACAGCAAGTGGCGAGCTGGACTGCGAAAATGGCAGAATCAGCATCCGCTATTGTGGGTGTAGCCTGGTTCCGATGGTTGAACCGACTTCCCGAACAATCGGCTTTGTAGACGCAAAGCAGATCATGCCAGTGGCGGATGAAATGCGCAAGAGCGGCTATTTCAAATACTGTGTGCGGAAGATGGCAAGCGGCGGACGTTACTATGTCATCAAGGATGGTATGATGGTGCGCGGTGCTGTAATCCCCGTAAAGCTGGAACCTCTGGCGAAATCTGGGCTGTATGCCATTGCAGACATGGTGAAAAAGACCAAGGACGCTGCGGACGTTGAGGATTTGAGCGAGCGGGAGGACGAAGAAAATGCGTAAGACCCTGAAAGCACTGGCGCTGACAATCTGCGCTACCGCACTGTGCGGAGCACTGGCGGGATGCGAAGCTGACAAAGCTATGGGGATAGACGAATATCCGGCCAGGACGGTGTATGTCTATTCACCGGATGGCACGTTGCTGGACAAAGGCGCATACGAAGGCGGCTCCTGGTCTTGCGACTGGCCGGTTATTTCGGTAAAGGTCAACGGGAAAAAGTATAAAACGAGCTGGGCTAACGTGGTTTTTGTGGAGGAATAACATGGACGCTGTGAAGAATGATGTGAAGCGGCTGGTCAAAATTGAACTGGCCGCAGCAAACAGAAAGTTTCGGATATTTGCAAGTAACCATGAGGGCGTGGCTGTGATCCAGGAAGAAGCCGTGGAAGCTGCACGGGAAATGGATGGGCTGCATCGGGAACTGAACGCAATGTGGATGGACGTTTACTCCAACGATCCGCAGATCTCCACGAAGGGCGTGTATGACCGGGCGGTTGCCATGGCCGTGGAGGCTATTCAGGTAGCGGCAATGGCACGAAAGTTTGAGCGTAGCCAGCGCCGGAACTGGCCGGGAGCGAAGGAGCCGCACCATGACGAAGAAGAAAAGTGATGCACCGGCAGAGGTCGAAACCATTACGCTGACCATGAGCCGTCCGGTGGCGGAGGCTGTGCAGGCTGCCTGCGAGTGGTACTTGCGGCTGCACATGGGGCAGTTCTGGGATCTGGCAGAAGGTTTGCGCTTTGCAAAATTCTACTCGGACGCGGAAAACAATGCGTTTCAGAGCGAGGAACAGCGTAAAAATGCTTTTGACGTTGCGATTGATCGCAGAAATACCATGCTGTTAGAAATGGAACGGCTGTACAGCAGATGCGTTCTCCCCGCCCCGATCTCAGACGTAATGAAGGTGCCGTACCGGGCAGAACAAGTATGGCTTGCCATTCGCCACGCCCTAGCATGGCATGACAAGCCGGAGGGCGACCGGATGAATGTAGCGTTCGATAAACCGCTGAACCGTTCGGATCAGCCACAGCCAATCATCAAGTTGAACCTGATTCCAGCCGGAAGAGAAGCGGACCGGCGGCGGAAAGCGCAACAAGAGCGGGAGAAATGGAAAATAAATAACGGCGACTTCATCCGTTCCATGACGGACGAAGATATTACCGAAAACCTGACACCGGGAATCTGTGACCTTATCAAGCACCGCGACCCAGAGCGATGCCAGAACCGGGGGCGTTGCTTCCATTGCATCAAAGACTGGCTGAAAGAAGAAAACACAATCCTTGTGAGGGCTGACCAATGGAAAGTATGATTGATTTTTCAGACACCACGTTCTGGATGGTAATGAATATTTTGCTATTCGACTACACCGCCGAAAGAAATATTATCTGGGCAACAAATCCGCCGCCAGAGGCGGGCTGTGGGCCAATGGATGAAATCACGATGGAACAGCTTGAAAAAATCCCGCTGGTTCCCCGTGCGTGGAAAAAGCCGGATGAACAAAAGAACCGCACAAAAGAAAAGGGCGAGGTGTTCACTCCGCTGTGGGTGGTAAGCAAAATGGCAGACCACGCAGAGAGGGAGTTAAACAAGGGAAATCTGGAACAATTTGTATTTGCGAAGTGCCTGGAAGTCACCTGCGGAGAGGCACCGTTCCTTACAAGCAGATACGACCCGGTTACAGGAGAACCCGTTGCGATTTCAGACCGTGTAGGCATTCTGGACAGGAAGTTGAAAGCGATTCGGAAAAATGAAACGGACCCGTCCAAACAAAAAATGCTTATGATCGGCGCGTACGGATCGATATATGGATATGAGTACCAGGGTGACAGTTTGCTTCTCGCAAGAGTTAATCTGTATCTGACGTTCACCGAAAATTGGACGGAAATGTTTGGGTCTCCGCCGGATATTGGATGGGCTGCACTGATTGCACAAATTATTTCGCAGAACGTCCTGCAGATGGACGGGCTGAAAAAGACTGTGCCGGGAACGGATATTCCGTGCAAAGTCTATGACTGGAAGAAAAACGAGGAAGTTCTGTTCAAGGACATTGGAAAGGAGAATGGAGAATGAAGCAGCGGATGATAAATTCAATTGCTTTTGGATTAAAGCTGAACACCATGAAAAGCTGCCTGCTGGGAGCGCAAGGGCGCGGAAAAGACCGGGCAAAGGTGGTCGAGATGGTGGAGAAAATGCTCTCCGTGGAACCGACAATCAAACCGCAAAGCAATCTGTGGTGGCGGGATGTGAAGGTGGAACTTCCGCCAAAGCATCACACGCCTTGCCCACGAGGCAATAACCCGGCTTTTTCCAAAGTAAGTGACACGGTTTGGCTTTACTACGAGGATGGGAATCAGACGGAAGGCACGCTGGAAGGCTATTCGTGGTTTGACGATCTGGGACGCTGCGTTTCGGAGAATCCAGCGGGGCACAGAGCTTCACACTGGATGCCGCTGCCGGATCCGCCGAAAGGAGATGATGAAGAATGAAATACAAAGCAGAGGTTGTAGCCTACGAATCTTACGGAGAGGTTTGTCTGGGAGAATTTGAAGTCGAGGCGGACAACGAGGAAGAAGCCGACACGGAAGCACGCCGCGCGGCCAAAAAACGGCACCCAAACCTTGAAGATTTTGAGGTTATGAAGCTGGAAATGATAGTATGATCGTTTGCGTCGGGAAAACGGCTGTTTGCAAATTCTGTGGAAAAGAATATCCGTCCGAAGGACTGAACCACGGCAGACAAGTACGAATTCCTACCGTACCATGTATTTTGAAACCATACGGAACTACCGGTAAAGTGTGCCAGTGCTGTGGCAGAGAACAAGTATTCGTAATGGAAATTTTCGTGGATGAAGATGCGGTGCGGGGATTCTGTGACTTTTGGTGGTGAAAACATGGAATATGAAAGAACCTGCTGCACCTGCCGCTGGCACGAGGGCTACACCTGGATCTGCTTCAACGGTGAATCTCCGAACTGCGCTGACATGACAGACCCGGAGGACACCTGCGAGTACTGGGAAGCCAGAACGGAAGAGAACGGCATTGGTGACTACGAAGTAAACTAATCAAGCTCCTAATCAAGAATTAAGCAAGCCCGTCGTAAAATTGCCGCCCTGACGAGGCGGCAAGGGGCTTGTATGTGTAACTTAATCTAGCGACCACGGAAGAACACGCCGGGGAAAGCGGGGGTCAAGGGGGAGAAAACGAGGGCGGGTCTGTAGGGCTTGACGGAATAGGAAACTTAGAAAGACCTGCCCGGCGTTGTATCCCCCTTGTCCTGCGAAGCCGTGTGTGTTTGGTCCACAGAAAAGAAAATCCCAGTAGAACTTTGCGGAAGGAGGAAGTGAACGGTGCGGGCATGGTACATTCGGGAGCAGAAACACATTCTCGGAACATCCGATTATGCAGAAGTGGATCTCTTTGAAACGACGAACAAGGAACACACCGCGAGCACCCGCCGCAAAAGAGAGCTGGCGACCTCCATTGCGCAGCAGAAGTATAACGACATGATAGCAAGGCGGTATTTCTGCCAGCTGGCCTATACGAATTTCGGGGAAAGCGACTGGGCAGTCACGTTTACATACGACCACGACCACCAGCCAGCGCCCGGAGATTTTGACCGGGTAGACAGGGACTGGACGAATTTTACCCGCCGCTTGAAGCGCTTCTGCAAAAAGACGGGGCGGGAAGCATCCAAGTGGATGCAGGTTGCAGAGTACAGCGTGGTGGACGAGGACGGGAAAGTTACCGGCAGACACCACCATCATGTGATCCTGCAAGGCAATCTGACATGGCAGGAGATCAAGGACTTGTGGCGGGACAGCACCGGGCGGCCGATGGGGCTTGTGAAAATTGAACCTATCGACCTGACCTGTTCCAGCTTTGAGCGCTTGACAACCTACATGACGAAAGCCCGCGCCCGTATCCGGCGCTGGCGGCAGAGCCAAGGGCTGCAAAAGCCGAAAACCCCGCGCCCGAACGACACCAGATGGAGCCGCAAGCGCTTTGACGAAGCGTTTGCCCTGCCGGATGATCGTGAATACTGGGAGAAAAAATACCCCGGTTATACCCTGCGCGAGTGCGAACAACACATCACGGGGAACAACACCAAGCACCTGATCGTGAAATTGAAAAAGAAGCCGGACACCCGGCGGAAGAACAGGAGGAACCAGCCATGAGCGCCAGACTGGAACTGGATGACCTGCCGCCGCGCTACCGTGCGCAGGCGGAGGCTCAAATAGCGGCCAGACAACGGGGAAAGTGTACCCATGCGCAGCCTATGGCGGAGGCCGCCAGCGCTGCCGGGCGGTTGAGCAAAACATTTGATTCCTACGGGGAGTATGTGTATTACATTGGCACGATCTTGCCCGGCATTCAGTCCGGCAAGATCGCGTCAGCAGAACCGCACCCGAAGTGGACGTTACTGCAAGAGGAAGAATACTGTGCAGTGAAACTCCCGGCGGCGCATTATACGGCAGACTACAAGCTCACCTATGCAGACGGACGGGTGGATGTGGTCGAGATCAAGTCGAAGTTTACACGGAAAGCGCAGCGGGATTATATCTATCGCCGCAGGCTTTTTATAGACCTCATAGCCAAACCGAAAGGCTGGGGCTTTGTTGAAATCATCACACCGGACACAAAAGCAGAAACGAAAGAGTGGAAGCGCCTGGCTGAACAGGCGGGAAAGGAACAATCATGGGCAAAAGCAGAGCAAGGATGCCGGCGTTCTACCGGCAGAGCATCCAGAATGCGGTGAACCAGCAGATCAACATCAGCAAGTCGAAGCACCGTACCATGCTGAACCGTGAGGCAATCGGGCAGGTGGTTTCGTACTGCACCATTGCAGCGGCGCATGATCTCTGGGACTGGGGCGAGAAAGAATCAACTATCCTGACCCTGAAAATGAATAATGCTGCATCCCGGTACATTTTGGATCTCGACAAGTACGGGACACCGGAAGCCCGGAAGCGGTTAAGAGAGCGCACCGCCCACCTGATGCCGGAAGAGTTCTGGCTCCCGGCGGGCGATCTGGTAGGCTCTGAAAAAAAGTTGCGCATTCTGGCGGAGCGCCGCGATGCCGCAAAAATGATTATCCGCTTTATGGCAGAATCGCTGGAAGAAATGGGATGCATTCCTGAACAGATCGAGGCGGTGAAGAAAGAAGCCAAGGCGAACTATGACCAATTCCTTGAATGGAGCAAGGACGGCGAAGAAGTGGCCTATGACCGTCTGCGCCGCGTCATTGAGGACATCTACGGCGTAGGAGCCATGGTGGAGCGCGTGGAGGGAGAAGATCCTATTTTCGGTAAGCCCCTTTTCAAGAAAGATTTTTGAATTTTGGGAGGATTGAGCAGTGAAGGTACACGAGGCGGAAGTAATCTTGAAGTATTATGCAGACATCCCGCAGCGGATAGAGATCATCCGCCGCCAGTGTGCCGCGCTGAACGATGAAATAGACCCTATGCGGGGCATGGGCACCGATGGGATGCCCCACGGCGGGGCACCTGGGGACAGCACAGCAGCAATGGCCTGCAGGATGGAAGAACTGGGCATCGGTGAACAGCTGCGCCAGCTGGAACAGCAGCGGGCGGTTTTGCTGGAAGATCAGAACATCATCCGGGAACAAATGAACCGGCTGGACAGTGGCCACAATCTGATTCTGACCAAGTTCTACATCGGCCACAAAAAATGGGAAGAAATCCAGCCCAGCACACGGTACAGCGTCCGGCATTTGAAACGCCTGCGAAACGTGGCTCTTGCGCAGTTGGGCCGGGGCCTGGAACGGCTCCCGGAGTGTGCCACTTTATTATCGCGTGCGTTAAACACGCGCGAGGACAAGCCGCGGGCGGATGCCTAGGCGGAGGGCGATATTATCTTATAGGCAAGGCGGCCTGTGGAACCTCATGCACAGGCGCTTCCGCAAAATCGTGTCCACCATCCGCAGAAAAACAAACACGACTACCCCAAAAATCCGAAAACAGGCATAGAAATAACCCGGCGGGCAGTTGACCTACCGGGTTTCGTGCAAAGGAGGACAAAGCTATGGGAAAGAAGCATAAAAACAAGGTTCGGGTGCTGCCCGGAAGGATGTATAGGCTGGTGCGGAGTGACAGGAGTGTATACCGCGACGCAGAGAACGCGCTCAAAACCTGCTTTATCAAAGAAACCAAAGAGCAGCAGGCCGCACGGGAAGAAGGCGAACTGTGCCGGTTCGTGAGGATGGCACCGGATGGTGGCGTTGAATTGATTTCAAACGCAGGTGCCGTAGTCCGCTTCAAGAACACAGGAGATCTTGTGAAAACACTGCGTTTCGCAAAAGATGCGCTGAGAATTACGGAGGTCTTAAAAAAAATGGGAATCAGGATTGAATTGAAAAACTACATTGAGAAAATCATCAAGGAAAGAGCGGCCAGAAAGTGGACAAGAAGAAAGGCCGTGAAAGTTCCAGATGGTTTGCCGCACATGATTGCTTTAGATGATCGCACTGACGATGAACTGACGGATGAACTGCGCTACAAGTGGAGTTTTTGCCCGATAGTCACCAAGGAAAAAGAGGGATACGTTTCTATGTTTGTCCCCGGCGGAAATGTAATTCGATTCAAGGACAAGGAAGCGACACAGCTGATCTTTGATGCTATCATGCGGTCATTCGATAGAGTGTGACAAGGGAACTTCGATGGTTTCTACGCCTTTTAACGGTATCTTCCCGTGATGCTTATAGGCGATATACTGACGAACAACATAGTCCAGCTGTTCAAACGAAAGCTGCTGCTGGACAATAACGTGCAATGTGTAACCGCCAATTTGAATAAGATGCTCAAGCTGTCCCTCTTTGTTCAAGACAAAACGGGCAGTTCCGTGACGTTTTTCCTGCATAACAGAATCCTTTCAACACTATAAGCCCGTCAGGTCATCGACCCGGCGGGCTTTTTGAATTTCGTGATTTACTTTTCGTGTGGCGGCTGGTCATCCGGCGGAGCGTTGCGCTTGATGATGATCTGCGCCTCGTTGGGATCCCGGCCTTCCTCTGCGCTTGCCTGAGCAATCTGTTCAGCCAGACCTACCGGCAGACCGTTTTCGTCCAGCGGACCGGTGTAGCCGTCGTAGTCCACGATGTTGATGCAGGGCGGTGGCGGGACGGTCTTGTAATACCTGCCGTCCTCATAGTTTACATCCGTGACGTGATCCCACCAGGTAATGTCACCGTGTTCATCCTGGGCAGCTTCTGCGGCGGATTTTGCTTGATCTTCGGTGAAACCATCGAAAGTAAGGCGGGCGCCGTCACTGAAAGCAGCAACCATTCGCCACGGTGCAAAAAATTCTTCGTGTTCCATGCAAAACCTCATTTCGTGAGAGAAAATGTATCAAAAAAGCGGGATTTCGTGATTGAATTGAACTTTTTGAAGCTGAAAAGTTGAATTTCGTGGTTAAAAAACTGCTTTTCGTGACTAAGACCGGATTTTTGCAGATAAATTGCAAATTTCGTGGTCAAAAAGTAAGATTTCGTGAAGTAAGATTCTTTACTCCGGGATGTAACCGTTCAGGCAGCGATTGAAACCGCGTTTCGTGAGGGCATCGGTAACTCTGTCCTCTGGGAAGTAGTAAGTGGACCCGTCTGCCGCGGGCACAGCCCCGGCGGGATACTCTGCGCCGGTGTACCAGTCCGTTTCCGTGTCGTACTTGCGGTGCAGGTACTTGTAAACGTCACGCTGGGCTTTGTCGAACACCTCCACGAAAGAGAAGGACGCACAAGGCGGCAGCTCTTTTGCCAGCATGGGCGCGTTCTGCGCCAGCCATACAGCCATTACGGCTTTAGCTGCGTTTCGTTTTGGCTTGCCTTCCCGGTGCACCAGATCCAGCAGCTGCACAACAAGGGGCTTTGGCAGATCGTTCAGCACTTCTTCCAGCGGGTAAGGGTTTTCGTGCAGGAGCGGCGAGGTGCGCAGTTCCGGCACAAGATCGAGTTCGTGGCAGGTTACGGGCTTTTGGCGGGTCTCAATGCGTTCACTGGTGTAGTACAGCATTCCCTTGATTTCGTTCTGTGCTGCATCAGAGAGCTGTTCAACCAGTTCGATGCTGTCCGCAAAGCTGATCTGTGCCTCGTTTCGTTCGCCGGTGCTGCGCCCGGTCTTGTATGCCGTGTCGATGATGCCAAGTTCCATAGCCAGCCGGAAAACGTGCTTGCAGGGCTTTTTCCGGCGAACAAAGTCGTTGCAGGTGCAGCTTGCAAGGGTGGTCTGGTAAGGGTCTTTGCCGGAACCGTAAAAAACGCCGGTTTCGTGTTCCTTGTCAATGCTGGTCGGGGTGGTCTTGCTCTGCTGGGCGCTGGCAAGGCGCTTTTCTTCGTCAGCGTCTGCGGGGTGCTCTGGCCATGGGCCGAATGCGGGAATCATAGTCATAACGGGAAACCTCCTTTTCGTGTTTCGTTACTGTCATGATAGAACAAAACGCAAACAAAAGCAATAAAAGGCAAGAAGATTTCGTGCAGAGATACCAGAATGACCCCGGCAGGCTGCCGGGGCGCTGACTGTTAGAACGGCAGGCCGGTATAGTTGCGCATGGGCATGGCATCAGCGGCGGGCACCAGCATATTGAGCAGCTGCCGGTATAGTGCCGGGTTCGCTGCACGCTGGGAACGGAAGTCCTCTAGGAATTGCGCCTGTGCTGCCAGATCGGCCAAGTTTTCGTCATCCACGTTGTAACACTGGCATTGATCCCGCCCGGCGGAGTATATCCAACATCGAACCATGAAAACACCTCCTTTCTGTTTCGTGATGCTCCCGGCATAAATGTCGGGAAGATGGGGCGGGGCCGCTTTATCCGGTGCGCACCCTGCCAGGGCTTCCGGGCCTGCATCAGGCGTGGACAGTGGGCAGGGCTGCCAGATCGGTGAGGCGGGGCACGGTCAAGTGGTGACGTTCTGCCACCGGTTCCGGGCGCTGGCTCTGGGCGGCGTGCTCTGCTGCGCTCTCGATGATCTCCGTCATCCGCTGGGCGGCTTCTTCCGGCGTGGTGAAGTTCTCGACTTCGCGGGTGTGGGTCTTGCTGATCCGGTCGGACCAGTCGATCAGGCGGGCGGGGTCAAAGTTGACCGGCTGCACGGTGATCTTGCAGGTGGTGGGCTTGCCGTTGGTGTAGTAGTCGGCGGTGACGATGTAGGCGATCTGGGTGGTGGTGTTCTGGTTCTTCATGGTTGTTACTCCTTTTCGTTCTGTATTTCGTGTGGATACTCCCGGCGGCCTGCCGGATGGGCTGTTACCCATGAGCGCCCGCCCCGGTCTGGGGCGGCTGGGCTTGCACCAGCGGCAGCGGGAACGCTGTCGGCCTTGCGGGTTTCGTGTTAAGCGTTCAGCTGTAAAAACGTGCTCTGCGTGGGGATCAGGTGCCGGGTGAGGGTGTCGGTGTAGCTGGCCTCCCCCTCGTAGCTGTCAACCACCCGGCGGTCTGCGGCGGCCATATCGTGATAGCTCTTTTTGCCGTAGGTGGGAGGCAGCCAGCCTTTGCGCTGTCCGGCGTAGAGGTTGAAGGACTTCAAAACGTCCGTGTTCGTAAACTCGATGTGGCAGGTGCCTTTCTTGTAAAACGTGGCGGTGAAATAGTGCAGCTGGATCTTCTGGGTCTGGCCGCTCTTTTCGGCGGCATCCAGCACGGCGCGGAGTTCATCCCCATTGTAGGGCTTGCCGTTCGTGTCCAGGAAGTGCAGCACCCGCTCGATCTGGGCAACATGGCCTGTTGCATTGTACCGGGGGCAGAAACGCCCATCGTATGTATCAAAGGCGTTGCAGCGGAAAATGACCTTGCGGTTGATCTTGTACGCGGAGTTCGTGCACCAGCCGTTGTAATAATGCACGTTCTTGCTGTACTCGTCGTTATAATGCAGGTTCGTCCAGTCGTCGAACAGCTTTATAATTTCGTGGTCGATGCTGGAAAGAAGATTTCGTGAAATTTCTTCCCGGACGGTCAGAATGTTGTACGCGCTGAAGTCGTAGCCTTCAAGCTCTTTGATTCGCTTCTGATAATCCTGCTGCATTTCGTAGGTCATCGCATCGAACAGCTGCGGCATTTCAAACAGCTGCTTCCAGTACATCCCGCGCAGTTCCCGGATAGCGTCGTTATAAGATTTCGTGAAAGCCATCACAGGGTTTTCTTTCTTACCAGCGCCGGCAGAGGAAAACAACGACTTGATTCCGTTGTACTCTTCATAGATCCGGCGCACACCCTCTGCGGCTGCGTTGTACCGCTCAATGGCTGCCGTGATGGGGTCGGAAGATACCAGGGCGGCAAACTCCGGGTTTTCTTTCAAGCGCTCTGCGGTTTCGTTTTTCAGGTCCAGCCGGATCCGGCTCACCGGCTCCCGGTCGGGAATGTCCACCGACACAAGCGCCACCTCCACGCGGGCGGCGCGGCGGGCGTTCTTGAACGCATCCGGGATATATTTTACCGTGGCGTGCAGCTCTTCCAGCTTTGCGGCCAGCTCTTTCCGTTCGTTGGTGCAGGGGTTGCGCAGGGTTTCGGCGTTGAGCAGACAGCGGATTTTGCCGCCGTCCTGCATGACATCCAGCGCTTTGAGCAGGTGCGCGGCACCGGCGGAGAAAGGCGGATTCATGACGATTGCGGCGTATTTCGTGGTGGGGCGGAAGGTCAGAAAGTTATCATGCACCACCCGAAAACCGTCTTTCTTCAGCACGGCGCGGAAGTCGCTGGAAAGCTCGATGCAGTCAAGCTCTGCGCTTCGTGCCTTTTCCTTGTCGTAGTAGTCAACCTCGCCGGTCTTGTGGTCGTGGTGGACGTTGAACGCCAGAGCGTGGACCTGACGCGCAAGCGCTCCATCACCGGCGGACGGTTCAAGGATAGGTTTCGGGTAGGTGGTGAACCCGGATTTTACTTCCCGCAGGGAGAAAACCATATCAAAGGCCAGACTGTCCGGCGTGGGGTAGAAGTCCAGGGAATCGTTTGGGGTGGTCATCGTGTAAACCTCTTTTCGTGTTTCGTGATATGCCCGGCGGAATGCTGGGCGGTGGGGCGGGGCCGCTTTATCCGGTGCGGCTCTGCCGGGGTATCCGGTGCAGGTCATGCAAACAGGCGGTTGCATACCTGCTGTATTTCGTCGTTCGCCTTCATCGGGGCAATGAGCACGGCCACGGCGGCGCGTTTCGGGTCTGCGGTGTCAGTTGCCAGGATGGGCGCAAGCGGGTTGTTGCTGCCGTGGTAAACAAATTCGTGATGATCCACAAAAGCGTCATACTCCGAATCTATCATGATGGGCCGGGATCCATCGCGGAACATTCGGAACGTGCCCCAGATCTTGCCCTTCATCTCGACTTCCTGCAAAAGAGAAGTGCGCTTGACCTCTTCTTTGCAGTCGCTGAACTTCTGGAACATCTGCGCGGCGGTCAGCTGGTACGGATCGTTGACCACAAACCCGTCATCGCTGGAAACGATGGTCACACCATCGGCGGGGGCTGCCTGCATGGTCACGGGCTGGATCACTTCCGGGTAAAGGACGGCGGGCAGCTTGAACGCTGCATAGCCGGTGAAGATGTACACGCTGCCGCCCTGGCAGGTGATCCGCACGGCGTTGCGGTTCTTGGCCTGGCCTTTCAGATAGGCGGTGATCTTCTTCACGTTCAGGCCGGCGGGGGTGCTGGATGCTCTTTTCATATTGCAAAAACTCCTTTTCGTGTTTCGTTTTGTGGTGATCCTCCCGGCGGGGTGCCGGTGGGAAGTGGGGCGGGGTTGCTTTGCCCGGTGCAGCCCTGCTAAAGTTTCCGGTTTCGTGGTGGTGGATCATGCCAGCAGCCCGGCGGCGATGCTCTCAAAGTCCAGCTGTTTCACCGGCGCTTCATCCAGCACGGCCACGGCGGCGGGGGTATGCTTTGCGTCCTCTACGGCCTTCCGGGTCTTGCGCCAGGTGTCCAGCGCTGCGGCCTGTCCTTTACGGTCGGTTTCGGGCACTGCCAGGAACGCGGCGCAGGCTTTGCGCTCTGCCTTGTGGAGCGCGTCCGGGGCGGGCTGTGCGGCCTTCTGCGGGGTGCTGGGCTTTGCGGCGGGTTTCGTTGCGCTCTTCGGCGCGGTGGGCTTGCTGGCCTTCTTTGCGGGTTTCGTGGCGGGCTTTGCGGGGGTCTCTGCCTTTGCGGGGATCTCTGCCGGGGCGCTGGCGGCCTGCTCTGCGGCGGCCTTGGCGGCCTTGCGCTGATCCGCCAGCATCTTGTTATAGGCGCGGATCTCGTCCAGGCTCTTAAAGCGTCCGGCAGGTGCGGGGCGGCTTGCTTCCACCTGGCCGATGTGGAACAGGTGCGCAGGTGCCTTGTAATAGTTCCCGTTGTCGTCCTGCTCTTCGGCTGCCTTGGTCAGCGCGTCCGGCTCCTTGCCGCTGCTGCGGGTCTTGCGGGGGCGGGTGTCCAGCTTCCAAAGCCGGGTATCAATCGCGGCCTTCTCGCCGGTCTTGACGCTCTTGCCGCGTTCCTTCCATTCGTGGAACGTGTGGAACAGGCCAGCAAGCAGCAGCTTTTCCAGCTCTTCGCCCTGCTGCTCTTCGGGCACGTCCTGGAAGTGAATTTCTTTGCCCTTGGCGGCGATCTGCTCCGGGGTGTAGGCCAGCGCCAGGATAGCGCGGCGCTGTTCCGGGGTGTGATACTTCGCGTTGACTTCGCTGTAAATGATCTCGTTGTTAGTCATGTGTAACGCTCCTTTGCTTGTTGTGTTGGTGTTCGGGATGATCTCCCGGCGGCTGCCGGGGTAGTGGGGCGGGGCTGCTTTGCGGTGCAACCCTGCTAGAGCGTCCGGCGGTGGCTCATGCGGTGCGGTACATCTGGCGGAACAGGTCCAGCGCTCCGATCTCTGTGGCCTTGTGCTGTGCTGCCAGCTTTGCGCCGGCGCTGTCGTGGCCGTTGAAGTGGTACGCTTCGGAGTAGGCGTTGACAATGGACCATTCCAGGCGGCTGCGCTCCTGCTGCGCTTCCCACTCTGCCAGATCAAAAACGTAGATGGTGCAGGTCCAGGCATACGGGCTAAACACCTGCTCAACCTTGACCTTCAGACCCTTGCAGCGGTCAAGCGTGGCTTTGATCCGGTCACGCTCCTGCCGATCCATGGGAACGATGGAATAGCAGGGAATGAAACGATCATGCACGGGGGTGACGTTCCAGCGGTGACGGGCTGCCAGCTGGTTTATTTTCTTGTCAAGTGCTGTCATGGGGTGCGCTCCTTTCGGTTTGGTGGCGTGTGTTCGGTGATCTCCCGGCAGCTGCCGGGGTAGTGGGGCGGGGTCGCTTTACGGTGCGGCCCTGCTAAGGCGTCCGGGGCGTTCAGCCCAAAAGAGCGGCGGCGGCATCCTGCCAGGTGGGGAAGGCGTAGAACGTGCGGCGCTCGTCGTTCGTGTTCTCCTTGGTGATCTGGGCGGCGATCCGCTGCCCGGTGCGGGGGTCCCATCCTTCCAGCCGATACCCGGCGGCCTGCAGGCGGCGGGCTGCGGCGTTCTCCTTGCGGTTCCGTTCGCGGATCTGTACAAGTGTCATCATGTTGCAGCGCTCCTTTCGGTTCAATCTTCCACGCTCTCGCAGTCATGGCAGTAAAGTGCATCAATAACGCGATCATCGGCGTAGTTGTCCGGGGTGCCGTTGGCATCAACTACCAGTTGCACCCGGTCATAAATTTGCAGATCGGTTTCGGCATCCACCAGAAAATACCAGTCGTCGCCGTCGTTCAGATCACTGCACCAGACTTCAACCGCGCCGTCATCGGTGGCGGTCATGCCCTGCACAATGGCCGGGGCGATGTAGCGGCCCAGGGGGCCGACGGTGTAGGGGCAGGCGGCGGCTTTGGGGGCTGTGCCTGCCAGCATTGCGGCCACCAGTGCGGCGGCGGTGGTGATCTTCTTTGCAGTGTTCAAAAGTTTCATGTTCTTTGCTCCTTTGCTTTTTCAGTTTCTCCCGGCGGCTGCCGGGGTAGTGGGGCGGGGCCGCTTTGTTTGAGCGGTGCAGCCCTGCCGGGGTGTCCGCTTGACTTTACCGCCTGCCGGTGGTAAAATCATTGCAAGATTGGTGGATCAAATCCCATCTTGCTAGGCTGTCAACCGGTGGTGCGGTTGGCGGCCTTTTTCTTTTGCCACTGGTCCAGCAGCGCCGCCCAGATTTTCCGCTTGTCGGATTCAGGCAGCTTAAAGAAATTTGCGCTCATGTGTCGGTTCTCCTTTCTCCCCTGTCGGGTGACTGGCTTGCGTCCGGCGGTTGCCGTGGCGCTTGCTGTGGCACAAGAATAGCATGACGGAATGCAACTTGTCAAGCATGACGGAATGCTTTCTACGTTTTGCACAAAAACATGACGGAATGCTTGTAGCTTTTTGCATGGCGGAATGCCGCTTTTTTTGCTATAATAAACGCAGGCGCGAAAGGAGTGATATTATGCCTATCTCGGAAAAGAAAAAAATCACGAATAGCCGGTATATTGCAAAATGCGATTCAATCCAGATCCGACCGCCGAAAGAACGCGGGGACGAAATCAGGGCGGCAGCCGCCGCCGCGGGTCAGAGTATGCAAAGCTACATCCTGCAAGCAATCGCGGAAAGAATGACCCGTGACGGGTTCACCCCGGCGGAATCCGGGGAAGAAGGGGGATTATAGGGGGTTACTGGGGAGGCTATAACTCACTAAGTTCTAGCCCTACACCTAGAGCACTACCCGGTAAAGTGGAGAATCTGACCCCTCCGGCAAACGGCAAAAACGCACCGGATGGAGCACCGCCAGCGCAGGCCGTGCCATGCTGGAACGTTGCCAGCTGGAACCGTTGCGCCCGGATCAGTGCCAGCGCCAGCACCCCGGCACCGGAACGGGGAGCAGACCGCCGCCGCCCACGATATGCACCGGGACGCACCCGGCGCAGCAGATCGCACCACCACCGCAGACAGAAGGCCAGAGCAGCAGCGCACCACGCGCCGCCGCCCTGGCCTTTTTCTTTTGCGCCGCCTTCCCGCCTTCCCGCCTGCCCGGCCTGCCGGATCAGCAGCCCGGCACGCGCTGGGTGTTGCCGCCGCTGCCACGATGACCACGCCAGCACCCCGCAGCCGCAGCAGATCGCACCGGCCGCCACCTGCACCGGGAAGGATCAGCACCGCCAGCGCCGCACCAGATGACCACGCCAGCAGCAGACCGCCGCCCACGATGACCACGCACCAGCGCCAGCCCTGCCCCACCTGCACAGCGCCCACAGCCTGCCAGCCTTGCCAGACCTCACAGCAGCAGCGCAGCCGCCAGCGCCGCCACCGAGGAGGACAAGCCCGCCAGCGCCGCCCACCTGCCGCCTGCATCGCTGCCGCCCCGATGACCCCCGCCGCCGGTAAGGTACTGCCCCCCGCCGGCGGGCGCGGTGCGGGTTCGAAAGCCCCAAAATATTTCTAGGTGCAAAAATTTTTGAAGGGGTTCCGCGTTTTGGCCCCAGAAAAAGGGTGGCGGGTTCAAAAAATTCAGGCCGGGACACCATGGCGGTAACGTCACCGGGATGGCGGGCACCATATTGGTAGCGCCAACAAAATGGTGGCCGCTTACAATTTGTAAGCAACTCATGCTTTGCCGGTGCCGACAAAACATCCAGGCGCGATCTTGTTGAGATCAACAAAATCGGGAAAAGACCATCTTGCCAAGGGCGGCAAAATGGTGGTATGTCATAAAGTGTTTACAATTCAAGGCCCCAAACGGTGAAAGATGTCCCGTTATGTCCCGTTTTTAGTGGTATAATTGGTACAGTGGAATTATGAGAAAGGCCCCACGGTGGTGTAGAACCGAGGGGCCTTTGCCATATCCAACCGGCTACAAGTTGTAGGCGGTTCCCAAGATGCCGCAGGACCGGCGGCGATACTGGATGCTCTGTCTGGATGATTTGCCAGGCGGGGCATTTTTTATTGGAGGAAAACCAAATGGCAAGGCGAAGCGATGAGCGCGATGCCGCCCGCGCGGAGTACATTGCCCGGATGGAGAAAGACGGAGAAGTGAATCTCCGGCAGATGGCGGATGATCTCCATCTTAAATATGATACGGTCCGCCGCTGGAAGGCAAAAGACGGGTGGGACCCGCCTGCAGCCCGGAAGCCCGGCGGACAGCCGGGAAACAAAAACGCCGTGGGCAACTCCGGCGGTGGGGCACCGGCGGGAAATGAGAACGCAATGAAGGATGGAGCCTATGCCACCATCTTCTTTGATAAACTCACACAGGAAGAAAAACAGATCGTAGAGGACGCACCCCGGAACAGCACCGAACTGACTTCCCATGAAATCGGTGTGCTGCTGCTCCGGGAGAAGTACATCTTGGACAAGATCAAGGAATACCAGAAGCTGCCGCCTGACCAGCTGATAGTTTCCAGCGTCACCGATATGCGAGTGCCCGGCGGCCGCGGCAAGCGGAAGCGGGACGGTGCGAACCAGCAGATCGGTATGTACCAGAAAGAAACCCCGGCACAGCGCATCCTGCAATTACAGGAAGCGCTGAACAAGATCCATGGCCGCATCCTGTCGGCGGCAGCCCAGATGCAGAAGAACGAGATGGACCGGCTGCATCTGGAAACCGAACAGCAGCGGCTTGAACTGCTGAAGATCCGGGCAACGGGAGAGATACCCGACAAGGACGGTGACAAGGATGCCTCTGTATACGAGTAAGGCTGTGGCAGAGTGTCTTGGCATTACCGACCGGCAGGTGCGGAACCTGCGGGACGAGGGCAAGTTGTCCGAAGTCCGGCCAGGTGTCTTTGATATGAAAACGGTGGTCCGGCAGTATCTGGAAATGAAAATCGGCAACCGGGATGACCAGACACGGCTTGTGGCTGCCCGCGCCGAGCGGGAGGAAACCCGTGGCAAAATCGAGAAGATGCGGATGGAGGAAGCCCAAGGCGACCTGCACCGCACCGAGGACGTGGAGCGTGCCCTGAAAACCATCTTTGCCAACTTCAAGAACCGACTGGAAACCATCCCGACCAAGTACGCAAGCACCATGGCACAGCTGACCGACCCGGCGGAAGCACACGACATTCTGCAAAAAGCGGTACAGGAAGCGCTTGTGGAATTGAGCGACCCGGAAATTGCGCTGACGGCACCGGAGGAGGAATCCGAAGATGAGCAGGAAGAATAAATGCCGGCACTGTGTCTGGGGCACCCGGCTGAATGAGATCCAGCAGTTTTGCCCGTTCAAGAACTGCGTCAAGAAAGGCGGCGGAAACCATGGCAATGATCCACCTGGAACCGCAGACAGCGCAGATGTTCAGCCGGGCGCTGGGAGCGCTGAAACCGCCACCGAACCTGACACTTAGCCAGTGGGCAGATAACTTCCGGCGCTTGTCGGCGGAAGCATCCGCGGCACAAGGCCGCTGGAACACGGACAACGCACCGTTCCAGCGGGAGATCATGGATGCCATTGGCGATGTGCATATCCGCAAGGTGGTAGCCATGATGTGCGCACAGTCCGGCAAGACGGACGGGCTGATCCTGAACACTATCGGGTACTACATGAGTTACTACCCGGCCCCGATCATGATCGTGCAGCCAACGGTGAATCTGGGCGAGAGTTTCAGCAAGGACCGTCTGGCAACCATGATCCGGGACACGCCGGTGCTCCGGGGCCTTGTGGACAATAAAAGCCGCTACTCCGGCAACACTATCACAAAGAAAAATTTCCCAGGCGGACAGCTGACGATCATCGGCGCAAACTCGCCGACCGATCTTCGCGGCCGCCCCATCAAGGTGCTGCTGGCGGACGAGGTGGACGCTTACAAAGCCAGCGCCGGCAAAGAGGGCGACCCAATCATGTTGGCCGAGCAGCGCCAAACGACCTACTGGGACTACAAAACGGTGCTGGTATCAACCCCCACCACCAAAAACAACAGCCGCATTTTGGACGAGTTCAACGCATCCACCCAGGAAGAGTGGACGGTGCCTTGCCCGAACTGCGGCTTTTATCAGCCCTTTGTGTGGGACAACATGGTGTTCGATAAGGACAAGTGGCCGGAGGGCGGTGTGCAATACCGTTGCGCCGAGTGCGGCTGTCTGGACAATGAATACCGCTGGAAGAAGAACAGCCTGCAAGGCAAGTGGCACGCAGAGCACCCGGAACGGGCGGTACGGGGTTTCCACATGAATAAGATCGGCTCGACCCTGTGCGGTTGGGACAAGATCGTGGAGGACTTCATAGCTGCCGATCTGGACGCAAAGCGCGGCGACTACGAGAAGATGCAGGTCTTTGTGAACACCGACCTTGGCTTGCCCTGGGAGGAACCGGGCGAAACGGTGGAAGCCAACAACCTGATGGACCGCCGCGAGTTCTACGAGGCCGAAGTGCCGGATGGCGTGGTGTACCTGACAGCCGGTGTCGATACCCAAGACAACCGTTTCGAGGTCGAAGTGGTGGGCTGGGGCATCGGCAAGGAAAGCTGGGGCATCCGGTATCAGCGTATTTACGGCGATCTGAAGCGCGGGCAGGTCTGGGCGGATCTGGACGAGTTCTTATCAAAGACCTGGAAAAAGAAAGATGGCACGGAACTGTCCCTGCGGTGCGTCTGCATGGACAGTGGCGGCCATTTCCCGGATCAGGTCATTCGTTTCTGCAAAGAACGGGAAGAGCGTCACATCTGGCCCATCAAAGGCCGTGGCGGTATGGATGTGCCTTACCTGCGCAACCCCACAAAGAACAACCGCGTAGGCGGCGAACTGTTCACGCTGGGCGTTGACACCGGCAAAAACCACGTCCTTGCCCGGCTGAAAGTGCTTATCAAAGGCCCGAACTACTGCCATTTTCCGGCGGCCGAGGATGCGGGCTACAACGAAAGCTATTTCAGAATGCTTACTGCGGAGCACAAGGTCACGCGCTGGAAGTCTGGCCGAAAGGTGGAGCGGTGGGAACTGAAAGACCCGGCACAGAAACGTAATGAAGCATTTGACGTGCGGAACTACGCCACGGCGGCGTTGGAGATCAGTAATCCCCCCGGCCTGGAAATCCCCGGTGAGGAAGCGCCGCGCCAGGCTGCACCACGCCAGTACCGCAGAAGAAGATCGGGAGGTATCTAAATGCCGATTATCTCAAAAGAAACCGCACAGCGGCACCTTGATATGTGGCTGGAAGCGGAAGCTGCTGTTTCGACAGGGCAAAGTTACCAGATCGAGCAGATGATGCTGACCCGCGCCAGCCTGAAACAGATCCGGGAGAGCATCATCTTCTGGGAAAAGAAAGTAGCCGAAGCGGAAGCAGAAGAAAAAGGCCGGGGAAGAAACCGGATCTATCACTTCTCGCCGCATGATGTGTAAGGACGGTGGACTACATGGCAAATATTCTGGACAAGGCCATTGCGACAATCAGTCCTGAAAAAGGGTATCGCCGCGCTGTGGCACGCGCCGCACTGTCCGTCATGAACAACGGCACCGGCTACGGGAACTACGGCGCGAGCCGCATTTCCCGCGCTATGCGCAGCTGGCACGTTGGCGGCGGCAGCGCAAAAGAGGATATCGAAGATAATCTTGATATTCTGCGCAAACGGAGCCGGGATGCTTATATGGGCATTCCTCTGGCAACGGGTGCCATCAAGACCCTGCGCACCAACGTGGTGGGCAGCGGCCTTGTGCCGACCCCGCAGGTGGATGCGGACTATCTGCACTTGAACGAGGAACAGGCAGACAGATTGCAGGCGCAGATCTCCCGCGAATTTGGACTTTGGGCGGACAGCACCCTTTGTGATGCTGCTGGCATGGATAACTTCTGGCGGCTGCAGACGCTGGCGTTCACCAGTTTCCTGATGAACGGCGATGCGTTTGCGGTGGTGCAGTTCAGCGAACATCCGCACTGGCCGTATGCTCTGCGGCTGCGCCTGATCGAGGCTGATCTGATTTGCAGCCCTGACCGCACGGACATAATGGCACCCTGCACGATAGACAAGCATGACGTGTTCCAGATCGTGCAGGGCGTGGAAACGAACCGGGACGGCGCGGTGGTGGCGTACTGGATAGCAAGTCGGCATCCGCTGGCTTACGACAGCACGGTGCCGCTGACATGGACGCGGGTAGAAGCCCGCGACCCCGAAACGGGAGAACCGAACATCCTGTGCGTCACACAGAGGGAGCGTGCCGGGCAGCGGCGCGGCGTGCCCCTGCTGGCCCCGGTGCTGCCCACGCTGAAACAGATGGGCAGATACACAGAAGCAGAGCTGGCGGCGGCTATCGTGGCATCGTCCATCACGCTGTTTATCAAACATGAAAACCCGACCAGTCAGGCACCGTTCGGCGAGGAACCGGCAGATAAGGCAGAGGACCCGAACACCCCGCCCGATGAACTGGGCATCGACCTTGCGCCGAGCGCGGTGTTCGACCTTGCACCGGGAGAGAGCACGGATACGTTCGACCCGAAGCACCCGGTCACGACCTTTGACGGCTTCATGTCGGCCATGTCCAATCAGGTAGCGACCGGCGTGGAGATTCCCAGTGAGGTGCTTTACAAGAAATTTAGTTCCAACTATTCCGCAAGCCGCGGCGCACTGAACGAGTTTTGGCGCACCTGCGGTGTGCTGCGGGATAGCTTTGCAGCGGACTTCTGCCAGCCGGCCTACGAAAAATGGTTTGCCGAGGCAGTAGCCCGTGGGCGCATCAATGCGCCCGGCTTCTTTGACGACCCGGCTGTGGCGAAAGCCTACATGGGCTGCACATGGAACGGTCCTGCGCGCACCAATCTGGATGCCAAGAAAGAGATCGAGGCGGCGATTCTGCGTGTTCAGCAGGGCATCAGCACCAATGAGCAGGAAACTGCACAGATGACCGGCGGAAGCTGGCGGGCAAACATGAGGCAGCGCAAGAGCGAAATGGAAAAAATGAAGGAGGTAGGGCTAAATGAGCAAACCAAATTCCCAGACGAACCAGAAGATGACAAATGATAAGTTTTGGCAGTTCCGCAATCTGGCCGGTGATGACCAGAAAGCGGAACTTCTGCTTTACGGAGATATTTCCGAGCGCAGCTGGTGGGAAGATGCCGCGACCCCGAAACGGTTTGCGGATGACCTTGCCGCCCTGGGCGATGTGAAGGAGATCACCGTGTACATCAACTCCGGTGGTGGTGATGTGTTTGCAGCACAGGCCATTGGCAATATGCTGGAACGCAACGCGGCCACCGTGACCGCCCACATCGACGGCCTGTGCGCCAGTGCAGCAACCATTGTTGCCTGTCATGCAGACAAGGTGGTGGCGGCGGCAGACGGCAGCTACATGGTGCATCCGGTCAGCATGGGCGTCTGCGATTACCTGACCGCAGAAGATCTCAACAACTGTCTGAAAGCGCTGGAAACCATCCGCAGCAGCATCATCACTCTGTATGCCAAGAAGTCCGGTAAGACCGAGGACGAGTGCGCCAAGTGGATGGATGAAACGAATTGGTGGACGGCAACGGAAGCCAAGGAGAAGGGCTTTGTGGACGAGGTGGACGACGAAGCGGACGATTCTGTTGTGGAGAACCGCAACGGCATCCTGTTCGTCAACAGCATCAGCATGAACACCCCGTTCAACAAAGCACCGAACTTTGTCAGAAGCCGGGTAGTGGATAAGACCACGGCCCAGCCTGAAAATACACCCCCGGCGGATCAGTCGGGGAACAAAACCCATGGGGAGGTAACAGACATGGACATTAAGGACATCAAGACCGTGGACGATCTCCGCAAGGCGTGCCCGGATATGGTAGCCAAGATCGAAACCGAGGCTATCAATGCCGAGCGCACCCGCATTCAGGAGATCGAAAACGCCACTCTGCCCGGCGCGGAGGATGAAGCGAATGAGGCGAAGTTTGTGAAGCCCATTGATTCCGCATCCTTTGCGAAGGCCGTCATTGCCAGCATGAAGGCAAAGCAGCAGAAGCAGAGCAAGGATTATCTGGACAAGACAAAGGCCAACGCCCAGACTTCCGGCGCGAACAACATCACCAATCCGCCGCCCGCTGACCCGGATCCGAAGGACGCGGAAGCAAACGTTTTCCTGGCCGCAATCCGCAAGGCAAACGGTGTGAAGTAAGGAGGAAAGAACCATGAGCATGGATCTTGCAAGAAAAGATTTCAGCACCGCGCCGAAGTATTTCATTGCTGGCGTGGACATTGGTATCGCAAAGGCAACCAAGACCGCAAGCGAAGCTGTGGAGGCACACGCCCCCGTGCTGATTGCAGACGGCAAGGTGAAGCCTATTGCGGCACCGGCAAGCGCAGGCACGGCAGTCCTGACCGGCCTGTACGGCATTACTGCTGACCGCGCAGACGCAAACAAGGAAGTGCCGGTCTATCTGACCGGCGAGTTCTTTGCTGACGGTCTGGTGCTGCCCAATAACGTGAGCGTGGACGACGTTGAAGTTCCTCTGCGCAATCTGGGTATTTTCCTGAAGTGATAGGAGGAAACAAAAAAAATGGCAAACGAAATCAACATTTATGAGCCGCGGTATCTGGCCGAGGCCGTGCGCACCGCACCCCCGATCTGCACCTTCCTGCGTGATCGGTTCTTCTCCAACGTAAAGACGTTCTCCACCGAGCGCGTTGACATTGATATCGTCAAGGGCAACCGCAAGATGGCCGCTTTCGTCCATCCCATGGTAGGCGGAGAGATCGTGCAGAACGAGGGCTACGAAACCAAATCCTATGCCCCGCCCCTTATCAACCCGGCAATCGTCACCACCGCAGACCTGTTCATGAAGCGCCTGCCCGGTGAGGATATCTACTCCGGCCGCACCCCTGCTGACCGCGCAGCGGAAAAGCTGGCTGAGGAATACAACAAGCTGAACGACATGACCACCCGCCGCGAAGAGTGGATGGCAGCGCAGGTACTTACCACCGGTCAGCTGAAGGTGAAGGGCAAGGGCGTGGATGAAGTCATCGACTTTGGTTTCACCAACAAGATCAATCTGGAAGGCACGAAGCAGTGGGGCAAGTCTGCTGCCGATACTCTGGGCAATCTGCGCGAATGGAAGCAGCAGGTGAGCCGCAACGGCTTTGCGAATGCAGATATGGTCATTATGGGCAAGAAGGCTTCCGACACCTTTATGGCGGACAGCAAGGTTCTGGATCTGATGGACAAGCGCCGGTTCGACATTGGCGCTATGGCACCCAAGGAGCTGGAAGGTGGCCTGACCTACTACGGCCACCTGAATCTGCCCGGCGTGGACATCTACGGCTATGACGAGGTGTATCTGGACGAGGAAACCGGCGAGACCAAGCCCCTGATCCCGGACAACGTGGTGCTGATGATCCCCAGCAACGCAAACTTCATGCGCGCATACGGTCTGTGCACCTATCTGGACGATGACAAGGTGTGGCACACTGCAGAGACCACCCGCCTGCTGCGCGCTTATGTGGAACACCGTCCTGACCGCCGCTTCCTGGAACTGCAGACCCACCCGCTGCTGATCCCCGACAAGGTGGATAGCTGGCTGGTTGCTACCGTCTGCTGATACGGGAAGGAGCGCGGATATGCTGGATGTTGACCAGAACTACGGCACACCGGAAACTCCGAAACCGTTCCCTACGTTCAAAGACTGCGTTGCGCAGGATGTGCAGAACGTAATCTTCAACCTGAATGAGTTTGCGGAAGAACGGTACATAGATGATAAGCTGATGCTCTGCATCACGCAGCACCCCGGCGTACTTGAACGTCCGGCGCACTGGGAGGGCGGAGCAAAGCAATCCTTTGACCAGGGTATGTACAAGGCCGACCTGCTGCTTTTTGTGAAGCAGAAGGACTACGGCCCCATGCCGAAGAGCGGCAAGCAGATCACCTTGGACAAGAAACGGATCTACAACATCAAATCCTGCTCCCTGAAAGCGGGTATGTATCGCATGGAACTGGAAAGGGTGAGGTAAGTTGGCATACTTCCATACCAACTATGACGCTTCCAACCTGACGGTCTCCGTTGATGACGCAGAAGTGACCCGCGCTCTTGGCGTACTGGGAAACAAAACCCCGGCGGCGTTGAAGGTGGCCGTAAACACAACGGCCAGGCAGACGCGCAAGCTGATGCTGACCGAAGTGAAGAAGCGCTACGACCTGAACGCGGCGGGTAGACGCATGATCGAAGATCTGCGCCAGCGCCAGAAGGCCACCAACCGGCGGCCTACCGCTATCCTTGCCATTATGAAGAACGACCCCGGCGCATTCCGGGCAGACCTGGACTATTTCAGAACCAGCCCCACAAAGCCCTTCATGGGTCCGTCTGTCCGCAATGCGCCGCCCGTTTTTCGGGCGCACGTCCTGAAAGGCAGTCCGATGATTGCTCTGGGCGGCACCAGCGATAAGAGCAAGGGCTTCTTGGTGCAGTTCAAGTCGAAACATATCGGCATGGTACAACGTCAGCTCGGAGTGCCTGCGGATAAGGACTACACGGAGAGCGGCAAGAAACGTTGGAAACCGAACGAGAAGCTGGCAACACTGTCCAGCCCTTCCGGCTCTGCGATGCACCATACAGTGTGGGAGATGCAGGAACAGACCGTAGAACAGATGCTGCAGGACAACACCGAACGGCGCGTCCGGCAACTGATCGCCAGTGCAAAACGAAAGGGCGTGATCTGATATGGCCCAAAAAATCACCGGCTATACCAGCGAAATGTGCCAGCAGGCCATGATTGACGAGCTGAAGGAACTGTTCCGGGATATGAAGTTCAAGGGACAGGAGAGCGAAAAGCCGCTTAAGATCTTCAAGCAGTTTATCCCGTCCCCGACCGATGATGACGACGATGTGGATACAAATGAATCCAACTTCCCGTGCATCATCGTATCAAGAACGAGCGGCGAAGTAGTGAACGAAAAGGATCCGCAGCTGGTCCTTTTGCAGCTTATCATCTGCTGTTATGACCCGGAAACAGACCGGCAGGGATATGAGGACACCGGAAACATCATCGAAGCCATCATGCAGCACTTCAAGCGGAAGCCTGTGTTTGGCGAGGCTTTCAAAGTAGGATACCCCCGCAAATGGGAGCTTTCGGATGATGACATGGACTTCTACTACTGGGGCATCGTCAACCTGATCTGCGAAACGCCCAACACCCTGAAAAACGAAGAAGTGGAGGCTTTGATATGAGCACCGAAAAGACTGAAAAGAAAACCGAGGCTGTGAAGGAAGCGCAGCCTGTGACGGAAACCACCGGCGCTGCGGCGTACTGTGGGCCGACCGTAAAGGGCATTGCCCCGCAGTACACCGTATTCGTGGATGGCCTGCCCGAAAAGCTGAAAGAAAAAGTGGAGCAGGTGCCGTTCCTGAAGGCACTGATCGTTCCGCTGGACAAGCTCGCAGAAATGCGCGTGAAGATCGAACAGGACGGCACCAGAGAGAACATTCTCTACAAGAAGGCCGCAGACCTGATGAAGTAAGGAGGATATGACAAATGGCTATTTCTCATGGTTTTAACAAAACCGAGGCCGCAACCAGCGTTTCCGCGCCGGTATCGGTCAACTCTGGCCTTCAGGTCATCGTGGGTACCGCCCCGGTCAACCTGCTGGCTGACCCTGCAGCAGCGGTAAACACTCCGCTGCTGGCGAATACCTTCAAAGAGGCGGCCGCCGCAGTCGGCTACTCTGACGATTTCGCAAAGTATACCCTGTGCGATGCAATCAGCGCTAGCTTTCAGGTGATGGGTGTTGCTCCTGTTGTCCTGATTAACGTTCTGGACCCTGCAAAGCACACCACGGAGATGAAAACCAAGAGCGTGCAGGTGAACGATGGCGTTGCCGAGATCGGGGAAACCGGCATTCTGCTGGGCACTCTGGTGGTGAAGAAAGAGACCACCGCACTGGTGGCGAATGAGGACTATACCGCTAGTTTCAACGATGACGGCACTGTGAACATTGCCATTGTCACCGGCGGTAAGGGCGACGGCGCTACCGCGCTGACCGTGACCGGCTCTATTCTGGATCCTACCAAGGTGACGGCAGCCGACATCGTTGGCGGCGTGAGTGCTTCCACCGGCGCGGAAACCGGTCTGGAAGTTGTGCGTCAGGTGTTCCCGAAGCTGGGCATGGTGCCCGGCATTATTCTGGCACCCCGCTTCTCCAAGGATCCTCTGGTGTGCGCTGCCATGCAGGCTAAGTGCCGCAAGATCAATGGCGTGTTCGACGCAGTGTGCTACATTGACATCGACAGCAGCGCCACCGGTGCAAAGAAGTACACCGATGTGGCCGGGCAGAAGGTGAAGCAGGGTGCCACCTCCCGCGAGGCATACGCCCTGTGGCTGTATGGCAAGATCGGCACCGCAATTTACAGCGGAAGCGCTCTGGCGGCGGCAGCCACCGTGTACAACGACAGTCTGTACAACGACTGTCCGAACGCCAGCCCGTCCAACGTGAGCGTGCCCATCTCCGCAGCTTGTCTGGAAGATGGCACGGAAGTGCTGATGGATCAGGAACAGGGCAACGTTCTGAACGAGCAGGGCGTGGCAACCTTCATCCGCTCCGGCGACTTTGTGGTCTGGGGCAATGAGACCTGCTGCTACCCGAAGAACACCGACCCGAAGGACGCTTTCCTCTGCGTCCGCCGCTTCTTCAACCATACCTGGACGCAGTTTGTTCTGAGCAACCAGAGCAAGCTGGACAAGCCCATGAACAAGAAGCGCCTGCAGTCCATCATCGACAGCGAGAACATGAAGGGCAGCGTGTATGTTTCCACCGAGGTCTGCGCCAGCTACAGCATGAAGGCGGACCCTGACCGCAACACCGCCGCAGAGCTGGTGGCAGGCCATTACAGCTTCTACCAGTATTGCACTCCCTTCCCGCCGTTCAAGCAGATCAACAACACCATGGAGTATGAGGCCGGCGCACTGGCTTCTGCGCTGTCTCTGTAAGGAGAAGGAGGATGAACTATGGCTCTGAATATTTCCAGTGATCTGGTTCCCCAGGTCATCAATGACTACAACGCCTACACCGAGGATGACCTTCTGATCGGTCTGGCAGATGAAGTTACCCTGCCCAAGATCAAGAACAAGACCACGACCGTGAACGGCATGGGCATTGCGGGCGATGTGGATTCTCCCGTACCCGGCCAGTTTGAGAGCATGGAGGCTACGCTGAACTGGAACACCATGTACAGCTACGCCACCAAGATGATGAACCCCAACAAGAACATCCAGATCACGCTCCGTGCTGCTATGCAGAACGACAACAAGAACGGCGGCTATACCTACAAGGGCCTGCGCGTTGTTCTGGGCGGTCGTCCCAAGGAACTGGATCCCGGCAAGCTGAAGCGCGCCGACACCATGGGCAGCACCACCACCTTGGAGGTTACCCGCTATCTGATGGAGGTTGACGGTCAGACCGTTATCGACATTGATAAGTTTGCAGGCCGCTACTATGTGGATGGCGAGGATATGCGTGCCGAGATCAACGCTCTGATCTAAAGCCTGATACATGATGAAGTCAGCCGTCCCAAGGGTGGGGCGGCTGATTCTTTTTAACGAGAAAGGAAACAGCAATGGAGAATATCGTGAAGTTCGACAAGCCCTACAAGTTTGAGGGCAAGGAGTACGACAGTCTGGATCTGTCCGGCATGGAGAAGATGACCGTGCAGGACCTGATTGATGTTCAGAAGAACATTGGCAATGAAATGGTTGCAATGTCTGTGATGGAGATGTCCACTGCTTTTGCACAGGAAATGGCCGTCAAGGCTACCGGCAAGCCTGTGGAGTTCTTCAAGCTCATGCCTCGTGGCAAAATCAAGAAAGTGCAGGCAGCAATCATCAAGAGCATGGACAACAGCGAAAAGACGGATGAAATCAAAAAGCAGCTGGAATCTCACGCCCTGAAGTTTGCAGCTCCTTATACCTACGAGGGCAGCGAGAAAGCCGAGCTGAAAGGCCAGACATTTGACGGCGTTGACCTGTCCGGCGTAGGCGAGCTGAACACCATGAGCGAATCTACCGCAGAAAATCGCATGGTGGCAGGCGGCTTTGCGCTGGTGAACACTCACCGCAACTATCTGTACTGCTGCATCATCGCAAGCATGGGCACCGGCTATCCGGTGGATTTCTTTGCCGGTCTGCCGCTGAGCGAGGCGGTAAAGCTGCGTGATGCTGTGAACGCTGATTTTTTCGAGTAAAGGGCGGGGCAAAAGGACTTAGGAAGGCTGCTATCCAACTGTCCATTGCTACGCATTCCAACATAACTGATTTGCTGCACCTGCCCCGGTGGGAACTGGTGAATCTGTGTAACGAGGTGGCGGACGTATGGCAGGAAACGGAGCATTAGACCTTAGTATCCGCATCATGGGCAAGGTGGACCCGTCCCTTGTCACGGCGATAAAGCAGACGAAGGGATTGACCGGAGATCTGACGAATGCTTTGACAGGGACAAAGTCACTGGGAAATGCGGTGGCAAACACTCTGGGCGTGATCGGAAAGGCCGGACTGGGCATCATGACAACGCTCACCGCCTCTGCTGCTCTCATGACCAAGAAAGCCACCGACATGGCGGAGGAATATCAGGCTCAAGCGGCGGATGCGGTCAAGTACGTTGGCGGCATCATGAACGATGACGGCAGCATCGACCTGGAAAAACGGGCAGTCATGGAGGACGCAATCCTCAAAATGACAACGCAGGTTCCGATCCAGCGGGACGAGATGGCACAGATCGCCGCATCGCTGGGACAGTCCGGTAAGAACTATGATGAAATCTTCCTGGACAACCAGCAGACCGGCGAGAAGAGTTATCTGTACGATACCGCCAAAATGGCCGCTGCGTGGGACATTGATGCAAAATCTGCGGCTGACTACATGGCAAAATGGGAAACGGCTTTCGGAAAGACGCGCACCCAGATAACCGATGTGGCGGATTCCATCAACTACCTGGGCGGTCACATGACTACCACAGCAGCGGAAATCGCAAATGTGGTGAACACCTCCGGCGGTGTCGGCCAAACGGCTGGCGCTGACCTGCATACGACTTCTGCACTGGCAGCTACCATGCTGGCTATGGGCGTTGACGAGGGAAAAGCAGGCACGAGCCTGAACCGTGTGTTTACGAACATCACCCTGGGCAACAGCGCAACGGATGCGCAGGTGGGCGCATGGAACAAGCTGGGCTTTGACCCGGTGCAGATCGCAAAGGATATGCAGTCTACCGGGCCGAACGGTGAAGATGGTGCAGCACTCACCTTGACAAAGGTGTTCGATGCAATCTCGAAGCAGGACAAGTACCAGCAGACTGCAACCATCAAGACCCTGTTCGGACAGTGGGCCATTGAGGGCGTTTCTAAGATCGTGGAGAACCCGCAGGTTTTCCAAGACGCGCTTGCAATGGCAAACAATTCGGATCTGTACACCAACAGTATGGAGAAAGAATTGCTTGTCAAACTGGACACGGGCAAAGCCGTAGGCCAGATGGCAAGCAACGCAACCGACCGTTTGCTTATCAACGTGGGAAAGCAGTTCCTTCCGGCAAAGAAAGAACTGGCTTCCATGTGGATTGATATTACAAACGGCATTACCGAAAATCTGCCGGACCTGTCCAACATCGTGAACGGTATCCTACCGATGCTACACTCTGCCCTGCTGGGTGTCGGCAATGCGGCACAGGCGGCGTTGCCATGGATCCAGAAAGGCATCGACTACACAGCAGAGCATGGGCCGGAAGTGGCAGGAGCCATTACGGCCATTGTTGCGGCGCTGGGAGCCATGAGCCTTGCACCCGCGGCGTACAGCGCCGGAAGCACGCTGCTGTCCACGGTGGGAAACATCGTGATCGGAGGAAAGCCGAGCGGAGCGCCCGGCGGAACTTTCGGCGGCATCACGGTCAGAAACCTGCTGGGTGCATTGACCCCCACAAGCCTGATCCAGAAAACGGTGAGCGGCGCGGCATTTGCCGGGTCGAATGCCGGAATGTTCGCAGAAAATGCAAAGTACGGTGCACAGATGGCTGGCATCGGAGCACAGCAGCCAGCAACGCGCCTGGGCAAGATCGGGCAGACGTTGGACGGCGCTGGCGTGGGAATCTGGGCAACAATGAAGAACTTCAAGGGACTGCGCAGCGGAACCAAGAAGGGGCAGACCGGCTTTGTAAATGACGTTCTGGAAGCCAGCACGAACGGCGGCCTGCTGGGCGTGTTGAAAAACTCCGGCCCCGGAAAGTACGTCACGGGCGTAGGCAGCGCTATAAGCGCACTGGGCAACACGGCCATCGGCAGCGGATTCGTAAAGGCGGGCGGCGTTGCAAAGCAGATCCTGTCCGGCATAGCGGGGCCGCAGGGTATCAACTTCCCCGGCATCTTTGCCGGCATGAAGTCTTTTGGCGGAGCAACCTTGTCTACGATGGGCGGGCTTGGGAAGTCTGCACTCGGAAACATCGGAAAGGCCGGAGTAGGAATCCTTGCAAAAACAGGCATTGTGCAGCCAGGCAGAGGAAGGGCGCTCTGGAGAATGGCAACCAGCACGGTCGGCATGAACGGACAGGACGCTCTTGCACAGATGGGGTACATCTTTAGCCAGACGAAAGGCCCCGCGATTTTGGCGAATGCCAAAAACAAGGTGGTCGGCGGCGCAACAAAGCTGGCAGGCGGCGCAATCGGCACGATCAAAAACGTTGGTCAGTTTGCTGGCGCGGGGCTGAACGTGCTGGGTTCTACCGTTGGCCCGGTGGCTGCGAAGCTGGGTGGCGGCTTTATGTCGTTGCTTGGTATGTTCGGACCGGCTATTACAAGTCTGGGCACGATGGTTGCCGTGGTTTCCATACTGGGAGATCACTTTGAGGATGTCCGCAACATTGTCGGCATGGTATTTGGTGAAGGCGGCCTTGCCGTGTTCGACAAGTTTACCGGCAAGATTGCGGGTATTGGAGACCTCGCAAAGCAGGTGTTTGGTCAACTCTCCACCCCGGAGGGATTGCAGAGCATTCAGGAAAAGCTATCCGGTTTCAGCATCGGAGGGCTGAACCTTGGCGATGTATTCGGCGCAATGACCCCGGCCATCCAGACGGTCATGCCGCTGGTCCAGTCCTTTGCCGGTGTGCTCTCCCAGATCGTGGATCTGGGCGTAAACCACATCAAGCCGGTGCTGACGGAGATATTCGGGTTTGTTGTCAACGAGGGCATCCCGGCGGTTATGCCGCTGCTGTCCACGGTGGTAAGCCTGGTGGGCACTACGCTGGTCAATGCCATCAAGGTGGCGGTGGACATCGTGGGCAAGGTCCTGCCGGTGGTAGAGCCTGTGATCCTGGGCGTCATCGGATTTTTGAAGCAGATAGCTACCGTTGGCGTGAAGGCGGTCAACTTCATCATTGGAGCGCTGAACAAGATCCAGCTTAAAATCCCGGAAACACTGTTCGGCATCCCCGTCCCGGTCATTGGCGGCAAGTCTTTCGGCTTCAACCTCTCACCCGTGTCTGTACCGGCGTTTGCCAACGGCGGTATGACGAAGGGGCCGTCCATCGCTGGCGAGGCTGGCACGGAAGCGGTCATCAGCTTCCGGCGCGGTGTCCGGGAGAAGAACGTGGATACATGGCTGACGGCTGGCAAGATGCTGGGCGTTGGTCTGGGCGACCTGCTGGAACTGCCCGGCAGAAAGCCGAAGATGTTTGCAGATGGCGGCTTTACGGACGAAGGCACCAACCTGATCGACTTCCGCAAGGCACAGCGGCAGCAGCGGTTTAACCAGATCGCACAGAGTTTTGGCACTATGTTCCCGTCCGTTGCGGCGGGCATGGTGCTGGGTTCTGACGCTGGTGTGGCGTTCAGCCGCGTAACGGAGTTTGCGAACTATGCGGTGGATGGCTTGGAAGCACTGGCAGCCGTGCAGGCTCCTGCCGTGACGGACGACCAGAGAAAGATCGTCCAGAACGTGAATACCGGAATCGGCAAGGTGGTCACTGGTGCCCAGACCATCCTTGCAAATGAAAATGCTCAGAAGGTCATCCGGTTCATCCGGGGAGCGGACGTAGAGAAAGCACAGCTTGAATATGCCGTAAACCCGGACCACTACGACCTGAGCAACGTAGACTTCTTCCCGACAGTCTACGGCACGGGCACGACGGAGCAGGATCTTTCCATGCTGGCAGACCTGCAGGCGTCCCGGCAGAACGTGGTGGAGCTGCCGTCCATCGGCGGCGGTGGCACCTCTGGCGGAAACTTCGGCAGCTCTGGCGGAGGCGGGGGCACAAGCTACCAGCGCACCTACACCAGCAGCTCCGGCAACACCTACGTCTATGCGCCGAACTTCACGATCTATGGCGGCATGAGCGCGGACGAACTCCGCGAGCTGCTGGAGGAAGACTATGAGAAGTTCTGCGAGCACATGGAACAGTACGAACATGAAACGAGGCGCAAGAACTATGGCACTTGATTACACAACGAAGTCCGGCGACACATGGGACCTGATTGCGCTGAACGTGTACGGCAGTGAGCTGAAAGCCGACTGGCTGATGCAGAACAATCCTGAACTGATCCACATCGTCCGGTTCGATTCCGGCACTGTGCTGTCAACGCCTGAACTACCTGAAGAAAAGAGCGGCGACCTGCCGCCCTGGAAAGCAGGTGCGTGATGGTACTGACAGCAGTGAGACCCAAAGGCCGTGAGGCGGCGATCCGGCTGAAATACGAAAAAGCTGATATTACAGCCCGGATCGAGAATGATGTGGAGAGCTTTCATTACACGGATGTGGCTGCATCCCAGAGTGACAGCATGAGCATTACCATCAACGCCCGCGACAGCAGATGGAAGAACGCATGGATGCCGGAGAAGGGCGTAAAGCTCTATCCGACCATCGTAGTCAAAAACTGGGGAATCGGCGGTATCGGAAACTACAACCGCGATTACAGCGCCGAGTGCGGCGCTTTTGTGCTGGATGACCTGGACTTTTCCGGTGCCCCGGACACGCTGACCATGGGCGGCGTGGCGAAACCGAACGACAGCAGCTTCAGCGAGAGAAACCGTACATTCACATGGAAGAAAACCAGCGTGAAGAAAATTGCAGAAGCCATTGCAGGGCGGTACAAGCTGGAACTGAAGTTTGAAGGCGACGACCACGACATTGATGCAAAGGAACAGGACGCTACGGACAGTGCGTTTCTGCAAGACCTGTGCAAAGATTACGGCCTGGTCATCAAGGTCTACGCATCGAAGCTGTGGGTGTATGACCGGGAAAAGTACAAGGAAAAAGCGGCGGTCTGGACGGTATACGAAGAGGCGCAGCCGCTGAATCCGAACGCCCTGTGCATCGAACCGGGTAGTTTTAAGTGGAACACCAAACTGACCGGGACGTACACGGGCGGCGTGTATACCTACACCAACAAAAAGAAAAAGATCAATATCAATGTCAAGGTGGGCACGGAAGAACGTCAACTTAAACTCACCAGTAAGGTGAACAGTGAAGCGGATGCGAAGGCAAAGCTGGTGGCGGCCATCAAGAACGCCAACCACGGCGCAACGACCATCAGCTTCACGATTCCGGGCTACCCGGCGGGCGCATCGGCGCAGTGCATCAATCTGGTGGGCTACGGAAAAATGGCGGGAAAATACTTCATCGACGAGATGGAGCACACCTTCTCGCCGTCCGGCGGCTACAAAACGCAGGTCAAGGCCAGCAAAGTAGAAAAGGGGGATTTCGCATGAGCAGCGAAGTGCGGCTTGGTAATGTAAGTTCCATTGACTACGAGAACGGCCTGTGCGAAGTGACTTACCCGGACAGGGATGATACGGTAACAGAAATGGTGCCTTGCCTGTCCAGGCGCGAGTACATGATGCCGGAAGTGGATGACCTTGTGGTGGTACTGCATCCGGGTGACAGCCCGGAGGACGCTGTGGTGCTGGGCACGATCTGGAACGAGAAGATCAAACCTGCCGAGGGCAAGAAGAAGGTATTCCGCAAGGAATACAGCAACGAGGATGGAAAGGCATACCGGAAGTTCGATGCAAACGCAAAGGAACTGCTGGACTTTGTGGACGGGAAGAAGGTTCTGAAAGCCAAGAGCCTGGAAGTCAAGGTTGGCGGCACTACCGTGACCATCAGCGAAAGCGGAAACGTGAAGGTGAGTTCGCCGGCGGGCATCGAGATCAAAGCGTCCGGCGAGTTGAAGTTGAGCGCAACGACGCTGACGGCCAGCGCGGCCACAGTGAATATCACGGGCGGCGGCGGGGATGTGACAGTTTCCGGGAAGTCGCTCGTGAAGCACACGCACACCGGCAACCTCGGAAAACCGACTACTCCGCCGGTGTAAGGAGGCGCAGGAATGTATGTAGGAATTTTTGGCGATGTGGTCTTTTCCGTAGGCCATTTGCGGGTACTCACTCCATCCAACTTCAAGGGAAAAATAGAAGCGAACTGGGCAGAGCATGAAGTGCTGAAAGGCAAAGCGAAGCCGGAGTTCCTCAACCCGAAACTTAGGGAGTATGAGTGCGATATTCTGCTTGATTCCAGCCTTGGCGTGAATCCTAGCCGGATGAAGAACCGGCTGGAAGAGATGGTGGAAAACGGAGAACTGCATTACCTGATTATCGGGTTTGCACCGGTATCAAAGAACAAACTCAGGGTAACAAGCATGAGCGAAAGCTGGGACGTTGTGCTAAGACATGGCCTGCTGATGCAATGCAAGGTGAGCCTGACGTTGAAGGAGTACACATGATCGACATAAGCAGTACGATGCTGGAACTGTCCAACGACAGGGCGACGCAGGAAGAAGCACAGGACGTTGCACGCTGTCTCCGCACGCTGTACTGCACCCCTGTGGGCAGCTTGGAAGGCGACCGCTTGCTTGGCATAGATCCGGGCGTGTTCCTGGACAAGCCGCTTGCGGTGGCAAAGGGTCTTTATGTGGCAGAGATCACGGAAAAGACCGCAGCCTTTGAGCCGCGGGCACGGGTGGTGCGTGTGGACTGGGTGGAGGACGATGCGCTGCACGGAGCAGTAACCCCGAAGGTGGTGTACGAACTTGTCTAAGATCAAAGAATTTGAAAACATCCCCGATATCAGCGTTGATGGCGGGGAAACTCTGGAAGAAGCGACAGCCGAGTGCAAAGCCTTGTTTGAGAAATACAACATGGAACTGTACAACGGCGAAGTGTCGCTGGCACAGTGCGCAGAAGCGCGGATGGTGCTGCTGGTGCTGGCTTATCGTTCTCACCATACGATAGAGTACAGCACGGCTTGCCTGAAAGCGGAACTGCTGCCGACAAGCACCGGGTCGAACCTGGACAACCTTGCACCCATGGTGGGCGTGGAGCGCATGGAGGCGGGCAAGGCGACAGCAGTAGTGCGGTTTACGCTGTCTGCGGTGAGAACCAGCGCTACCAGCATCCCGGAGGGCACGCAGGTGCGCACCGGGGAAAAGCAGTATTTCAAGACCACGAAGTACGCGGAGATCCCGGCGGGCGAGATGTCGGTTGATGTGGAGGTGCTGGCGGACGAGGCGGGCAGCGGGAGTGACGGCATTATTGCCGGAGAGATCAACACGCTGGTTGACCCCATCCCCTACATTGCTTCCGCCCAGAACACATCGACCAGCACCGGCGGAACGGATACGGAAGGCGACGATTCTTTTACCAGACGCATCCACTACGCTCCGTCTATCTTCTCCATTGCAGGACCGGTAGATGCCTATGAGTATTTCACAGAAAGCTGGCGCACCGACGTATCCGGCACCAAGATCATCTGTGAGGAAGGATACACGATCCACATCTACTTCCTGATGGATGGAGGACGGCTGCCGACGGAAGAGGAATGCAGGGGCATGGAGGACTATTTCACAACGGTAAAGAAGCCGATGGGCGATCTGGTGCTCTGCCATGCCCCGCAGGAAGTGCCGTATGACATCAACCTCACCTACTACATTGCGTCCAGCAATATCAAGAACGCCGTGACCATTCAGGAGAATGTGGAAAAGGCGGTGCAGGCGTATGAAACATGGCAGAGGAAGATCGGCAGAGACATCGACCCGGCGGAACTTATCATGCGGGTGCGGGAAGCCGGGGCAAAGCGTCCGAAACTGACGGGTCCTGTTGACACCAAGGTGACGGAAACGCAGGTGGCGAAGCTGAACAGCAAAAAGATCACCTACGGAGGTATCGAAGATGACTGATCTGTGGGGAACCGGACTGATTGAGGGCTTGCCCCCGGCGGTTGCGGATGAACCGTGGGTCCGCATCATGGATAAGGTGTACCGCGAACGGCACCAGCGGGAAATGGAAGCGGCAGAGCTGATCCATATCTACACACAGATCGATTCACAGCCGGAAGAAATTCTGGATGTGCTGGCCGTGCAGTTCAAGGTGGACTGGTACGATTCCAATTATCCGCTGGAAGCCAAGCGCAGCATCATCAAGACGGCGCTGGAAGTCCGGCGCTACTACGGCACGGACTGGGCGACCCTGAAAGCAATATCCGCAATCTATCCCCGGTCGGAGATAGAACAGTGGTACGACTACGGCGGGACGCCCGGTCATTTTCGTGTGATCTGCTCCGTGGACGGAGCACTCATTCCGGTGAAGCGCCGAGAGATCCGGCGAAGCGTGAACATCTACAAACGCATGACCGCCCATCTGGACAGCCTTTACCTGCAAGTGCAGGCAGGGATTGAGATAGAGTGCGAGTTTTCCTCGCTGGTCTACCGGGTGCCCTATGCAAGTGAGACGATGTATGCCGGCACATGGCCGAGAACAACGACCCATGCGGGCATTGCAGATGGAGAACTTGAAGTGGAAACGGAAGGAAGCGCAAATGCGTTCCGGGTGGAAACGGCGGGCACGATTCCGTACCGGACAACCCATGCCGGAATCATGGATGCAGATCTGAACGTGGAAACGGAAAGCACTGCGGCGATGTTGGAAACGCCCTACACCAGCGAAAACCTGCAGGCGGGCACATGGCCGAAGAACACGACCAAGGCGGCGCTGGGCGAAGCCGGCATTACGGTGGAAGTGGAGCAGCAGTCTGCCAGGTACAAAGTTGAAACGGCTGGCACCGTCCCGGACAGGACGACGACAGCCGGTATCTACGATACGGATGTGACGGTTGAAACGGAAACGGAGGTGCACAACATGGAAGTAGCGATGGCGGGCACAGAAACCTGTGCCAGCAGCATCCCGGCGGTACTGGATGAACCGGTACTCGACGTGGACGTTGAGGTCACTGTTACAAAGTTCAAGGGCAAGCGCAGCGGTGAAGAACCGTTTGTGCAGTAATGAAGGGAGGTGAAAAGACTATGGCAATGACAAGTTACGCTCTGGGTCTGTACAAGGACTACACCAAAGTCCGTGTGGCGCTTGGCCGGTATAAGGCGGGCAGCACCTACAAGACGGTGCCCATCGACAGCGTGGAGACTTTGAAGGACGGCCGTCTGGCATTCTTCATGACGATCCCACCCGGCGATTCCACCGGCAGCACCGTGACGGAGGTTGCGCTGCTGGACACCGGCAAGCAGGTCATGTACACCAAGACGCTGGTAGGCAATGAGCAGGTCGAGTTCGAGGCTGACGATGAAGGTGCACTCCTGCGTGTTGCGCTGAACTTCAACAGCGCGGACAAGACCGCTGACCAGAGGAACGCAAAGGGATAAGGAGGACACCCTATGTACAATTTCAAAAACTGGGTGGACAGAGTGACCCAGTTCGTGAACCGTTTCAAGGAAACGAACAATTCCGACGGTTCCATCACCCATGAGAGAGTGGACGGCGAGGTGCTGAAAACCGGCACCTCGCAGAGCGCTGCAAACTTCAACAACATGGAGGGCGGCATTCTGGAAAACAGCCTGCTGCTGGCCGAGGCTACCCGTGTGCTGAAAGAGCACGGCCTGGATATCGAGGCTATGACCGGCGAGATGCACACCATCTACCTGTACAACAGCGCAAAGTATCCGGCCAACAACAGCAAGAAAACCATCGCCCTGAAGCAGCCCCGCAACAACACTGATTACATCATTGCGACCCGTGTTGTTTCTGCCGTGATGCCCAACGGCGTGGCGATTGACGGAGACCCGGCGGGCACGGCGGGCAACGTCATCATCACGGACAAGCTGCTCAACGGCTTCAAAATCGCTTACACTGGCATTGCCAAGGAAGTGACACTGGAAGTTGAGATCCAGGGCGGCATGATTCCCGCACCGGAGTATGAGGACGGCGTGGCCCCAACCGGGGAGTAAGGAGCGGACTATGGCAAATGTGATCGTGAAAAGCGATGAACGCATCGCATACGAAGCCCAGGTGGCGGAAAGTTTCGGCTGCAGGGGTAACATCAGTGCAGAGCAGCGGGAGCAGGCGGAGATGATCGCCGCAAAGACCCGCGAGGTCTGCCGCGATAACCACATGAACGGAGGGTATTAAGTTATGATTCAGGTGATCGAGAAGAACGAAGGCACCAAGCTGAACTATGAGGTGGTGGGCACCAAGCTGTTCCTGGGCGATGACGAGATCATGGTGAACCTCGCCAAGTATGAGAAGGACGAGCCTGTGCACATTGACGTTGTGCGCAACTGGGATGGCGCACTGGCTACCTCCATTGGCAAGAGCGACGATCTGTCCTATGCGGCACAGATCGACATTCCCGCCCGCGCTTACACCGAGAAGGTGGAGAAGGTGCCCGCCATGGGCGGCGATGGCGAAGTGGAGCAGACCACGAAGGTGCCTGTGAAGTTCGACATTTCCCGCTGCACACTGACCCTGTGGTCTATCGACTGAGTGAAAGGAGCAAAGAACTATGACTAATTTTGCTGACTTCAAGGCTGCCATTGAGGGTATCTCTGGCGGCAAGAACACCGCCCTGCTGGACAAGTTCGGCCTGCCGTCCGTGGTGGTGCCCATCAACAAGCTGACCTACAAGGATGTGGGCGTGGGTGATGATACCGTTCTGCCCGCCTTCAAACTGGACGGTGTGGAGAAGCCCTACTTCTGCATCGGCAAGTATCACGATACGCTGGTCAACGGCGTGCCGTGCAGCCTGCCCATGCAGACCCCGGCGGTCAACGTGAACTTTGACCAGGCTGTGAGCCAGAGCCGCAGCAAGGGCGAGGGCTGGACGCTGGCCACCAATGCCATGTATGCAGCTATCCAGCTGTGGTGCCGCGCCAACGGCTTTATGCCCCGCGGCAACAACAACTACGGCGCTGACCATGCGCACGCATGGGAGAAGGGCACCCCGGCCAACTACGACAGCAGCGGCAAGGTCAACCTGACACTGACCGGAAGTGGTCCGGTAAGCTGGTGCCATAACAATGATCTGTCTGGCGTTTGCGACCTGAACGGCAATGCGTGGGAGTGGGCTGTCGGCCTGCGCCTGATGGACGGCGAGATCCAGATCATCCAGCACAATGATGCCGCACTGGCCACGGCAGACCTGTCCGCAGCAAGCAGCCTGTGGAAAGCCATTGCCGCAGACGGCAGCCTCGTGGCACCCGGTTCCTCCGGCACCATCAAGCTGGACTGGCGCGGCAACAAGTGGACCTTTGTCACTGATGCACTGACCGGGCAGAGCGAGGACGGTCACGGCACCGGCTTCACCTCTCTGGCTACCACCCTGTCCGCTGTGCCGCAGATCCTTTACGGCATCGGCGTATACCCGCAGGAGCCGAACGGCGACTATGGCGGCGATGACCTGTATGCCATCAACAAGGGCGAGCGCATCCCGGTCCGGGGCGGCGGCTGGAGCAACACTTCCCACGCGGGCGTGTTCGCGCTGCACCTGAGCGATGTGCGTTCCAGCGCCAGCGGCTACGTTGGGCGGCGTTCCGCTTTCGTGGGTTCCCTCTGATAAGAGGGGCAAACCGCAAACCGACCGACAGTAAACCGATGGGGCGGCGATAGCCGCCCCTATATTTTGCAGAGCCTGGGAAAATGACATGAACAGTATTGAAAACGAAAAGCTGCAGCAGATGAACACGCCAAACGGAGGCTACCGCTTGAAGCAGGCGGTAAAGGACATGATAAATTACGGAAGCCCCATCCTGGTACAGTTTCCGAGAGTGGAAAAATACGGCCTTGCAAAGCGTATCCGGGAAACGATGTACGATATGCTGCACCTGTGCAACGTGATCCAGAAGAAATACTACAAGCGCGACACCTTGCGTGAGTTCGATACCCTGCTGCTGGATCTGCGGGATTATCTTGACGAGGCGGCGAACCCCAGACTGTACCCGCAGGGGACAGAACCGAAGAAAAAGCGCAAGAAGCGGGCGGACGGTCAAGCACCGGAAGCCCCGCCGCAGCCTGTCACCTGCATCACGATGCACCAATACGAGACATGGAGCAAATATACCGGGGCAATCGGCGGAATGATCGGCAATTACATGAAGTATGTGGAGGGAAAGCAGTCCAAATAGGGCTGCTTGCCTTTTTGCATAACCGGGGCCTGACCATCATTTACGCATCCCGATCCGGGGCGGCAGCTGGAACAACACTTCCAACGCGGGCGTGTTCAAGCTGAACCTGAACAATGTGCGTTCCAACGCCAACGGCAACATTGGGCGGCGTTCCGCTTTTCCCCGCCAGATGAATCACAGCTTGCCTGAAAAGATGGGCTGGATTACGCGGGCAAAAGGGGTCAGGATCCGTCGGCAGCGCCGGGGAGCGCTGCGCGAAAAATTTGTATTCGCATCAAGGCAGACAGTATACCGGGGAGAATGGCCGGAATATCCCACCGCCCGGTGAATGGTGGGGAGTGGCCGTATATGCCACGGGTGCGGAAGGCTGTGAATGAAAACATACAAAAACATCTTTGTCCAGGTGGCTGCTTTCGACAACCTGATGCTGGCGCACTACCACGCCAGCAAGGGCAAGAAGCACCGGGATGAAGTGCTGATCTTTGAGCAGCGCAAAGCAGAATACTGCATCATCCTGGGAAACCGTCTGGTTAAGCAGACCTATAAGGTAGGGTCGTACCGGATCTTCTGGATCCGGCGGCCTGTGCTGCGCATGGCTATGGCGCTGCACTACCCTGACCGCGTTGTGCAGTGGGGTATCTACCAAGTTGTATTTCCCATATTCGATAAAGGCTTTATTTCGGACAGCTATGCGTGTCGCAAGGGCAAAGGGGCGCACGCGGCGCTGGATCAACTGCAATACTGGATGCGGCAGGCAGACCGAGGCGGCCCGGCCTATACGCTGAAACTGGACGTTTCAAAGTATTTCTACCGGATAGACCACGAGATACTGCTGAAGATCCTGAACAGGAAGATCGCAGACCCGCGCATGATGTGGCTGTTCCGCGTGATCCTGCACAGTGACCAGACGAAGTTTGGACTGCCGGAGGGCATGAGCGCGGACGAAGTGCCGCCAGAGTGCCGGTTAGAGGATACCGGCGTTCCAATCGGAAACCTGACTAGCCAGATGTTTGCCAATATCTATCTGGATGTACTGGACCAGTATGTGAAGCATACGCTGCACATCCACTGGTACATCCGGTACATGGACGACATTATCATCATCGGGCACGACAAGCAGGAACTTGCACACATCCGGGACGAGATCGCCGCATTCCTGCGTAGGGAGCTGAATCTTGCTCTGAACCATAAAACCAGCATCCAGCCATTGAAACAGGGTGTAGAGTTTGTGGGCGTGAGGGTGTGGCCGACACACCGCCGCCTGCGTCACACCACGATACGCGGCATCAAGCTGCGGCTTTCACAGGTGCTGGCACAGTATGAGGCGGGCGAGATTACAGCCGAGAGCGTGGAGCGCACTATTGGCAGCTACCGCGGCGTTCTGAGCCATTGCGAGTGCATGGCGCTGAAACACAAGCTGAACCAGACATACGGGAAATTCTATATCATCAAAAAAGAAAGAGGCGAGCAGAACAATGGCGATCAAAGCATATTCCTATGCGAAGGACGGGAGCAAAGCGTTGAGCAAGAACTTCAGCGTGAAGGAGTTCCGGTGTAAGGATGGTAGCGACCCGGTGTTTGTGGACATGGATCTTGTAAAGCTGTTGCAGCAGATCCGTGACCATTTCGGGAAGCCGCTGACCATCACCAGCGCATTCCGCACGGCCGCCCACAACAAGAACGTCAAGGGCGCTACATACAGCCAGCATTGCTACGGCAAGGCTGCTGACATCCGCGTGCAGGGCGTAAGTGTGGAAGCTGTGGCTGATTATGCGGAAACGCTGCTGAAGAACACCGGCGGCATCGGACGCTACCCGGTAAAGAAAGGCCGTCCGGCGGGCTGGGTGCACGTTGATGTGCGCGAAGCAAAGAGCCGCTGGACGCTGTAAGCAGAAACGAGCGGAGGTATCGTTATGGAAATCATGAAATCTTTCCTTATGGCATTCCCTACATGGTTGTCGTTCATCTTCATGGTCGTGGGCATGATCGTCACCGCGCTGTTTGCGGTACGCCTGGGCTACGGCGTGGTCATTGCCAAGACGGTCTATAAGTGGATCGAGTGGGCAGAAACGAACATCGTGGGCAGCAAGATGGGCGAAGAAAAGAAGAAGCGGGTCATTGCGACCCTGCGCGGCTTTACGCCGGACTGGCTGGACTGGGCAATCAACGAGCGCACGCTTGACTGGATCGTGGAAGTTGTGTTCAAATTCAGCAAGAAAAAGCTGGCAGCCTACATGGAAAAGAAGAATGCTGCCACAACTACCGTAGCACACTTTGGGGAGGACGGGAAAAAATGACGGATGAAGAGCTGGAACATCGTCTGACTGATGTTGAAAGCCGGAGCAAAAGCAACACCCATCGTCTGGATGACCTTGAAAGGCTGACGGATGCTGTGAACGGCATGAACACGAACATCAAGCTGACGATCCAACAACTCGAATCGACCAACAAGAGCCTTGAAATTGTGACCGCACAGAACAAGTCGCAAGATGCTAGGCTGGCAGCGCTTGAAAAAGCCCCCGGAGCGCTCGGAAACAAACTGTGGTGGGCGGTAGTAGCCGCCGCAATCGGAGGGTATGTCGGGCGGGTACTCAGCTTCCTGCCAAAGTAACGTGAAATCCCCCACCGGCAGCCTTTATCGGGCCGCTGGTGGGGGATTTTTTGTTTATATGGAAGTTTTGCACAAGGGAACTGTGCAAAGTGTGGAAAGTTTGCAAATTGACAACGGTGTACCGTATATTTTATGATTGATACGAAAAGAAACGCAATAGCAGAAAGGAGGAAAACAATGTGAGAGTGTTCAAGCATTTGACGTTTACGGACAGAATCCGCATTGAAAAGTGGAAGAAGGAGGGAATGAGGACGCGAGAGATCGCAGAAAAATTGAGGGTGGACCCATCCACGGTGTACCGGGAACTGAAAAGAGGCAGCTATGACAGGCTGAACGGCACGACATGGGAATTGATACCGACATACAGCCCGGACATTGCAGAGCAGAAATACCAAGCACATCTGCGGGAAAAGGGCCCAAACCTGAAAATCGGCAAAGACCATGAGCTTGCCACCTATATTGAGCGAACCATTATAGATAAGGACTGCTCCCCGGCGGCAGTGTACGGATACGCACAGGAAGAAGGCAAGACGTTCAAGACGCACATTTCGGTGCCTACTATATATAGTTACATCAAAAAGGGCGTTTTCCTGAATGTAACGCAACAAACATTGCCGAGGCGGGGCGTGCATAAGAACGACTACAAAAAAGTGAAAACGAAAGCGCCAGCCCGCGCACCGGCGGGTGAAAGCATCGAGAACAGACCGGAGGAAGTGAAGAACCGGGAAGAGTTTGGGCACTGGGAAATGGATACCGTATACTCCGGTCAGAAGAAAAGCACTGTGGCGCTGCTGGTGCTGACGGAACGTAAGACCAGGAACGAGAATATTATATTGGTCCCGAACCGCCGCGCCGAAACGACAGTGCAGGCCATCAACGCATTGGAGCGGAAGCTGGGAGCAGAGAAGTTCGGCATCATCTATAAAAGCATCACGGTGGACAATGGAAGCGAGTTTGCGCTGGCGGATCAGCTGGAACAGTCCTGCATCAAGGATGGGAAACGGACGAAGATCTACTACTGCCACCCGTATTCCTCTTGGGAACGCGGGAGCAATGAGAATGTCAACGGCATGATCCGCCGCAGGCATCCGAAGGGAACGGACTTCTCAAAAGTCACGCCGGAAGAGATCGCGGCAACAGAAAGCTGGATCAACAGCTACCCACGGAAGATACTGGGCTACAAGAGTGCAGGAACAGCGTTCAGGGAGTGCCTGCGGAAGCTAGGGCTGACGGCATAAGGCAAGAACGCACAAACAGAGAGATGGAATGTTGGTGAAATTGAACAATAGAGAGAGGCTGCAGGCGGGGCAGGCTTGACGGTCTGTTTGCTTTGTGATAAAATCCACAAAAATCAAGCCGAAAATTTGTTGCATTTAATGCTTTACTTTTCATAGCAAGGCGAATGGTTGTTTTTTGGTTGACAAATTTCAAAAAGAACGGTACAATAGAAAAGTCCTCAATTGGAGGACGTCCATTCATTCAAGCCCCTGGTAAGCTTACTGATCAGCGCGATGGTCCCAAAACCAAAGGTATGGTTACAATCCTTCCGTGGGCAAGAACTAACTAAAGAGGAGATACTACTATGTTTGAAGACAAGACTCTGGTCTGCAAGGACTGCGGTAAGGAATTTGTTTGGACTGCTGGTGAGCAGGAGTTCTACGCATCTCGCGGCTTCGAGAATCAGCCCCAGCGCTGCAAGCCCTGCCGTGACGCCCGCAAGAACGGCGGCGCACGCAGCAACAGCGGTGAGCGTCAGATGTTCGATGCTGTCTGCGCAGCTTGCGGCAAGGCTTGCAAGGTTCCCTTCCAGCCCCGTGAGGACCGTCCGGTCTACTGCTCTGACTGCTTCGCTCGCATGAAGCAGAACTAAGCGCTGATTTTTCTTTAAATCGGTTCTGTTCCGGAGAGCTGTGGTTTTGCCGCAGCTCTCTTTCTTTATGCAAAAACTCCCTCAGACATCGTGCAGCGATGCCTGAGGGAGTTTGTTTTTACATCAACGGTGCGATCACCTTCAACAGCAGGCCCATCAGGCGCAGCAGCTTTTTGCCCTGCCAGACGCTCTGCAGGGTCGCTTCCACGGTGCGGCAGCGGGCCAGTGTGTTCTGAAAATCCGTCTCCATGTCGCGGATGCTGCCCACGCGGCGCATCCACACAGCGTTCTCAAAGTGATGGTACAGGCTGCGGTAGTCCAGATTGATGGTGCCCACCACGGCTTCCACTCCGTCCATCACCACCAGCTTTGCATGGGTGAAGCCGGGCGTCCACTCGCTGATCTTCACGCCCGACGACAGCAGCGCCTTGTAGTGCGTTTTGGCCAGCGCATAGGCGAACTGCTTATCCGGCACGCCGGGCAGGATCAGGTGCACATCCACGCCGCGCTCTGCCGCAAAGCGCAGGGCAGTTTCCAGCTCGCCGTCCAGAATGAGGTACGGCGTGATGATGTGCACATACTTCCGGGCACGGTTCAGCAGGTCGATGTACACCATCTCACCCACCCGCTCGCCGTCCAGCGGGCAATCACCGTAAGGCACCACAAAGCCCTCCGCGCGGGCCGCCGGGACCTCCGGGCGCAGGAACTGCTCAAACTCCGGCTCCTGCAGCACACTCCACATCTGCAAAAACAGCGCGGTCATGGAGCGCACGCCTTCGCCCTCCAGCATGACGGCGGCGTCCTTCCAGCGGCCGTATTTCTCCACATGGTTGATGTACTCGTCGGCCAGGTTCACCCCGCCGGTAAAGCCCACCCGCCCGTCAATGATCAGAATTTTGCGGTGGTCGCGGTAGTTGTAGTGGGTGGACACAAACGGCGTGACCGGCGCAAACACCTTGCACCGGATGCCCAGCGCTTCCAGCCGCTTGGGATAGTCCCGCGGCAGGGTGGAAAACTCACAGGTACCATCGTACATCACCCGCACATCCACGCCGCTGGCCGCCTTACGGGCCAACACCTCCAGGATGCGGCCCCACATGAGCCCTTCGTCGATGATGAAGTATTCCAGAAAGATGTAATGCTCCGCCGTTTCCAACTGGCGCAGCAGCTCGGCAAACTTGGCCTCGCCGCCGTTGAAGTAGGTCACAGCGGTATTGCCGTACACCGGGAAGCCGCCGCCCCGCCCCCGCAGGTAGCGCGCCAGCGAAGCCGCTCCGGGGCTGTCCGCCTCCAGACGCTGCTCCACCCCTTCCGGCTGGGGCAGCTGGGCGCGGGTCTGGCTTTCCAGATCCATCAGGCGCTTTTTCAGGGCGTTGTGGCCGATGTCCGCCTTGGTGTACCAGAACAGCGGCACGCCCAGCACCGGCAGCACTGCAATGACCACCAGCCAGGTGATACGCACGCTGTTGTCCATGTCGATGTTGAGCAGGTAGATCACCATGGCAGCCGTGACCAGCGCCGTGCCGCCCAGGTAATGGGGCAGCAGCTGCCCGAACCAGCGCAGCAGGCTGAACAGTGCCCCGAACTGCAGCAGCAGCAGCACCAGCACCAGCCCGAATCGGCTGAAGATGGCGTGTACAAGGCCCTTCTGCCCCTTTTTGAGCAGACGGATTCCGCCGTCCTCAAACACCTTTACTTTTTCTTTCATGTTCTGCTGCAGCTGTTGTGTTTGCATCTTGTCTGTTTCCTCCGCGGCAGGCCGCCTGCCAGTTAAAAAAATTGCACCCGACCGCCCTTCCGGGCTGTCAAAACCGGGCATTTTATGGTATGATAGATGGAACAGAAGGCCGCCGGGCCGCATACAGCCCCGACCGGCCGTTGATTTCTTCTATTATAATCCATTTCTGTCGGTTTTTCCACCGGAGCCGACAAGGTTTTTTGTGCAGGAGGAGTTTCGACTATGAACAATCTGATCATTGGCATTGCAGGCGGTTCCGGCAGCGGCAAGACCACCCTGGCCCTGCCGCTGAAGGAGCGCTTTGGCGAGGACGAGGTGCGGCTGATCTCCCACGACAGCTACTATAAGCGCCACGACGACCTGCCCTTTGAAGAGCGCTGCAAGCTGAACTACGATCACCCGGACGCTTTCGACAATGCCCTGCTCATCTACCACCTGCAGGAGCTCAAGGCCGGCCGCGCCATCGACTGCCCCGTATACGACTACTCCAACCACAACCGCAGTGACAAAGTGCAGCACATCGAACCGGCCCCGGTGCTCATCGTGGAGGGCATCCTGCCCTTTGTAGAGCCGGAGCTGTGCGCCATGTTCGACTACAAGATCTTCGTGGACACCGACGCCGACGAGCGCATCCTGCGCCGTCTTGTGCGGGACGTGAAGGAGCGCGGCCGCAGCCTGGACAGCGTGATCGAGCAGTACCTGACCACGGTCAAGCCCATGCACGAGGCCTTTGTGGAGCCCAGCAAGCGCAACGCCGACATCATCGTGCCCAACGGCGGCGAAAACACCACCGCCATCGAGATGCTGGCCCACCACATCCGCAGTCTGATCGAGAAGGCAAATATGCGGTGATTTTTCCGTCCAAAAAGGGGCTGCCGATTCCACATCGGCAGCCCCTTCTGCATTTATCCGGTTCTTATCAGCCCTTGGCCTGCAGCAGTGCGTTGACCACCGCCTGCTTAAGCGCGTTGGAGGTAATGGTAGCGCCCGAAATACCATCCACAGCATTGATGGCTTCCTCGGTGTCCAGACCAACGAACTTCTCCGGCAGCTGCTCGGTGGCAGGCACGCCGATGCCCTCCGTCTCGTTCTGCTTCAGCACTTCTACCTGGCTGATCTTGCCGTCATCCACGGTCACACGGACCACGATCTCATCGTCCATGCCCTGTGCCTTGCCGATGTACTGGTTGTCAGCAGTCTCGTAGGTTTCTTCCTCGCCGACCAGATCGTCGATGTCACCGGGCTGTGCGGGCGCAGACTCCACAGCCTCCACAGTGTAGGTGGGCAGTGCGTCCTTGACCGCCGCGGCGTTCTTGCCGGCAATGCGGCCGAAGGTGATGCACTCGGCAATGTTGGTGCCGCCCTGATACATGCACACGGTGATGCCGCCGCACTCACCGGCGGAGTACAGGTGCGGGATGGGGTTGCCCTGGGTGTCCAGAACCTCAGCGTTGGCGCTGCGCTTGGGGCCGCCCTGAGTGTTCAGCAGACCGGACACCATGTACATTGCGTAGTACTTCTTGCCGTCGAACGCACGCATATACTGTGCTTCACGGCCGCACTTGTAGTCCTCGCCGTTGTTGGCAAAGCTGTTGTAGTTCTTGATGGTCTTGGTCAGGCGGTCCTTATCAACGCCAATGCCCTCAGCCAGTGCGTCGATGCTGTCGTAAGCGGTCAGCTTGGCCAGCTGCTCTTCAGGCATTGCACCAGCAGCCTCGATCTCGCCCTTCTGGGTCTCATCAATGATGTACCAGACCTTTTCGGGGAAGGTGGGGTTCTCCCAGATGCCGTTCTCATACAGGTGGCCGTGACGCACCGTCTCACTCTCGTTGACAAAGCGATCACCGTCGGTGCCCACCAGAATGGCAGCACCGGTGTTGACAGCATTCTGTGCCAGCGTTGCGATCATATCGCAGGGGATGCCCTCTTCGACCGGATAAGTCACACTGCCCAGACCGAACAGGCCCTCATAGCAGTCCATGTGCCACAGATCTGCACCCACAGCCTGTGCCATCTTGATGCCATCGCCGGTGTTGAACTGACCACCGCGGGGTGCATAGTTGATGACGTTCAGGTAGTGCTGCACCATCTCCTTGTTGCACTCAAAGCCGCCGGTGCAGATGCACACGCCGTTCAGGGCACGGATGTTCATTTCCTTACCATCACGCTCCACGGTAACGCCCACGACCGTCTTGGTGACGGGGTCCTGAATGAGGCTCTTGGCCGGGGAGCTGTACCATACATCAATGGCATCCACACGGTCGGTCACGTTCTGCTTCAGGCCCTGATACAGATAGCCGTCGCTGGCACCTGCATGGGTGGTCCACAGAGCCATCTTCTCATGGCCGGGCATCTCGGGGTACTCGGGGCTCATAGCGCCCATGTTGGTGCCGCCCACGTTCACGCCGGTCCAGTCCATGTACTCATCTTTGTTAAAGCCGAACTCATCGGCCAGGATGTCGGCCATGTTGGCAACACCCTCGGAAATCGCATCAATGATCTCCGGCTCGATGTCACGGCCGCCGGCCAGAGCAGTATAGTAACTCTTTGCAGCGTCCTTGTCACCGTTGGCGTAAGCAAACAGCTGGCCGCAGACCTTGGTGTTGCCGCCGGCCTTGCCCTCTTCGCACTTTTCCACGATGACCACCTTGGCACCGTTGTCGGCAGCAGTCTTGGCTGCTACCATACCGGCTGCGCCCATGCCCATGACCACCACGTCATACTGGGCATCCCAGCGGACAGTGTCTGCAAACGTAAACTCCTTCTTTTCGGCAGGTGCAGCCGTGCTGGAAGCGGAAGCTGCCGTGCTGCTGGCACTGGAAGCACAACCAGCCAGAACGCCGGTGAGGCCCAGACCCAGAGCACCCTTGACAAAGCTCTTGCGCGAGATCTTTTCCATGATGTGTTCTCCTTGTTCTTTTTCTTCTTTTCCAAGCGTGTGAAACATGGTTTGTTAATTCACAAACCATCTATAATTCTTATTATAAAGAGAAACACTTGCGTTTACAAATCAAGTTTCTTATACTATTCATAAGAAAAAACTTATGGGAGGTTTTTTATGACCCATACGCAGCTCAAAAGTTTTCTGGCCATTGCCAGATACCGCAGCTTTACCGCCGCTGCTGACCAGCTGTATATTTCGCAGTCTGCCCTATCCCAGCAGATGAAATCATTAGAACAGGAACTCGGTTTCACTCTGTTCGACCGCGGTTCCCGGCAGCTGGCTCTGACCGAAGCCGGACGCAGCTTTTACCAGAGCGCTCTAAAAATACAGGAGGTCTATTTCCACGCCGTTTCGGAAGGGCAGCAGCTTCAGCGACTACACCAGCAACAGCTAGAACGCTTGTGCATTGGCTGCCTTGGCGGTCAGTACTTCCAGATCTGGATGGAATTGCTGCATACGGCATTGCCGCTTTTGAACCGCTATGCCCCCCGCCCTGTCCGTTACGAAAGCAAAGATGCGCTTTACACAGCTCTGCTGCGCGGAGAAGCTCAGATCGCCGCCCTCCTGGAAAACGCCGATATTGCCCGTCTTGGGCTGCAGTTTCTGCCTTTTGCACAGGTACCCGAACTCTGCATGCCGTCGTTCCATTCCATGGATGCAACGACCTCACCGCTGCTGCAAAAAAGTTCTGTACGCCTCGAGGATCTGCAGGAACTACGGATTGCGTTCCATCATCATCCCGGCAGCATTTTATATGAAGACGAACTGCGCCGTTACCTGCGGCTTCGCGCTCCCCAGTACGATTATATTGATCCGGTCGATTTCTTTACCAGCAATTGCCGCACCGTTGTCCTGCTGCTGCCCGCTATCCAGTACAGCGGCCATGCTCCTGCTGTGCCACTGGACTGGCGGGGCGGTGCCCGACTGGGCTTTGTCATGGCTCCGCAGGCAGACCCCAAGGTACGGGCCTATGCGGAGTACATCAAAGAGCACCTGACCGCCATCCCGAATTTCTGGGAGCCGCTGACCGAATGACGCAAAAACCCCGGAGTTCCGCTCGGAACTCCGGGGTTTGTTTTACAGGATCTCAGTGGACGGAGGTACGCACCAAAGCACGCTTCAGGCGGGCCTGGGCCATCTCGTAGTCGCGCTTGTCGAGGTTCTTCTGGGCCAGAATCTCTTCGGCGCGCTTTTTGGAAGCCTCGGCGCGGGCCTGGTCGATCTCTTCTGCCCACTCCCAGGTGGTAGCCACCAGACGCACCTCGCCATCCAGCACGCTGAGCATGCCGCCCATGCAGGCGGCGCGGCGGCGCTGGCCGTCGGCGTCCACGATATGGGCTTCGCCCATGCCCAGCGCCGTGCAGTAATCGCCGTGCTTTGCCAGAATGGCAAGGTCGCCGTCGATGGCGCGGCAGACCACCCGTTCGGCCTGGCCGTCAAAGGCGCAGCCGTCCGGCGTGACCACCGTCAGATGAAAGGTCGTCATGG
>OOIF01000288.1_pt1 | contig 62515 bp, 76 predicted proteins | sample 1691961 | NCBI WGS metagenome assembly OOIF01 (sample SAMN06348146, study PRJEB24527) | human gut metagenome | biome: human gut; feature: ankylosing spondylitis patient; material: feces | host: Homo sapiens | place: China | collected 2015-10 | reverse complement strand
GCGCCACCTTGCCAAGGTGGAGGTAGCGAGTTCGAGCCTCGTAATCCGCTCCAAATGGCGCTATAGCCAAGTGGTAAGGCAAGGGTCTGCAACACCCTGATTCTCCAGTTCAAATCTGGATGGCGCCTCCATGAGAATGAGAACGCAAAGGCGTTCTCTTTTTTTATATCTCATGGAGACAAGCCTGGGAATGCAGTCCGTTGCCCAGAGCCTGTCCCGTGTTCCTTTGGATGAATGCGAGGCAGGCTCTTATCGCACCATTGCATTTTTATCGGAAAGGAGGGAATCTTATGGCAACTTATCTGATCGACTACGAAAACGTCTATATCGAGGGTCTGACTGGTCTGGAACGTCTGTCACAGCGGGATGAGGTGGTGATCTTCTACACCCAGAACCGCTGCGGACTGACCTTTGAACTGCACCAGCGTCTGATCTCCTGCAAGGCAAAGCTGCGGCTGATGGAGGTGACTGCGCTTTCCACCCGGAAGAACACGGTGAAAAACGCACTGGATCTCCAGCTTTCCATGTATATCGGTTACCTGGTGGGCAGCCGTCCCAAGGAACCGCTGTATATCATCAGCAAGGACACAGACTTCGACCTGGATCTGACGTTCTTTGACCAGTACCTGCAAACGGGAAAAGCGTCCCTGGCGATCTGTACCACCATCGAGAATGCCCTGGAAGGCGTTCCCAAAACGAATGCAGAACAGATGCTGACAGAGACGGAGGAGGAGACGGCGGATACGACTTCTGCGGAAGAAGAAAACGTACCGGAAACACCTCGGAAGAAGAGAAACAACTCTGTGGCGATGTTCCCCAAGGAAATGCAGTCCGAGGTTCGGGAGCTGCTGGATCTGGACGACAAGCGAACTGTGAACCGCATTTGTGCGATTCTGGCTGCCTCTCCGGATCTGCTGACTTTGAACAACCTGCTGTACCGGCATTGTCATGACGGCAAGCAGGTGAAGGAACTCTATCACAAACTGAAACCGTCCTATCAGGAACTGCGGAAACTGGTGAATGACGCCAAGTAACTGCTGACAAAAAGCCGCCGCCCGGTGCTGAAACTGACCGGACGGCGGCTTTTCTGTTTGGTTTGGATACAAAAAATGAAAAACCGAAATCCGGCGACAATTTCTATCGCAGATCTCGGCTGACTTTCATATTCAACTGTCTAAAGAATGCTTACGCACGCTCGATCTTGCCGGAACGCAGGCATCTGGAGCAAACGTATACATGACAAGGAGTACCCTTCACAATCGCTTTTACACGCTTTACGTTCGGCTTCCATGTTCTGTTAGACCGTCTGTGGGAGTGAGATACCTTGATACCAAAAGTAACACCCTTTCCGCAAACTTCACACTTTGCCATTCTACTGCACCTCCTCATCCTAGCATTGCTGCCAACTGCCGTACCGGGGTATAGCAGTCCGCAAACTAACATATCTATTTTATCAAATTCTGCGGCAAAATGCAAGCTTTTTTTCGGATTCTTTGAAAAAAATATTCTTGTGCGTAAAATCTTAAAAAAGCATAGGACAAGATGCAAGATAGAAAAATAATTTGATGTATTTGATTTATAAACGGAATGGATTAGAAATAACCTGCGTTACAGCATCCAAAAAATCACACCGGGATCTTGTAAATTTTATGCCGCAGGGCAAAATACACTTGAAATTTGACGCAAAATCATGTATAATAAAAGGAACACATTGTGGACGGCACTGCCCGGAGAAACGGCGCAGTGTGGCATTGTTCCGGATTGCAGAAAGGATTGAAAACATGGGAATTCTAAGCAGCTTTACAAATCTGAACCGCTATGAGATCCTGGCACGTATCGTGATCGTGCTGCTGGTGCTGCCGCTGCACGAGTTTGCACACGGCTGGGTGGCACGGAAGTGCGGTGATGACACCGCCGAGGCTGCCGGACGGCTGACGCTGAATCCGCTGGCGCACGTGGATCCGTTTGGTGCGGTGCTGCTGCTGCTGACTGGTTTCGGCTGGGCAAAGCCGGTACCGATCAACCCGGCTCGGATGAACCATCCCCGAAAGGGCATTATCTGGACATCCCTCGCCGGACCGCTGTCCAATCTGCTGGCGGCGCTGGTGGGCGTGATCCTCATGCAGATCGTATTTCCGTTTTATCATGCCAACCCGAACGCCGTGCTGACCGGCATATATCTGCTGCTCTATTGGTTCGCCAACATCAATATTTCCCTGGCAGTGTTCAATCTGATCCCGGTGCCGCCGCTGGACGGCTCAAAGGTTCTGATGATGCTCTTGCCCTATGAAAAGGGAATGTGGATGGAGCGCCACCAGCAGCAGCTCTCACTGGTGCTGTGGATTCTGATTCTGGTCGGCGTGCTGAACGTACCGCTGGGCTACCTTTCTTACTGGATCATGAATTTCTTCACCTGGGCGACCCAGTGGATCGGTACGCTGGTACAGATGGTGATGTAACTCCATGCAGAAGATCTCGTTTAAGCTGGAAGTCTTTGAAGGACCTATGGACTTGCTCCTCAGTCTGATTTCCAAGCACAAGCTGAATATTTACGACATCGAGATCTCCAGTCTGCTGGAGCAGTACCTGGCGTATCTCGACCAATGCCGGGAACAGGATCTGGAGCTTGCCGGAGAGTTCCTGGAAATGGCGGCAAGGCTGATCTATATTAAGACGGCATCCCTTTTGCCACGGCCGGAAGAGGCGCAAAAGGAGAAGCAGGCGCTCCAGGGCGCACTGATCGAATATGCGCTCTGCAAACAGGCGGCGCAGGTTTTGGCGCAGCGCTATGTGGGCGGAAAGATCTACACCCGTCCGCCTATGGAAATTGCAGTTTCGGCGGCATACGCCCGGACGCACCTGCCCTATGTGCTGCTGGAGACCTGGAACGCCATGGGCAAAAAGCGCTTTGCCCCGGAGGACCAGGCACGGGACCGCCTGCAGCGTGTGGTAACACGCCCGGTGGTCTCTGTCATGTCCAAGGTGGTCTACGTCATGCGGAAGGTCTATCATGACGAACACGTGTACCTGGGTGCGCTTTACGCCGATATCCGGGAACGTTCCGCACGGGTGGCGCTGTTCCTGGCGGTGCTGGAACTCACCAAGCACGGCAGGATCGGCATTAGTGAGGACGGCACGTATCTCTACCGCCGGACGGACTACCGCAGAAAACACGGCGCAGAAACCAGGGCAGATGCAGAATCTGCCGTCATGGTATGAATCCACAGAATCGGGGAATGATAATGGAAAGAAACACCAGATCACCGCTATGCCTTATGTTGGAGGCGGTTCTGTTCGCCAGCGGCGAGCCGGTGACGCTCTCTCGGCTGGCACAGGCGTGCGAGGCACCGGAATCCACGGTGCTGACGGCGCTGAAACAGCTGTCTGCCTGGTATGAAAAGCAAAAGAGTGCGCTCTGTGTGCAGCAGCTGGGCGACAGCTGGCAGATGTGTACCCACACGGCATATGCGGCAGTGATCGAGCGTGCCATGGAGACCAAAAAGGCGGCACCGCTTTCGGCGGCGGCAATGGAGGTACTGACCATTGTGGCGTACAACCAGCCGGTAAGCAAGGGCTTTGTGGAACACGTCCGTGGCGTGGACAGCAGCTCCGTGGTAAATACCTTAGTGGAAAAGGAACTGCTGATGGAGGCAGGACGGCTGGATGTGCCGGGAAAGCCCATCGCCTATGCCACCACACCCCATTTCCTGCGCTGCTTTGGCTTGCAGTCCCTGGAGGAACTGCCGCCGCTGCCGGTGTCGGCTGCGCCGCAGGAAACCGCAGAAGAGACCGAAGAAACAGACACACCCACGGCGTAGCGCAGAGGAGGCGAGCGGCACATGATCGGATGGCTGATCGTATTGGGCATCCTGGCGCTGCTGCTGGGACTGCTGCTGTCACCGCTGGTGTTTGCCTTAGACTATGACGACCCGAAAGACCGCTTTTTCTGGAAACTGTCCTGGCTGGGCATTCCGCTGCTCTCCAGCGAGGGCAAAGGCGTATTCCGGAAAAAGACGGGAAAGCCGGAGAAAAAGGAACGCCGCAAAGAACCGGAGACAGAAGAAAAACCGGAACACACCGACAAAAAGGGCAAGCTAAAGCGGTACTGGAAAATCGCACAGAACAGCCTTTCTGTGCTGCCGAAACCGCTGCGGCGTTTGTGGAAAGGGCTGTCGCTCCGGCATCTGATTGTGGGTGTCCAGGTGGGCAGATTTGATGCCAAGGAATGCGCTCTGGCGTATGGTGCGGCGAATGCAGCAGTATACGCTGCGGTAGGACTGCTGAGCAGTGCCATGCGTGTCCACCTGGAACAGCTGACGGTGCAGTGTGCCTTCGGGCAGGAACGCAGCCGCTGGGTGATCCGTGGCAGGCTGCACTTTTGTCCGCTGTCCGCACTTCTGGCGCTGGGCAGCTTTGCCATGGGCTATGTGATGCAGAAAAACCGGCAGGAAGATGCCGAGAAAGAACCGGCGGCGGAAAAAGAACACGCTGCCGCCCGATAAACAGGAGGTAAAAAAATGCAGGAAAAGAAACCGATCCAGGATCTCATGGGAATCACAATGGAAAAGATGCGGGAAATGGTGGACGTGCAGACGATCATCGGCGACCCCATTGTAGTGTCGGAAAAGGTGACCATCGTTCCGGTGTCTAAGGTGTCCTATGGCTTTGCCTCCGGCGGATCGGATCTGCCGGTGAAGTCCAATCCCAAGGACTTGTTCGGCGGCGGTGCAGGTGCCGGCGTGTCCATCCAGCCGGTGGCTTTCCTGGTGGTGCAGGAGGACGGCGTGCGTCTGCTGCAAATGGATGAGGGCAGCGATGCCCTTTCCAGCGCCATCCGCTCTGTGCCGGAGGTAGTAGACCGCCTGGGCAGCATCTTCAAAAAGGACAAAAAAGACGGCGATGCGCCGGAAGATGCTGAGGCATAACCGGCGGCATTTCGCATGAAACCGTCCTGTCCCACATACACTGTACTAAAAACGGGAGGTATTGTGTATGGGCAGTACATTTTTTCGGCGGTGGATCGGCGGCTTTCTGGCGGTGTGTCTGACGCTGACCGGAATGCCGGCGCTGTGCGTTTCCGGGGCAGAGCCGGCAGTTTCGGCGCAGTCCTGCATTTTAATGGAGGCTGTGACCGGAGAGATCCTCTATGAGAAACAGGCGCAGGAACAGCGTCCCATGGCGAGTACGACCAAGATCATGACCACGCTGCTCTGTCTGGAAAGCGGCGATCTGGACACGGAATTTCCCGTGGATACGGATGCCATTCACGTGGAAGGCTCTTCTATGGGGCTGGTCGAGGGCGACATCGTGACTAAGCGTGCGCTGTGCTACGGGATGCTCCTGCCGTCCGGAAACGATGCCGCCGGCGCTGCGGCAGTGAAACTGGCAGGGAACTATGCCGCCTTTGCGGAGCAGATGAACCAGAAGGCGGCGGAGCTGGGGATGACCCAGACCCATTTTGTCACCCCGTCCGGTCTCCACGACGACCAGCACTATTCCACGGCGTATGACATGGCGCTGCTGACGGCGGCAGCCATGCAGAATGAGACGTTCCGGGAGATCTGCCGCCAGCCCTCTGCAAAGGTCTGTTTCGGGAATTCGCCGTATGAGCGGTGGCTGACCAATTCCAACAAGCTGCTCACCATGGATGAAACGGTGGTCGGCGTGAAAACCGGATTCACCGACGAGGCAGGGCGCTGTCTGGTGTCTGCCTGTGTGCGAAACGGCATTATGCTGATCTGCGTGACGCTGAACGACCGGGATGACTGGCAGGATCACGAGCGCCTGTACGACTATGGGTTCGGGCAGCTGACACCCACAGAGGTTTCCTTTCCGACGGACTGGAGCATTGCTGTGGCTGGCGGAACTGCTCAGCAGGTAACACTGATTCCCGAAGGCACCATCGTGGCAGGGACAAGGGACGGAAAAGCCCCGGCGCTGGAGTTTCAGCTGGAGACTGCGCCGTTTCTCTATGCGCCGGTGACTGCCGGACAGGATGCCGGAACATGGAAAGCGCTCTGCGGCGGCAGAGTTGCGGCGCAGGGCAGGCTTTGCGCCGGAGAAAGCGCTGTATATCAGAAAAAATCCGCAGCACCGCAGCAGCAGAGCTGGTGGAAACGGATGCTGCAAAAGATAAAAAAGGAGAAGAACCGGAAGTGGAAAAAATTCGAATTCAAAAGCTGCTGGCAGATGCCGGCTATTGTTCCCGGCGGCAGGCAGAACAGCTGATCTCTGCCGGAAAAGTAAAGCTGAACGGTCACCCGGTCAAGCTGGGGGACAAGGGAACGCTGGCAGACCTGATTACCGTCAGCGGTGAACGGGTGTATCTGCCCAGAAAGAAACAGTATCGCTATCTGATGCTGTACAAACCACGGGGCTATGTGACCACAACTTCTGACGAACTGAACCGGCGGTGTGTGATGGATCTGCTGGAGGACGTGGAAGAGCGTGTCTACCCGGTGGGACGGCTGGACAAGGACTCTGAGGGACTGCTGTTGCTGACCAACGACGGCAACTTCGCCAATGGCATCATGCACCCCAGCCGCCATATCAGCAAGACCTATCGTGTCACCGTCCGTCCGGATGTGACCGAAGAACAGCTTATCACCCTGTCCAGCAGCATGGAGCTGGACGGCAAAATGACCCAGCCGGCAACGGTTGTGGTAAAGACCAAAGAGCCGGGACGTGTGGTACTGCTTATGACCATTCACGAGGGCAAGAACCGCCAGATCCGCCGGATGTGTGAATCCGTCGGGCTGGAAGTGGCACGTCTGCGCCGCACCAGCATCGGTCCGCTGAAACTGGGGATGCTGAAACCGGGTACTTATCGGGATCTGACCGCAGAGGAACTGCGTGCGATCCGCAACGCCATAGGTGCCGGCGAGCAGGCATCGACCGCAAAGGGCAAGCGCCGATAAGATACGCAAGCTTTTTGCAAGGCTACCCTTGAAAAAATTCTGAGAGGAGGAACAGGCAATGCCAATTTGTATTTCACCGGATCTTCCGGCATTTCATATTCTGTCCGAGGAGAACATCTTCGTCATGGACAGCGACCGTGCTGCGCACCAGGACATCCGTCCGCTGCGGGTGCTGGTGCTGAATCTGATGCCGAAAAAAATTGAAACGGAATGTCAGTTCCTGCGGCTGCTCAGCAACACACCGTTACAGGTGAGTGTGGAATTTCTGCACGTCTCCAGCCATATCAGCAAGAACACATCCCAGAACCATCTCGCCACATTCTACCGAACTTTTTCGGAGATCCGGGATCAGTATTATGACGGCTGCATCATCACCGGTGCGCCGGTGGAGCATCTGAAATTCGAGGATGTGGACTATTGGAACGAGATCTGCGACATTATGGAGTGGACAAAGTCCCACGTTTTTTCCACCCTGCACATCTGCTGGGCGGCGCTTGCCGGACTGTATTATCACTTCGACATTCCCAAGTATGACCTGGCGCAGAAGATGTTCGGCGTCTTTCCGCAGCACGTGCTGGAACCCCACTGCCAGCTGCTCCGTGGCTTTAACGATGTGTTCCATGCGCCCCATTCCCGCCATGCAGAGGTGCATCGGGAGGACATCGAAAAGGTGGAACAGCTGAAGATCCTGACGGAATCACCGCTGTCCGGCGTGCATATTGTGGCAAACAAGAACGGCAGACAGTATTTCATTACGGGACATTCGGAATATGACCGGGATACCTTAAAGGGCGAATATTTCCGGGACAAGGAAAAGGGCGCAGACATCGCTCTGCCCTATGACTATTTCCCGGACGACGACCCCACCAAGGAGCCGCACTACAGCTGGGGATGCAGCGCTAACCTGCTGTTCTCCAACTGGCTGAACTACTGCGTATACCAGCAGACACCGTATGATCTGACTTCCCTGGAACTGTACAACTGGGACTGGCAGGCAGGTCTCTGATGATCGCATAGAGGAGCGCTTGTTGATGCACAAGCGTTTCCACAGAAACAGAAAACCCCGTCCGCACCGGAGAGCCTTTGGTGCGGACGGGGTTTCGTTATGTTATCTCATTTCTGCACACACATTGCAGAAGTGGGATTTCTTTTTTAGAGGTATGTGAGGAACTGGGATGCCAGAACCACTAGAACCAGTGCGATCGGATAAGTTGCCGCATAAGCGCTTGCAACGTTCGGTGTGCCGCTAGTGTTGATGAGCGCACCCAGCGCCGGTGTGCTGGTCATGCCGCCGGTGATGGAACCCAGGTTGTTGAACAGGCTCAGCTTCAGCACCTTCTTTGCCAGGAAGAAACCAATGAACAGCGGAACAATGGTCATCAGTGCGCCCCACAGGAACAGCAGCGGACCATACTTTTCCAGTGTCTGTACGAATCCGGCACCGCCGTCAACGCCGGCACCGATGAGGAACAGAACCAGTCCCCATTCCTGGAAAACCTCCAGCAGGTGCTTGTTGACCTTCATGCTCAGTTTGCCGATTCTGCCGAAGTGACCAAAGACCAGACCCATAATCAGCGGGCCGCCAGTCGTTCCCAGGTTGAAAGAGCCTGCACCCAGCGGAATGTTGATGCAGCCCAGGATGGCACCTGTCAGCACGGTCAGCGCAAATGCACCCAGACCGAACTTATCCATCTCAAACAGCTTTTTCTGTTTCAGCGGACTGTCGTCGCCGGTGTCTACGGATGCCAGCTTTGCACGTTCTTCCGCCATGTTGGCTTTCAGCACCTTCGGGATGATCTGTACAAACAGAACAACGCCGATAACGCCGAACGGATATGCTACCGCATGGCCAACTGCGATTTCCTTGAATACCGGGCTGCTTTCGCCGATCGCCTCCTGTGCAGCGGCAAATGCCGGGGTACTGGTCAGCGCACCGGACAGCAGACCAACGCTCATTGCGGAGTTCATGCCCGGAACCAGCAGGGTAATCAGCGCACAGACGCCTGCGCCGGCAGCGATAATCACTGCACCCAGCAGAACATAGGACTTAGCGTTCTTTTTCAGATTCTTAAAGAAGGTAGGACCTGCAATCAGACCGACGGAGGTCACAAACAGGATCAGACCGAAACTCTGGATAAGCTTGAAGTAGAAGTTGACAGCGTCCTGCGCCTCAACATCAGCAATCCAGGCAGCGATGCCGTTCTCGCCGAACGCCACGCCCTTGAAATGTCCCACAACCAGCGCAACCAGGAAAATCGCAGCGGTTCCCAGAGAAACGCCCTTAATGTTGATCTTGCCCAGCAGATAGCCTACAACGATGATCGCAAAGACAAAGAACAGCACCATGACGATAGCAGACATACTGAAAATGTGGGTGCCTGCCACCTCGAATAATTTTAGATTCATGAATATACCTCTCCTTGTGATGTTTCGTGGAAGTTGCCGGCGGCTCTCCGGTCGGACTTCCAGAAAAAACATTTGTACACCGGACGGAAACATCCAGCGTACAGCATACCTTATTATTATAACTGATTTCATCTTTTTTGTCAATATTGCTGATTGATATTTTGAAAAATATACGTTTTGTGTGAGTTGACAAGGGAAACGTAAAAAGGTTGAAAAGGGTGGAAAAGGGTGGAATTGAATTGGAAGGGGGAAAAAGTGGCGAAAATGCGTGATGTTTTGGGTGGAATGAGATAGAATCGGAAAAGTGAACGAAAATTGAAGTGTCAAAAAAATCGCTCGGAAAATGAGGATGTCCTCTGTTTTCCGGGCGATTTCGTTTTGGTGTTCAATTTTTGAGGGCGGCGTTTTACTGTTGTTTGAAAAGCGTTTGAAAACGTTCAAAATGTCGGAAAATCGCCGTTTTTTTGCTTTTGCGGTTTTGAACACATTGTTTTAGACACAGGTGGACGTTTTGAGAAAACAAGCTATAAAGGGGATGCGAACTTGCGAACTTTTTTGTGGAGAGATGCGAACTAGTTCCTATCCCTCTTTTTCTGCCTTATAGTTTTCTTCAAAATCATATATCATAGTTAGAAGTTTTGTTCGTTCTTTAAGCGGTAGATCTTTTAATATTCTTGCAACTTCATTTACAAGTTCATCGTCAGGAGCAATATCCGGATTCTGTACATTTATTGTCCCTGTTGAATGATTCCCTACAGCACCAATTGTAGAGTTACTAATATTTGAAATAGAGGTATTCTCTGCCTCTGACCCAAATAAGAGTCGATCTGTTGGTACATTTAGACGCACCGACAGCTTCATTACTATTTCACTATTCGGCATAGCCCCTTTTTTCCAATTAGAAATAGAGCCTTTTGCACCACCACATTCAGCGACTAAAGGCGTGATTTTTATCCCTTTTTCATCACATATCGCTTTCAGATTATCATAAAACATACAAAAAACACTCCTTATTTTTGGTTACAATTCACATAAATGCGTTTAAGTGAATTTTTCTTATTGACAAACCCATTTAAGTGGGTTATAATATTAGCATACCAATACAACAGGGTATAAAAAGCCTTATGATAATTGTACCACAAAGTAAGGCAAAAGTAAATGAAAAGGAGGAAAAAATATGAAAGTTATTGTCAAGCGGATTCCATGCAGAAAAAAGCCTGCTCCGGATGCAGCGGAGCAGGCAAGGAGGGAACAGGAACGGAATGAACGTGTTTGGAAAGACCAACTGAAATACAAGGAAGAATACGACCTTACCGAGGTTGCAATTGAAACAATAGAGGATTACATTGCACACAGCACCCATATTGATGAAAATGGAAAGAAGAAAATTCTTCTTCCGAAGTCTTTTCTTCATCTGTGGCTTCTGTCCTTTTAATCTTCATCTAATGCAAACAGTGCATACTGACGGAAAAAATCAGAATCAGATTCTTCGCATTCCATCTCTGTGTCTCCCAGTTCTTTTAAATATGCTGTTGATTTATTCACTGTGGACATCAGATTGCCAATCACTTCAATTTCGGTAATGAGAATCAAGCTTTCTGTTTCATAGGGTATCCCGAAAGACAGGCTTAATAATTCTACAAAACGACGAAGTTTTTCTTCTTCCAGTTCGGATAAATGTCCTAGATTTTTCTCCAGATTCCGTATTTGATGAAGCTTAAAGAGACATATATCTGCATTGCCAATGATCTGACTGATTGACATTAATGACAGCCGTTTTGCAATTTCACTTGCTTTACATTGCATCAAGAACAACACCCCCTTTCCTGCTCCATTATAACACAATCCGGCAGGAAATACAACGGATTCGACAAGAATCGACAGGATATTATCACATTTTGAAAGGAGCGGTTTTCATGTTACCGAGAATTTTACACACCTATTACTGTGTCACCACGACCTATTCGCCCACTGGAAAAACTGTCCGTCTGACAACGGTGCAGACCGGCGACAAGCCCAACAGCAGCTATTGTCTGGACGGCAAGCAGAACATCTATCGGGACTATTTCACCCAGCGGCTGATCGCAGAGCAGTTTGCCAAAGCCATGGGAGGCGATGCGACATGGTCGTGACCGAGAATCCCACGGCTTTGCAGATCGCTGCCAGTGCCAAATTTCACAGCACAGATGCGGCAAGCATCGGGTATCTGTATGACTGGTATGACGCTATCCCGGAGATGCTGGAAGCCAAGGAAGAACTGAAACAACGCATTCTGAAAACCAACGGCGTACACAGGAAGGATGATGAAAAATGACCCCAAAAACATTCGGTAAGCAGCTGCTGGAGATCCGCACCACGCTGGGACTGAGCCAGACGGAGGTTGCGGAGGCGGCAGAGGTATCCCAGAGCTATGTTTGTCAGCTGGAGCAGGACAAGTTTGTGCCGAGCATCACGGTGGTGCTGCGGCTGGCAAAGGCACTGCGTGTGCCGGTGGAGCGTCTGCTCCCCACAGAACCGGAATTGAAAAAGCGGAGGTGTGCATCATGAAGATCAAAATCGGAACGGTGATCGAGAATCACCTGATCTATGCCATTTATGGTACGGAGCACTGCCTTGCCAGACCGATCCTGCCGGACGGCGAATTCGTGGTCTGGCACATTGATGAGGACGGCAAGGGCGTGTGGGGCGGTTCGTATTTCCCCGATCAGATGGACGCAGAACGGGCGTATGTCACACGGTGTTTCCCATGGCTTTCAGACAGTGTGCTGTTTGCAGCCAGTGAGGAGGATGACGAGATCGATGAAACCCTTACGGAATTCGGCGAAATCGATGAGACCTTTGCGGAATTTCCCGATCTTCCGTAAGCAGACAGAAAGGGCACAGGATGAGAAAACTGCATCAATGGGGCGGAACGCCGCCCAGAAAGTCACAAAGGCTGCGAAAAACCGTGCGGCGAATGAAGAACTGCGGCTGCACAGACTGGGCGATCCTCCACGAGATCCGCACCAGCGACTGTTCCAAAGCAGAGCAGGACAGGCTCCTGAAAGAGCTGCATATGGAGGTGCATGTGCTGTGAAGGTGATCGAAGATGTGCAAGACAAGTACGGCAACTACTGTATCATTTTCAAAAGCACAAATCTCAGGCTGATCTACGAATGGCTGCACACACACTACAGCGGAAACGGCTTCAAGTTTGCAATCGTAATTGACCTGAGTATCGACTATGACTATGAAGAGCCGACAGAAACGCTGGTCTACTTCCTAGACGAGATCACAGAAGAAGTGCTGGACTATGCCGGATTGAAGCTTAAAAATGCAGATGCAACATAAAAGCCGAAACAGCGGCAGAGAGCCGCTGTCTGCCGGAGGTGGTCTACCGGTACTGAGGATGGCAGACCAGAAAGGAGTGCTATGGACTACATATCAGTAGAAGAAGCAGCAGTCTTGAAAAACTGTTCTGCAAGATATATCCAAAAACAGTGTAAAAACGGTGTTTTACCGGCAGTGGTGCAAGAGCATCCGCAGAACCACAGAGCCTGTTATCAGATCCCGATCTCCGCATTTCCGGAGTCGTTACAAGCCAGATATTATCAGCAAAAGCGGCAGGCAATGGGCATGCTGCCGGAACCGATACCGACAGCGGAAACGCCGAAACAGAAAGCAAAAGCGGTGCGGCAGATGACCATTGAAGACTGCACTGCACAGCAGCGGCAGGAAGTTCAGATCTGGACAGCAATCCTGCTGGAATGGCACGCCGGACGCATCCAGTACAGCAGGAAAACCGACTATGACAAGCTGTATGTGGGCAAGTGTCAGCTGGAACACCCTGACCTACAGATCTCCACGGGGATCCTGTACCGAAAATGGAAGGCATATCTGGAACATGATCTCGCCGGACTGCTGGGGATCCGAGGGGGCAGCAACAAAGGCAGCAGCGAGATCCCACAGCTGGTGTGGGAGGCGTTTCTGTGGTTCTGGCTGAGCGAGAACCAGCCCACGGTCTGTGCCAGCTATCGCAACACCATCACATGGACAGAGGACTTTCATCCGGAGCTGGTGGCGTGTATCCCATCGGAGCGAAGCTTTCGGCGGCGGATCGACCGAGATGTGGCAGAGGCAACCAAAATTCTGATGCGTGAGGGCGAAAAGGCGTTTTCTGACCGCTGTATGCCGTACATCATGCGAATGTACGACCAGCTGGAGCCGAACGATGTCTGGATCGCCGACAACCACACACTGGATATTCAGTCACTAGACGAAAACGGCACCATTCACCGCCTGTATCTGACCGCATTTCTGGATGCGAAATCCGGTGTCATTACCGGCTGGAACGTGACGGAATCGCCGGATTCCCAGTCCACGATCCTGGCACTGCGGCACGGCATTCTGCGGTTCGGCATCCCGAAAGCGGTGTACTTCGACAACGGTCGGGAGTTTCTCACCCACGATGTGGGCGGAAAAGGACACCGTACCCGAAAATCTGATCAGGATGTCGCAGAGCCGCCCACCATTTTACAGCGGCTGGGCATTGAAATGCACAACGCCATTGTACGAAATGCGAAAGCAAAGCCCATTGAACGAACCTTTTACACGGTCAAGAGCCAGTTTTCCAAATCGTTCAGCGGTTTCTGCGGCGGCACGATCCTGGAACGTCCGGAAAGTCTGAAACGGCGAATCAAGAACAAAGCCATACCGCAGGACTACGAGGTCAGAAGCCATCTGGAAACATGGATCGACGGCGAATACAACTTGCAGGAGTACGGCGGCTCTGAGGCAAAGTACCGGGGCATGAGCCGTCTGGATGTCTGGAACGAGGAGATCCGGTCGATCCGCAAGGCGGCGGACGCAGAGCTGAATCTCATGCTGATGCGATCCACCAGAACCCAGAAGATCAAGCGAAACGGCGTGTACATCACCTTTGCCGGGGAAAAGATCTGGTACATGAATCCGGAGGAAACCATTCTGCATCTGGGCGAGGAGGTCTATGTGCGGTATGATCCGGCAGACCTGAAAACCGTCCGGCTGTACAACACCCAAGACCAGTATCTGTTTACCTGGGAGCTGGCGGATATCCTGCTGATGGACTATCTGACCTCCAATCCCGAGGAGATCGCCAACGCAGAAATGATGATCCGCCGCACCAAGAAGTTTGTACGGGATCAGGTCAAGGGCATCACCGCCGATCTGACCAACACACAGCGGATCGATTCTCTGGATGCCACGATCCGGAGAGCCGCCAAGGCAAAGGAAGAACGATTCCAGATCCGGTATCCCAAGACCATCGAACCGGTACGAGCCGGAGAAACGAAAGAAGAACACCGCATGGTTTCCGGCAGCGAAATGATCCCGGTCACCATCGACCTGAAAAAAATGCGGCAGAACGCCCAAAGACGAAAGGAAGAATAACACATGGAATACACAGAGCATCAACAGAGCCTGCTCCGCAAGCTGGAGCAGCTGCAAAAGGACGAAGGACTGAGCCTGTCTGCATTGTCTGCCCGTCTGGGCATCTCCAAGGGAGCACTCTCCCAGCTGTTTTCCGGCAGCTATCAGGCAAATCCGCAGAAGATGTTTGCGAAACTGGAAAGCTATTTCGGGGTAAAAGATCAGACCAGACAGACCTATCAGGAATCCGGCTATGCAGATACCAGCATCTCCACGGAGATCTATGACATCATCGGTGTCTGCCAGATCAAGGGCGGTCTTGCCATTGCCGCCGGAGATGCCGGCATCGGAAAGACCAAGGCAGCACAGCACTTTGTGGCAGAGCACCCGAACAACAGCGTACTGATCACGCTGAATCCCTGTCTGACCAGCATCAAGTCCCTGCTGCGGCTGATCGCCGACCGCATCGGTGCTCCCATGGAACGCTCCAGAGATGCCCTGTGGTATTCCATCCGGCAAAAGTTGAGTGACGGCACGGTGCTGATCTTTGATGAATCCCAGCACCTGCCGCTGAAAACCATTGAGGTGCTGCGAAGCTTCTCCGATGATTTTGCCGACCACGGGCAGACGCTGGGCATCTGTTTCATCGGAAATCTGGAAACGGTGACACGCATCGGCAGCAAGAAAGCAGAGTTCGCACAGATCGCCAACCGCACCAAGCAGAAGAAGCTGTACACCCGTTCCAAGATCCAGCGTGAGGACATTGCCAAGCTGTTCCCCATGCTGAACGGACGGCAAAAGGAAATTGATTTTCTGTTCCGCATCGCCCAGACACCGCAGGCTATCCGTGGCGTGGTCAACCTGTTCTCCAATGCCTATGACAACGAGGACTACAGCTATGAGGGACTGGTGGCAATGGCAAAGTACATGGATATGGAGGTCTGAGATGAAAAACGGCAAACGCCCCACCAAGGCACAGAAAAAGATCCTGGCATTCTACGGATTCCATCCGGAGGACTGGCTGATCTCCAAGAACACCAGCACAGAGCTGGTCATTCTCCACCGGTACACAGAACGCACCAGACATATCCCGAAGCATCGGGATTCAGAAATCACATAATCCCCCCTGAGAGGAGAAATGCTCCTCTCGCCTAATGCAGCCAAGGACGGTGACAAGCCCGTAAGAGCCTGTTTTGCATCTTCTCGCACGCATCTTGCTTGCATATTTTCCGCCATATTTCACAAAAATGCTCGTGAATACATCAAGTATTCACTCCGCTTTTTGTTTCATCTGACGAAAAATCTGACAACGCAATCTGCATACGTCAGATGCAAAACACGCTCTAAAAATGCAGAGTCGGCAGTTTATTTTCATACATTTTCATACAGGAGGTATTTTTATGGCAAAAGCAAAACTGACACTGAAACAGGAGGCAGATATGCTCTCCGCCGTCAATCAGATCAAGGAACTGGAGGCAGCCGGCAAGCAGCTGAAAAAGCAGGCAGACGAGCTGCGGAGTCAGGTCAAGGCGATGATGGACAAGAAGCATCTGGAGGAAATGGACGTGGGCAATTTTACCGTGCGGTATACCACGGTGGTCAGCAGCCGGTTCGACAGCCGTGCATTTCAGGAGACACACCAGGCACTCTATGACCAGTACTGCGTTGCATCGGAAAGCAAGCGGTTTACTATTTCGTGAGGTGCGGCGATGACGAAGGAACAATGGGAAACCGCAGAGCAGAACCTGCAATCATCCTACCGCATCGTAAAGCTACAGGCAGACGGCTACACGTTGTCTTTGCAGACACAGCGGTACAAGATGCAGCTGTGCATTGCGGTCTATGTTGACGGTAAAATTCAAGGAAAATGGCTGACGGAGGACTGTGAGATCCGCAGAAAGTTCTTCCAGAAGCACAAACACAGTATACTCACCCGAAAGGAGCAGGAAAAGCTGAAACGGGAACGGAAAGCTTTTCGGGAGAAGGTACTTGCCAACAGCATTTGCTACACCTATTCGCCCTACTGGAGTTCTTTCCGTTCTCTGAAACGGCATCTGTGCCAGAACTGCACGGACATCACGTTGTGTGAGGAGGTGGAAGCATGAGAAAACCAGCAGACACCGGAAACCGCTGCTTCGACCAATTCTGGGCAGCGTATCCCCGAAAGGTGGGCAAGGAGAAAGCCAGACGGGCGTTCGAGAAGATCCATCCCAGCGAAACGGAATTGCAGCAGATGCTGGCGGAGCTGGAACGGCAGCGGAAGGTCTATCACTGGGGCAAGGAGAACTGGAAGTTCATTCCGCATCCTGCCACATGGCTGAATCAGAGAAGATGGGAGGATGAGACCATTGCCGCAGAAGATGACATTCCCGACGATGACCCCTACGGGGCTTTCGTATACTGATCTGATGCAGATGCGTGTGGATGCGTACAATGCACAGCCCGGCACGCTGACCGGCTATGACTGCAAAACGTGTCGCAACAAGGGCATGATCGCAGAGATCCGGGACGGCTATGAGGTCATGTGCCTGTGCAGCTGTATGAAAACCAGAGACACCCTGCGGCGAATCCATGAATCCGGTCTGGAATCCCTGCTCCGCATCTGCACATTTCAGAACTACACCGCAGAGCAGCCATTCCAGCAGCACATTCTCCAATGTGCCAAAGCGTACCTACAGGAACGGCACAGGTGGTTCTATATCGGCGGTCAGACCGGATGCGGCAAGACACACATCTGCACCGCCATTGTGGGCGGCATGATCCGGAACGGTTTTTCGGTGCGGTACATGGTGTGGCGTGAAGCGTCCAATCAGCTGAAAGCTGCTCTGACGGACGGCAGCTATGCCGCACAGATCGCCGCATACAAGGAAGCCGATGTGCTGTACATAGATGATCTATTCAAGACCAGCAGCACCGCAGAGGTATCCGGTGCAGATGTCCGTCTGGCATTTGAGATACTGGACTATCGTGCCAGAAATCAGATGCTGACGATCCTCTCCACGGAATGGCTTTTGCCCCAGCTGCGGCAAATTGACGGAGCAATCGGCGGCAGGATCATTCAGATGTCCAAAGGGTATGCGTTTGAGATACGCCAGGACAACCAGAAAGATTATCGGCTGAGGAAGTGAAGCGTATGGCAAAAGGACAAACCCAGACACTGTACAGTCTTGCTGCTGTGCTGGGGCTGGTAGAATCGGGAAACAAGGAAGACCCGTTTCACATGATCGTCTACCGTATCAGCGGCAAGACCTCTGTCCGGGAACTCACCCCACCGGAGGCGGCAGCGGTAGAGGCGGAGCTGCGGCGGCAGCTCCGGGAGCAGCGTCCCAAAAAGAAAACGGCATCTCCGGAGTATCCGGGGAAAATGACAGCCGGACAAAAGGCGTATGCCTGGCGGCTGCTGTACGATCTGGCAAAGCTCTCGCCCTCTGCGGTGCCGGTGGGCGAACGCATGGCAGGCATCGTCCGAAAGGTATTGCAGGAAGACCCCTGCCCCGGTCATCCGCTGAACTGGGTCAAACGGGCGGACGGGGCGAAACTGATCGAGGCACTGAAACGGTATCTGCGAAACGCAAAGCGAAAGGCGGCGAAAGCACATGACTCTGGATAAACTGACCATGGAACAGCTGCACGGCAGTCAGCTGGAAATTGCGGAGGTCATCGGCATCGAAGCCTATCGGAAGCTGGTCGCCAGCTACGGCGGCAGCAGCATCTATATCAGCAAGGCGGATTCCGTGCTGAATGGGTTAAGAGATGCGGAGATCTTCCGCCGGTTCGACGGCTCCAATTATCTGGAACTGGCACACGCATTCAATCTGGCGGAGAACACCATTCGGGACATCATCTACCGCCAGAGCAACGAACAGGAAGCACACCAGATGACGTTCTTCTAAGAATCCCTCCGGCACTTTGTGCCACAAGGGAGGCATAGCAAAATTCATTGAAATTCCTGAAAAATCTGCCTTATTTGCAGCACCGTTCTTTTCTGTGCTATCATTACAGTAGAAGTAATGATAGCACTTTTCTTTTTGGGGAGGGAATGCAGTGACACAGGAACTGATCCTGTTTATCATCACCACGGTGATCACCGTGATCCTTGGGATCATCGGCTATTTTCTGAAACGCACCATGGATCGCAATGACAAAAACGAAATGGCAGTGCAGGAGCTGCGTGACAATCTGCTGACGCTGTCGGACAAGTACGCCACCAAGGCAGAGATCCGAGAGATCAAGGCATCTATGGAAAAATTGTCGGAGAACATCGACTACATCAAGGAACACACCACCAAGAACGAGGATTTTATCCGCACCATGGCAAGGCTGGAAAGCAAGATCGACAGCTATTGCAGCAAGTAAGGAGGAACGGCATTGGAGCAGGCAGAAATGATAGAGCGAATCCGGCAGAAGGCATTTTTCAAGAATAACGGCATGGTGCTGAAAGCCGTGAATCTGCTGCGTGACAAGTTTGTTGCATTGACGGACATCCGCTATGCACTGGAACCCAGTATGACCGAGGCGGAATTCCGGGACAGCATCAACTATCTGACGGAATCCGGATATATCCGGCTGCGGCACATGGATTCCAAGGCGTGTACGACACTGGCAGATACGGCAATGGAGCAGCTGGAAGCCAAGGTATCGGCGGACGGTATCAAGATCATTGCCTGTGTCCGCAAGGACGAATGTATTGACGTGTGAGGTGCTGCATGGGACGCAGAAAGCATTCTAAGATCGACAATCTGGAACCGGCAGTCAAGGAGACCGTAGACGAGATGATCAAGACCGGTGCCTATTACCGGGAGATCGTGGACTATATCCAGTCCCACGGCGTGAGCATCTCTTTGGCAGCGGTGGGAAAATATGCGAAAAATCTCATGAGTACGCTGGACGCACTGCGGCTCAGTCAGGAGAACTTCCGGGCGATCATGGAAGAAACCGACCGCTATCCGGATCTGGACATGACAGACGGCATTCTCCGCCTGCTCTGCAATCAGATGCTGGATGCCATCAACAAGCTGCCGGAGGAACGGCTGTCGGAGATCGACTTTGACACCCTGTCCAAAAATGCCGTGGCACTCACCCGTGCAGTGGCGTACAAGAAGAACGTGGACACCAAGACACGGGATCTGCTGGAAAACGGTGCAGAGCAGTTCAAGGATCTGATCTATGAAGCCATGGCGGCAGAACGACCGGATCTCTACAAGGAAGTCAAGAAATTTATCAAATCCAAAGCCAAGGAGGGAAAGGCATGAGTATGTATGTGGTACAGGTAAAGCCCGGCACGGATCTGCAAGTGGCTGTGCTGCTGCGGAAAAACGGGCATCTGGTACGCTGTCCGCAGCGAACCATGGACATCCGGAAAAACGGCAGTTGGAACAGCATCACCGAACCTGTCTTTCCCGGCTATCTGTTTCTGGAGGAAGAAATCGACCGGCAGAAGTATGACAGCGTTGTCCGGGCAGACGGCGTGATCGGATTTCTGAAAGTGTCCGGCTGTACGCTGGGCAAGCTGCAACCCCACGAGGAAGCATACATCCGGTGGCTCTGGAACGGCGGCAAGCCCATTGCCCCGTCCCGGATCTATACCACATTGCAGGGGGACAAGATGGTCTTGTCCGGCGTGCTCCGGGAATACTGGAACAATGTGGTGCGGCTGGATCTCCGGCAGCGGCGTGCCCGTGTGCGGCTCTCCATCTGCGGACATGACTACACGGTCACACTGCCGGTAATCGGTATTTAAGAGCGTGTGTGAAACAAATCAGTATGCCTGTCGCTGCTGTGGTTGATTCGTCCCACAGGGTGCGGCATATGGTATAAAGGCAGTACTTCTTGCAGCTCTTTGTGCGGTATTGCCTGAACCCCGAACGGAACTTTTCCAAAAAGATTCCGAATGGCGAAGCATACCCTGTTTAAGAACGTTCAGAGGGCGTTTAGAATCGTTTGAAGATTTTTCTGCGAAAAACAACACCCAAAAAGAATACACGCAATATACGGGCGTACAGCGTCCGTATTTTTTTGACCATTTTTCTGAAAGGAGTGACTGCAAATGAACAGCCGAAAGAAAAAGAGCATCCACCAGCTGGCAGACGGTATCCTGCAATTTGAGGACAAGCGGAAATCCATTCCGCAAGCGGACTTTACCGATTTGCAGACGTTCCTCTCTGCCTACCTGAATACCCCGGAGCCGAAGAAGCGGAAAAAGCTGGCGGAGGAATTCCGGAAACGGCACATGGAGCTGTACGAATTCCTGCAAAGCAATCCGGAGCTAATCCGGGCAGAGACCAAGATCACCGCCACCCTACAGGCGGCGGCATCCGGAGCAGCCGAAGAAGAGGACAACGGGCAGATCACCAATCTGTTTGAGAAATTGCAGGAGGGACTGGCATGATCTATCAGACTTTTTCCCCCAAGCAGATACAAGCCATGCTCTGGTGGGCAATGCCGAAATTCCGGCAGTATGATGCTATCATCTGTGACGGTTCTGTCCGTTCCGGAAAGACCATGGCAATGAGCATCGGCTATCTGCTATGGAGTATGCGGAGCTTTGACCATGAGACATTTGCCTTTTGCGGCAAGACCATCGACAGCCTGAAACGCAATGTGGTCACGCCGATCCAGAAGTGGATGGCAGGCGTGATGCAGCCGAAGATCAACCTGTCCAAGAACTATATGGACGTGGAATGGCAGGGGCATCACAACCGCTATTATTTTTTCGGCGGCAAGGACGAGAGCAGCTATGCTCTCATTCAGGGTATCACCCTTGCCGGTGTCCTGCTGGACGAAGTGGCGCTGATGCCCCGTTCTTTTGTGGATCAGGCAACGGCGAGATGCTCTGTCACCGGTTCTAAGATCTGGATGAACTGCAACCCGGACGGCAGCGAGGAACACTGGCTGTACAAGGAATGGATCGACAGCGTACACGGGAAAGCCGGCGAAAAGAACCGGCTGCACCTGCACTTCACCATGGAGGACAACCGTGCTCTCTCTGCATCTGTCCGGAAACGGTACGAGCGGATGTATTCCGGTGTGTTCTATGACCGGTATGTACTGGGCAAGTGGGTCATGGCGGACGGTCTGGTGTATCCGCAGTTTCAGAAGCTGCGGCACGTCATTCCGGACACTGTGCCGGATGTGCATTCCGGCGAGTTCTACCTCAGCTGTGACTACGGTACGCTGAACCCGACCTCTATCGGGTTATGGCACCTGTCCGGGGACGGCTATGCCACCCGAATCCGGGAGTACTATTATGATGCCCGAAAAGAGGGACATTCCCGAACGGACGAGGAGCACTACGCTGCACTGGAACAGCTTGCCGGAGATATTGCCCCCTATGTGCGGTATGTGATCGTAGACCCGTCTGCCGCCAGCTTTATTGAATGTATCCGGCGGCACGGGGTATTTCGGGCGCGGAAAGCCAACAACAGCGTTCTGGACGGCATCCGTGACACGTCCACGCTGCTGCAAGCCGGACGCATCCACATCTGTGAAGGCTGTACGGATATTATCCGGGAATTCGGGCTGTACTGCTGGGACAATCAAGCCAAAGGGAAAGATGCTGTGGTCAAGACCAACGACCACGCCATGGACGATATGCGGTATTTCGTCCGGACGGCGATGCAGCGGACGCTGCGGGAATACCGGATGCCGCCGGCAGATGACAACGAGGAGGTGATGCCATGATCGATGCAACCCAGATCGCCGCAGCCATGCAGGTGCCCTGCCTGCTCAGCGGCGACATGATACAGCAGATGCAGCTGTGGGAGGAACTATACTTGAACCGTGCCGGCTGGATCCGGAACCGCATCCGTTCCTGTCACATTCCGGCGAATATCGCACAGGAGCTGAAACGGCTGACACTGACGGAATTTTCCGCCACGGTACACGATGCGGCAGAACTGGAACAGGCGGTCAGCCGTGTGCTGCCGAAGCTGCGGCGGAAAATGGACTTCGGGCTTGCCATTGGCGGCTTGCTGCTAAAACCCTATTTCACGGCACAGGGCGTTTCGGTGGACATTGTGCCGCAGAACGCCTATCTCCCGGTGAACTACACGGACGATTCCTGTGATGCGGTGGTGTGTCCGGAGGAAATTTCCATCGGCAGGGACTATTTCACCCGTCTGGAGCTGCACGTCTATTCCCGGTTGCGGCAGACACACACCATTCAGAACCGCTGTTTCCGTTCTGCCAGTCCGGGAACACTGGGCACAGAGTGCAGTCTGGATGCGGTGCCGCAGTGGGCGGATGTATTGCCGGAAAAGGTGTACGAAAACGTACAGCGTCCGCTGTTCGCCATTTTTCAGACACCGGATTCCAACAACATCGATCCCACTTCACCGCTGGGCGTTTCGGTCTTTGCGGATGCCGTGGACTTCATCCGGGATGCGGACGAGCACTGGGAGCGGATCCTGTGGGAACTGGAATCGTCCGAACGTGCCATTGATGCCACCGAGGATCTGTTCCGGTACAAGGACGGCAAGCCGGTACTGCCGAAGGGCAGAGAGCGGATGTTCCGCAGCTATGAGAAAACGGACGGGCAATCCTTTATCAATACCTTTTCTCCGGAAGTCCGGGACACTGCCTATTTCAATGCGTTCAATCAGATCCTGCGGCGGATCGAAAATGCGGTGGGGCTTTCCTACGGCACACTCTCCGAAGTATCCGATGTGGAGAAAACCGCAGAGGAAGTGCGGAGTTCCAAGCAGCGGAGCTTTTCCCGTGTGAAAGACATTCAGGAAAATCTGCGGAACGCACTGGAGCAGATGCTCTATGGGATGCAGTTCTATCAGGACTACTACCGCAGTCAGAGCAGCCCACCGGTCAAGGCAACCTTTAACTTCGGGGATGGTGTGCTGGAAGATCCAGACGTGGAGTACCAGCGGCGTGTGCAGATGGTACGGGACGGACTTCTGAAACCGTCTCTGTTTCTGGCGTGGTATTTTGACTGCTCTGAGGAAAAGGCAGCACAGATGATGCCGGAGCGGCAGGATGACGGCGGTTTATTTTCCGGTGGTGAGATCTGATGCAGAATTATGAGCCGGATGTGACTCAGCTGCTGGGGCTATATCAGCAGCTGGAAGATGATATTGTGGCAGACATGGTGCGGCGGATGCTGCGTATGGGGTTTGTGTCAGAAACCACCGCCTATCAGGCAGAGGTGCTGCAAACTGCCGGTATCCTGTATGATGACATTTTGCAGATGATCGCAGACCGGACAGATGCCAGTGTGGCACAGGTTCGGGCGATGTTTGAGGATGCCGGTGTGCGGACGGTGGAGATCGACAACGACACCCACGAAGCAGCCGGCGAAGCTCCGGTGGACATCCGGCAGGACGGCGGCATGAAACAGGTGCTGGATGCCGGATACCGGAAAACACTGGGAACCATGCGGAATCTGGTCAGCACCACGGCGAACACCACGCAGACTGCTTTCCTGCAAGCCTGCGACCGGGCGTATATGCAGGTGTCCTCCGGAGCGTTCAGTTATCAGGATGCCATACGCATGGCGGTGCGAAATCTGGCGGACGGCGGAGCATATGTGACCTATCCCACCGGACACCGTGACCGCATTGATGTTGCAGTGCGGCGGTGTGTGCTGACGGGCGTGGGACAGACTGCGGCGGCAGTGGCGAAGAAACGTGCGGAGGATTCCGGATGCAAGTACATGGAGCTGACAGCACACGGCGGAGCAAGACCGGAGCACGCCAGATGGCAGGGGCAGCTTGTCCAGATACAGGGCAAACGCACCAGAAAGGTCATTGACGGGCTGAAAGTCTTTACCCTGAAAGAGATCGGCTATGGGGACGGCAGAGGCTTTAAGGGCTGGAACTGCCGGCACAACTGGCACCCGTATTATCCGGGGCTGTCCACGCCGAACTACACGCCGGAGGAGATCGCCAAGCTGGACGAGAAAAGCATCTCCTACAACGGCGAAAAGTACACGGCGTATGAGATCAGCCAGATGCAGCGAAAGGGCGAGCGGAAGGTCAGAACACTAAAGCGGCGAGCGGCAGCGTTGGAGGAAGCGGCGAAGAACACAGATGATCCGGTGTTAAAACAGGGTTTGAACGATGATTTTTCGGCGGTTTCTGTGCGTTTGAAGGATGCGGAAAAAACGCTGAAAGACTTCTGCCAGCAGACCGGACGGCGGAGAGATCCGTTCCGGGAGCAGGTCAATGGGTTCGGACGGTCTACGGCTCAGAGGGCGGTGCAGGCGAAAAAAAGGGCAGACGGCAGCTTGACTTCTGAAAACAACAATGCTATAATAAGACCATACGAACACAAACTGCCAAGAGAAAAGCGAAAGCAAATTATAAAAAAGGCAAGTGCATTGAAAAAGCCTATCTTTGCGGAAGATCGACCAGACAATGCTTTTGCATCTTATGTTCGTAATGTTCCGAGCAAAAAAGGATATTATGACGTTGCACTGCATGGAAGTCCAACATCTGTTGAATTTTTCGGAGAACCGATTGACGCATATTTACTTGCAAACATTATCCGAAACCGCAAGGATTATGAAAAAGGGACAAAAATCCGATTACTGTCCTGCAATACTGGTAACACGGAATCAACTGGTGATTGTGTGGCACAGATCGTTGCGAATGAGTTAGGCGTTCAAGTAGAAGCTCCAACTAAAAAAATCTATGTATTTGTTGACGGTACTTTTATTGTTGGAAAGAAAAATAATGGCGAAATGAAACTGTTTTACCCAAGGGAATGAGGCGATTTTATGAAATACTTGTTTAACTTTGACATTGATGAAATTTCAGCCGAAGATCTGAGGGAAAATATCTCTCATGAGAAGATTCCCGATAAGGATAAAATTGTTGCTTTTCTACGTTCTTCTTCACCAGTTGCCTATTCATCTGCACCAGTAATAGATAAACTTGATGGGACAAAAACAAAATACATGGATAATCTTAGGCAGTGTGATGGCTTTAGATGGAGCGAATCGGAAATTTACCATTTTGAAAAATACAATCTGAGAGCAAATAATGATTTCATTCAATATGTTCTCAATCAAACAAAATAAGCAAAGCGTACTTCGGTACGCTTTTTTCTATGCCCGAAAGGAGAATCTATGAAAGAAATGACATTCGGCGGTGCATTGGAAGCAATGAAAGCCGGAAAGAAAGTTGCCAGAACCGGTTGGAACGGCAAAGGAATGTATTTGTACCTTGCCGACGGCAAATTACTGACGCAGGAAATCGGTGACGGAAGTTATCCGTTTACGGACAGCATTGTCATGAAAACCGCAGATAACCGATATTGCATCGGCTGGCTGGCTAGTCAGACCGATATGCTGGCGGAAGATTGGTGCATTGTCAAATAGACTACCAGCGTTTTTGCATAGCGAAAGCAGCATCTCGAATGAGGTGCTTTTTTCTATGCCAGAAAGGAGCAGTTATGCTTACAATGATTGTTTTGTTAGTCCTCCTCTATGCCCTGAACGGAAGTTTTGCCGTTCCCACGGTGTGCTTTGTGCTTTCGTGGATCGGCATTGGATTCGGAGCGTTTGACCTTATTTTGAAACTGTTTCTGAAAGCTTATGAGAAGCATCTCGACTGAGGTGCTTTTTTCATACATTTTATTTTTTTTGAAAAGGAGTTATCCCTATGATCGATGAGAAATTTCTGGAAGGCATCGGCATCACCGACAAGGACACCGTGCAGAAGATCACGGAAGCCTATGCCGCAGACATCAAGGCGGAGCAGGACGCTGCCGCCGCCGTGCAGACGCAGCTGGACGAAGCCAGCAAGACCATTCAGTCCTACAAGGACATGGACATTGACGGCATCAAGGCGAGCGTGGAGGACTACAAGCAGAAGCTGGAGCAGTCCGAGGCAGACCGTGCCGCATTCGAGTACCGCACCAAGCTGTCCCAGTATGTCAAGGGATTGCAGCTGAAAAATGACGTATACGAAAAGTACGTCACCGATCTGCTGACATCCAAGGAACTGAAATTTGACGGTGACAAGCTGATCGGGGCGGACGATGTGGTGCAGCAGTTCCGCACCGCCCATGCAGACGCATTCGCCCCGAACCCCGGCGAGCGTGCGGCTGTCCCCACGTCCGGCAATCTGCCCGGTGCCATGAACGGCGTGGAAGCGGCATTTTACAGCATGAATCCGGGGCTGAAGAAATAGCGGTGCTACCCCTCAGTCAGCCTACGGCTGCCAGCTCCCCTTTCAGGGGAGCCTATAAGGTAAGTTATTTTTAATTATGGAGGAAAAGTTATGGCACATATTGCACAGGAAAGATATTCGACACTGGTGGACGAGAAGCTGCGGAACACGCTGGTCACCAAGGACAACCTGATCTTTAACACTCGCTATGAGGGCAACCCCAAGGCAGGCAAGGTCAAGGTGCCGGTGCGTGATACCGAGGTAGAGGTCAAGCAGTATGACAAGCAGAATGGTGCTGCGATCTCTACCGGCTCTACCACCTACTTTGACATCAACATCGACATTGACGAGGCGGTCAACGAGATGATCGACGGCTATGACGCTGCCAGCGTGCCGGACGGCATCACCGCAGAGCGTCTGGACAGTGCCGGCTATTCTCTGGGGCTGTCCATGGACACCAAGTCTGTCCGTGCTCTGGAGGAGACCGCCGGCATCACCGTGGCAGCGTCCAAGACTGCCTGCACCGACAGCACGGCATACAAGCAGGTACTGGCGGCAAAGCGTGTGCAGTCCCGTATGGGTGTCCCCAATGACGGCAAACGCTGGCTGCTGGCATCTCCGGAATTTATGGAGGTGCTGCTGACGGATGACCGTTTCGTCAAGCAGGGTGATCTGTCTCAGGAGCTGGTGCAGTCCGGCGTGGTGGGCAGAATCGCCGGCTACAATGTTTTCGAGTCCAACAACACCATGTTTGAGGACAGCCAGCTGGTATCCGGCAAGAAAACCACCACGGAATTCATCTGCGGTCACCCGAACTGGTGCCACCGTGTGCAGGAGTGGTCTGTTCCGGTCGCCGTCAAGAATCTGACCAACGAGTATATCGGTTCTTCTGCCGTACAGGGCAGAAAGGTCTACGGCATCGGTATTTCCAAGCCGCAGACCGTCTATGTCAAGAGAGTGGAGGCGTAAGGCATGGCATATGCTGATTTTCCATACTACCAGGATTTTTATCTTGGCAGTATGATCCGGGATCCGACCGCATTCGGTCGGGCGGCAGAACGGGCAAGCGAGTATCTGGACATGGTGACATTCGGGCGGCTGCTGGACGGTGTTCCTGATCCGTGGGAAGACCGCATCCGGAAATGCTGCTGTGCACTGGCGGAGGCGATCGTCACCTATCAGGCATACGGCACAGGCGGTGCAGAGGGCATCGGTCTGAAAACGGCGGAGACCATCGGAGCGTACAGCGTCAGCTACGCTACCCCGACAGAAAGCATTTCCGCTCTGCTGAACGGAGAAACATCCGGCTTGCAGGACTACCTCAAAAGCATCTGCATCCGGTATCTGGGTGGTTCGGGGCTGTTGTACAGAGGGGTGTGAATATGTTTACCAACAAAATCGGCTGCACGGTATTTGCGAGAACGGTGGGAAAAGACCGCATGGAGCAGTATGTGCGGCACTTCTTCCCTGCGATCTACTGGGAGGACATGAAGGGACAGAGCCAGAGCGGCACATCTATGAAGCAGCAGGACAGCGTGCTGTGTATCATTCCGGCGGCATCGGTTTCCGGCTATATCCCGAAACGGAGCGACCGGATCTTCTGCGGCAGATGCACCGCCGCAGAACCGCCGGAGGAATGCCGGACGGTCATGGAAGTGAAAGACTTTCGCTATGGCTCTGCCGGTGTGCAGCATCTGGAGGTGGTGGCAGTATGATCATCAAAGTGGGTATTCATTTCAATACCAAGCAGCTCCACGCAAAATCGGCAGCCCTGAAACAGCAGGCACAGGAATTTGTGGGAAATGAGCTGCTGCGGAAATGTGATCCCTATGTGCCGTTTGACACCGGTATGCTCCGGGATTCCGGTATTTCTCACAGCAAGCCGGAGGAAGGGTATCTGCTATGGAAAACACCCTATGCGGCGGTGCAGTGGTATGCCGGCGTATCCCGTGGGCTGCGTGGGAAAAAGTGGGCACTTCGGGCATGGGCAGATCACGGCAAGCTGATCCTGAAAAGGGCCCGGAGCATCGCCAAGGGAAAGGTGTGACACATGGCAATCATTTCAGCGATCCGGGAATATATCGCCGGATGCCCTCTGCTCCATGACGGGGCGATCTTAGGCGTAGATCAGCTGGAGGCGGACACCATCGGCTATACCGTGGACACCGTCCCCTGCGAACCGGTGGTACAGAAGTACACGGACGGCAGCGACAAGCGGCAGTTTCTGTTCGTCTTTGCCAGCCGGGAAAAATACGGGGAAAAGGTACTGGAGAATATCGCCAATTCCGGTTTCTACGACGACTTTGCCGACTGGATCGAGCGGAACAACTGGCAGGGCATCTTCCCGGATCTGGGCGACTACCGGACACCATACCGCATAGACATTGCTTCCAGCGGCTATGCCTATGACACCGGCGATGATACCGCACGGTATCAGATCCAGTTAAAATTGATGTATTATCAGGACAGGAGGTATTTTACACATGGGTAAAAATCTGAAAAACGCAGACCTTGTGCTGCGTACCGGCAAGGTGGCATTCTATCATGTGCCGGGACAGAGCGTCTATACACGCATGGAGGGCTTCACCAGTCTTTCCACGTCCAAGAATCCCACAGAGTATGAGCGGCAGTATGTGGACGAGGATTTCAAGCGGACGGATATTACCGCCTATAACACTGCCATTGCCTATGCACTGGATCGCTACAAAAAGCATCCTGTGACAGATGACATTATCGACATCCACGAGAACGAACTGCTGGGACAGGATGCGGTGCGCACGATCATCAGCGTGGATATGACCACATTGCAGCAAGGGAGCAACGGCATCTGGTCGGCATCGGCAAAGATGCGTGACTATGCTGTTATTCCGGATGCAGACGGCGACACCACAGACTGCATGACCTATTCCGGCAACTTTAAGACAAGGGGCGAAATGGAGGATGTTACGGTGTTCAGCACTGATGATTTTCAGACCATTACACTTTCCACCAACACCAAGCCGGTACTGAAAACGCTGTCGGTATCCTATGGCAGTGAGAATCTGCTGAAACCGACATTCAAGCCCGACATTACGGAGTACACGGTCAGCAAGATCGGTTCTTTGAGTGTATATGCAGCAGCGGAGAGCAATACGTTTAGCATTACGGTTTCCTGCAACGGAAAGTCTTCGTCCATTACCACTGCTGGTGTGGCATTTACCGTCAAGGAAGGCGATTATATCTACATTACAGTTACAAACGGTGCACTGGGTTCTAATACCTATGCAGTTAAGTGCAGTGCTTCGTAAGGAGGAATGAACAATGAAAGAAGATCTGACAATTTGGCATATCCACGGGCTGGAGCTGCCGCTGGACATTGAGGAAGCGGACACCGTGGAAAAGTATGAGGCTGCTCTGGCACAGCTGGAGCAGGATATGCCAGAGGACAAGTCTGCCGGTGTGGCGGCATACATCCGGGCATACTGCAAGGCGTTTCGCACTTTTTATGATACGCTCTTTGGCGAGGGTACGGCGGAGCAGATCTTTTCCGGCATCCCAGACCATGCACGGCGGTATACGGCAGTGTACGGAGAATTCCTGACCTTTGTGGCAAAACAGGCGGCACAGTCTCAGGCGGAATCCATGCAGCTGAAAAAGAAGTATCTGCCTAAAGGCGGCAGACGATGAATCTGCTGTATGATGCCCTGCCGGACACGGTGACAGTAGACGGCAAGGCATACCGGATCTATACCGACTATCGGGACTGGCTGCGGTTTTATGATATGCAGGAGGACGATGCTCTTTCCAAACGGGAAAAGCTGCTGCTGATGCTGGAATGGTACATCGACAAGCCGCCGCTTTCCTGTCTGGAGGAGGCTCTGGAAGCTCTCATTGCGTTTGCGACACGCTCCGAGGAGCAGCCGGAACAGCGGCAGGAGCATTCCGGACGCAAAACCACAGACCGGGTGCTGTCATGGCAGTATGATGCCGCCTATGTGTATGCGGCATTCTTGTCGGTCTATCACATGGACTTGCAGCAGGTGGAGCAGATGCACTGGCATCTGTTTCTGGGACTGTTTGATGCCCTTCCGGACGAAACACCCATTAAGCAGCGGATGGGATACCGCAGTGTGAATCTGGCGGAGATCAAGGACAAGAATGAACGGCTGCGGATCCGGAAGATTCAGGATCGCATCCGCATTCCGCAGCCGGAGCTGGACGGTTATCAATGCGGTGCGTTTTTTGGATAGATAAATCCTGTTTTAGAAGCGTACAAATAGCGGCACTTTTACGGTATGTAAGAGTGCCGTTTTTTCGGAGGTGGTGAAATAATATGGCAGATGAAAGCGTCAAAGTCCCCATTGACGGTGATACCAGCGGATTTGACCAAAAGGTTGAAGGCATGAAAGGGACGATCTCCGCAGCATCTGTGGCAATGGGCAATCTGCTCTCTGACATGGGAAAGAAAGCCCTGTCTGCATTTGGCGATATGATCTCCTCCGGGGACGAGTTCAACAAGGCGATCAATCAGATGTCCGCCTCAACCGGTGCGACTGGGGCAGAACTGGAAGGACTTCGGGATGTAGTCAAGGATGTGTACGGCAATAACTTCGGGGATTCCTACGAGGATGCCGCCAATGCTGTGGCGGAGGTCACAAAGCAGACCGGACTGATGGGCGAGGAATTGCAGTCTGCCACAGAGGGTGCCATGGCACTCAGCGACACTTTTGGTTATGAAGTCAATGAAAGCACCCGTGCTGCGTCGGCACTCATGAACAACTTCGGGATCAGTGCCGAAGAAGCATACAATCTCATTGCCGTAGGAGCACAAAACGGTGCCGATCAGAACGGCGATCTGCTGGACACCCTCAATGAGTATTCCACACAGTATGCGGCACTGGGACTTTCCGCAGAGCAGTTCACCCAGAGTCTGATCTCCGGTGCAGAATCCGGAGCGTTCTCCATCGACAAAGTGGGCGATGCGGTCAAGGAATTCAATATCCGCTGCAAGGACGGCAGCGATTCCACCGCAGAGGGATTCGCCATGATCGGCATGAATGCGGACGACATGGCACAGCGGTTTGCCGCCGGCGGCGATACGGCACAGGAGGCATTTTTCCAGACTGTCCAGGCGTTGGACAGCATTGCCGATCCGGTGGCGAAAAACCAAGCCGCCATTGACCTGTTCGGCACACAGTTCGAGGATTTACAGGCAAACCTATTGCCCATGCTGGCAAATATGGAAGATGCGTCCGGTGTGGCGTATGATGCACTGGGACAGATCAACGAGGTCAAATATGACGACATCGGCAGTGCGGTAGAGGGACTGAAACGCACCATCGGAAATGCTACGCTGGACATTCGTTCCAATCTTTCCGCAGGGCTTGCAGATTCTATCGGCGGATTTGTCAATGTATTGAAAAATGCGGACGGCGACACTGGGAAGATCTTTGACGGACTGGTGGAGGCAGGCAGAAAAGCGTTGGATGCCGTTGCACCGGTGCTGCAAAACTGGATCACCAAGGGCAAGGAAATGCTGGAGAAAATCGTCACAGGCATTCAGCAGAATTTACCGCTGATCAAAGAAAAGGCAAAGGACATTCTGCAAATGCTGATCGACGGCGTGGTCAGCCGGGCAAATACCATTGTAGAAGTGGGACTGCCGATCCTGCAAAGTCTGATTCAGGGCATTTCAGAAAATGCTTCGGCATTGCTTGAGGCAGGACAGGCACTTTTGAACGGCATTATTACAGCGATTCAACAGGCATTGCCGAACCTGCTCCCCATTGCGGTGCAGCTGATCACCACGCTGATCAACGGATTGTCAGAGGGTTTGGTGGCACTGATGGAGTATGTGCCGCAGATCATTCTAGCCATTGTCAATGTGATCGTGGAGAACCTGCCCACGCTGATCACAGCAGCCATTGAAATTCTGAATGCTCTGGTGGGCGGTCTGATGGACAATGTCAGCACGATTCTGGCAGCGGTCATTTACATTTTGCTGACGCTGGTAGACATGGTGATCCAGAATCTTCCCATGCTGCTGGATGCTGCCATTCAGATCATCATGGCGGTAGTCAACGGCATTGTAGATAATCTTCCTATGTTGATCGAAGCGGCAATTGACATGATCATGGCACTGGCAGACGGTCTGATTGCTATGCTGCCGCAGCTGATCGATGCGGCGATTCAGATCGTGACCGCATTGTTTGACGGTTTGATCGACAATCTGCCGCAGTTGATTGAAGCCGGTATCAAGTTGGTTGTGGCTCTGATCGGCGGACTGATCAAAGCCATTCCCGACCTGATCAAGGCAATTCCGCAGATCATAGATGCTATATGGGATGCGATCACCGAAGTGGACTGGCTGGAACTGGGCGGCAACATCCTGAAAGGCATCGCCAACGGTCTGATCGAAGGCGTTTCTGCCATCTGGGATACGGTGCAGGACGTTGCCGGACAGATCTGGGACGGATTCAAGGACTTTTTCGGGATCAATTCTCCATCTAAGCTGATGCGTGACACTGTGGGTAAATTTTTACTGCCCGGCGTTGCCATAGGCATGGAAGACACCACAGGCGACACCGCTGATGATCTGAACCGTTCGCTGGATGCTATGATGGACAAGGTGGACACAGACCGGCTGCAAATGCAGCTGGATTCTGCGGTACAGATGCAGGGATATTCCAGCATGGGAACTGCCGGAACGGCAGTGCAGTACAATCCGCCGGAGAAGACAGCGGCGGAGGAATACCGGCAGCCGCAGCGGAACGGAGATATTATCATTCCAGTGAACATCGGCGGCACACAGCTGGAAACCGTTGTGGTCAAGGCGGCACAGATCGCCAATGCACGAAGCGGAGGAGAAACCATATGAGATTTGTGAATATTTGGGCGAAGTCGCCGGGCGGCAGTTGGACATTGGCAAAAAATGTGTGTCAGCTTGCAGAGGATTCTGTGGGCATTACCCCATTAGGAAAACGATTCTGTGCTGCCGATGGCACGCAGATCTATTACAGTACAGGATCAGCGGAACAGAAAACAACACTGCAATTTGAAGTGAACAGCGAAAAGGAATTGCAAAACCTCATGCGGATTCTGCGAAATGGTACGGCATATGCGGAAAGCCTAATGGTGTCTGGATATACAAGTTCGTTGGGAAATTGCGGAGTTCGCATCTATATTGACGGTGATGCTTCTATAAAACTTGTTTCCCGAAAGATGCAGGTTTATCAGATTACAGTTCCTGTAATATTAGATCAAACAGGTGCTGTAACCAGCTTTCCGAATTGCTATATTGTAGCCAATCCTTCCGGAGCGTGCGGTCTTACGATTGTAAAATCTCCGGAAGATACCAGTATTGGAATCGTACAGCTTACGGATTCTGGGAAACAACTGGAAGACGGTTCTGTGCAGTTACCGCCTTACACTGCAAATGCAGAGGAAACAGCAGAAAAATCAATCTATATCCGATTTCAGGCAGCACATACTTTCCCGACAGATTCCAAAATTACCGTAGAAGCTGATGGGGTGAATGGCTGGTCAGAGCGACACGATATTACCGATTATGTGACGAATGAATTTGGGACAATCGGCATGGCTTTGACCGGCATTGTAACAGAATTTTGTATCTATCTGCATTATACATACGGTGGGTGTACATTGGAACGAATATACCGCATTCGTGTTTATGCACCGGATTTTCAGGAGGGCGAGGCATGATCATTGCAGAATTTATTCGGGTAGAAGTATACAAGTATAATTATACAACAGGAAACTATGCTCTTGCTACCACGCTGACAGAATCCAGCATCATTTCTGCCAGCAGCAAGCGGCAGTGCTGTGCAGACGGCACATTTGAGATCGGCGGCGTGTATGCTGCCACGTTTTCTATGCAGGCAAAGATTCCGGGAATGACCACATTTCAGGTGCGTGGAGCAAAACTGAAAGTGTTTTCCAAGTACAATGATGTAGCCCAATGGAGCAGCATCGGCACGTTCTGGGTCACTGATGCCACCCGTGTAGGCGAGATCTTTTCCATTAACGCACAGGATGCTGTGGGGTGGCTGGATACGTCCAGCTATAACAGCACATCGGAATCTGCCGTCAAAGCTGTCGGAAAGGTGCTTGCAGACAAGTGGCAAAACATCGGGATCGGAATCGACCAGTGGGACGAAAATGGAACCGAATACGGCGGCTGGCTGCAATATCTGACGGACTGCACCAATACCTTTATCCAGTCCCAGACTGGCGTAAAAGAGATGCTGTACTGGAAAGCGTATGACAAGGCAAGACGGGAAACCTATGGCAGGTACTGCAACGACAGGATCTATGCAGAGATCAACGGAAAGTGGTCGCAGACCATATATCCGGCAAGGTTCTATCTGAGTGCAGAAAACAGCAACAGTGATTCTGACTGCCCACGGGATTTTTACCGTTATCTGTCTGAACTTGCATTTGGATTCATTTATGCCAGACCGGAGGACGGGGCTTTGGAACTGGGACAGTTCGGGAACGGTTATCACGGAAATGCCAATGTTGGAATGTCGGAAATGGAATATGATTCCTGTGAGGTAGCAGATTATGAGATCCATATGCTGCGTACAGATGCCCGTGTGGAGTTGGAAGACGATAAATCTGCATGGGCATGGACAAGGCATAGTTCACCGGATTACAGCACCAGCTCTTTTCAGCGGTTTCTGATCGAATCCAATCCGTTTCTGGATGGTTTTGCAAAGGATTTTGTATTCAGCAGCGGCTATGGACTGAATACCATTCCCTATTCTATGTGGCTCGCAAGATATTCTCCCAACACCGGAAACCAGTATGCAGTGCGTCCGTTTTCCTGCACCGTACACAGTACAAAACGGTTCCAGCTGGGACAGAAAATCAAGCTCTCTTATCGGGATTTTCATGAGACCACTGCCAAAAGCTATGACAGCATTATCACTGCCATTGAATGGACATTTCGGGGCGGTACAAAGCTTTCCTGCGGCGGCGAGGACAGCCGTGTGATGGCGGACTGCATCCGTTCTTCCAAGGGCGACAAAGTCCGCAAAGAGGCACGGAACCGATGCAGAGCGTTGGAAAAACGAGTTCAAAAACTGGGAGGGTAAGACATGATATTGCAGGCAAACAAGAAATTCATTGACACCAGCCATGTGGCACATCTGCTGACTGCCGGAGAAAAGTATGCGGACAAGCTTGTCTTTTCCGTAGAGCGATTTTATCAAGAAACCGATCTGTCCGGCTGTCTGTTTGTGATGCGTGGTGTCAACAGTGCCGGAAATCTGGCACTGGAAACGCTTTCGCAGGAGGTCATGGAAACAGAGATCCGGCTGACATGGAACGTGTCTCCGGCGTTTACTGCGGTTTCCGGTATGCTGGCGTTGGAAATCGTCTGTTATGACAACAGCGACCGCATCTTGAAATACACGGTCACGCCTATGCAGGTGAAAGCCTCTGTGCTGGAGGAATACAGCGGCGGTGTGGACGCCATCGAGGAAGCACTGAAAGAAATGGAACGGATCCTGACGGAAACCAGGACAATTGCGGTACAGCTGCCGCAGATCCGCAACGGCACATGGTGGCTGTATGATACCGATAGCGGAGCATATATAGACAGCGGTCTGCCGGCTCGTGGTGAAAAAGGCGAAAAGGGCGAAAAAGGTGAACCGGGAGAGCAGGGCGTTCCCGGTGAAAAGGGAGAAACCGGAGAAAAGGGTGAGCCGGGTGCAAAGGGCGATTCCGGCGAAAAAGGCGAACCTGGTGAACCCGGAAAAGATGGCATAGACGGACGTGACGGTGCGGACGGAAAATCCGCTTATCTCCTTGCGGTAGAGCATGGCTACAGCGGTTCTGAATCCGAGTGGCTGACATCTCTGAAAGGCGAAAAGGGAGATGCCGGACAACCGGGAGAACGTGGAGAAAAAGGTGATCCGGGAGAGCAGGGCATTCCCGGTGAAAAGGGCGACACCGGTGCAGACGGGAAAGACGGATTTTCCCCCATTGCTGCTGTGGCGAAAGACGGCAGCGTGGTGACGATCACGATTACAGATGTCAACGGTACAACGACTGTGACGCTGACAGAAGGGGCTGCGGTAGACCTCACCCCATACGCAAAGACGGTCTATGTGGACGAAAAGGTGCAGGAGCTGTCCGACAGCCTGACGTATACCTTGCAGGAGCATACGCTGTCCATCACGCATCTGGAGGAATCCGCACACACCCATGACAATCTGGAAACGCTGAACAAGATCAGTGGAACAGAGTGGACACAGCTGGTTTCCACCAGGCACTATCACAACAACATAGAAACGCTGAACCGCATCAGTCCGGGGGACTATGAGAATCTGAGCAGCAAGTTCCCGGCGAGAATCACGGCATTAGAGGATTCTCTGGGTGACATCGCCGCAGCTCTGGCGGACATTGTGGAGGTGACCGAGTAAATGGCAACAATCGCACAGTATATCGCAGAGATCAACCACCAGCGTGACCTGCTGGCAGGGCATTTGGTTGTCCGTGGCATCATTGCAACGGCAGATGAAAAGCTGAATCTGCTGGTACACAAGGTTTCCCTGCTGCCCTCTGGTTCGACCGAAAAAACAGTGGTTTTTGATGCAGACCACCGGAAAAATGTGAGCCTGCTCTACAACGGCACGCTCTACAGTCTGGAAGATTTCGTGTCACAGTATCCGGACTTCTGTAGTTCCAAGAACGAGTACGCACTGAACTATTCCACATCCATTTTCGGATGGGATTACAGCTGCTTTACCTGTTCGACTGTGCCGCTGACGCTCTCTGCGGCAACACAGATCGCCGTGCGGTTTCTGGCAAGCAGCACGGAGACCGGCATCATGCGGCTGGTGCAGTCGGACAGCGGCACGGCAGAGGACATTCTCAGCAAGGCACAGACAGAGGGCAGCTACATTGACCTGTCCCTGCAATGGCTGTACAGCACGGACTACATCACCACGCTGACACCCTGCGAAGGTGTCACAACAGGCACATATTATCTGGCATGGGTCGGGCGGAGCAACAACAGCCGTCCGCTGATCCGGTCGATTACAGCGATTTAAGGAGGTTATTTTATGAATCTGATCGAGGCAGTTGAGCAGCTGAAAAGCGGCAAGGCGATCCGGCGGAGCAGCTGGGGGGATGCGGCGATTCAGGCAGCACAGCTGGAAAACGGACAGTATCAAATCTTTGCTTCTGGGAATCTCACGCCGGAAATGCTGGTTTTGCTTTCCGGCGACTATGAAGCAGCAACAGGAACGGAGGAAACATGATGGAAGTTTTGGGTATTACAGCAGTAGCAGCAATCACGGTCATCTGCTATCTGGCGGCGGAGATCGTGAAGGTCACTTCTCTGGACAACAAATGGATTCCGGTCATCTGCGGTATTTCCGGCGGCATTCTGGGAATTGCGGCGTTGTTCTGGATGCCGGATTTTCCGGTGCAGGATGTGCTGTCTGCGGCAGCAGTCGGCATTGTGTCCGGACTGGCAGCAACGGGAGCAAATCAGATTTTCAAGCAGTTCAGGAGTTGATGAAATGGCAGCATATTCGTATGAAGATAATCCGCAGCTTTCGCCCCATTTTTGTGCCAGAGAATTCCGCTGCAAGTGCAGTTCTCCGCACACGTTCCAGGTATCGGAACAGCTGATTTCGAGGCTGGAACAGCTGTATACAGCGTTGGACTGCGGCAAGATCATCGTCAACAGCGGTTACCGCTGTGCAGCACATGACAAGGCAGTGGGCGGAAACGGAGCAGGACAGCACACCAAAGGCACAGCGGCAGACGTGGTGTGCTATGACAAGTCCGGCAGCGTAATCTCAGCAAAGACGGTGTGCTGCAAGGCTCAGGATCTGGGCTTCGGCGGCATTGCCAATATCACCAGTGCTTATACTTCGGTGCATCTGGATGTGCGTACCGGCAGCCGATATTATGGTGATGAGACCAAAGGTACAAGCACGGTGACAAGCAATTTCTACCACTATTTCGGCATTGCAAAGACACAGCAGCCATCTGGAATTGTGGCAAAAGGGATTGATGTTTCCAAGCATCAGGGCGTGATCGACTGGGACAAGGTCAAGGCATCCGGGCAGGTGGATTTTGCGATTTTACGGGCTGGTTTTGGGAAAGAATCCAGCCAGATCGATGTGCAGTTTGAAAGGAACTACAGTGAGTGCAAACGGCTTGGAATCCCCTGTGGTGCGTACTGGTACAGCTACGCAAAAACTGCCGCAGAAGCGGAGCAGGAGGCTGCTGTGTGCCTGTCTGCTCTGGCTGGAAAACAGTTCGAGTATCCCATTGCCTTTGACATCGAAGAAAAGGCAAGTCTGCAAAATGCAGATGCCCTGTGTCAGGCGTTTTGCAGTGCGTTGGAATCTGCCGGGTATTATGCGGCGATTTATACGTTCAAGTCGGCTCTGGAAAGCTGTATCGGGGACGATATAAAGAGCCGGTATGACGTGTTTCTCTCTCATGTGGATGTGAGAAAATCGTCCTATGCCGGGAATTATGGGCTGTGGCAGTACAGCTGGAAAGGCAGCGTTTCCGGCATTGTCGGCGAGGTGGATCTGGACTATGCGTATCAGGATTATCCGGCGATCATCAAGGCTACTGAGCTGAATGGATTTTCAAAAAATGCAACAACTACCACAGACAAGCCGAATGAGGACACGGAAAAAGATACTAACGATAATGACACTCTCAAGCAGATCTTGCAGCACGTTGCGAGTATTGACGGGAAATTGAACGGATAAAACAGCGGTTAAATGCCGTTTATAGGCAGTAAAAAACGCTCTTGAACGTGGTGTTCAGGAGCGTTTTTTTCGTTTTGCGTGTCAGTTTTTTGCGTTTTGCGTGGCAGGCTACATTTTGTATGAATTTCCACAGGAAAAATGTCGATTAGGTGAAATGTGGTACAAAATCAGAGGAAACGGTTTGAAATTTTTAGGGAAGTTTCTTTGCCTGCGGCGGCGGATTTGACAGAGGGTGAGAAAATTGAATCGAATATAGGATATAGAAAAATCGCCTGCAACTTAACGTCACAGGCGATTTTCTACGGCATTACCGCACGGAGCCATACAGCTTTGGGATTTGTACTGCCATTGTTTTTGCTCCGGGTTCTAAAGAACTAAGAAAGCGTTCAGTATTTTCCACCATGATGATTTCACCTCTTTTTTCACAGACTCTCTCCTATGTTACCACAATTTTTTCCGAAAGTCAATAGACTACGAATTTAATCATTTCAACACATTGAATTACTTGATAAGAGAGGAAGAGATGGTGTATAATAAAATGTCATATCTTCGTGAAACAAAGATATGTGGATTGAAAAAATGTCTTGAATTTATTGAATGTTGAAAGACAAGGAAAACCGCCTGTGATGTTGTGTCACGGGCGGTTTTTCTATCTCTTTCAGTAAAGTTTATGCCTCTTCCAGCATCTCCTCCAACAACTCCGCCGCTGTCTCCACAAACCGCACGCACGGCCGCACTTTATAGTATTCCTCCGTGCGTGGCTGCGGATCCTGTTTCAGCTTGCCGGGCAGCGCCTGCAGCAGCTCCCGACAGACCAGGGTATCGTGTTTCTGCCGGAACTGTTCTGCCAGTTCCCGGATGCGGGCATAGTGGGCTTTCTTGCCGTCGTAGTCAGCCGGATCATCGTATCCCTTTAACATTCCTGCCACCAGAAACATTCCGGTCACAGCGCCGCAGGTCTCCCGCATACCGCCCATGCCGCCGCCGAAAGACGATGCCAGCCGCACGGCATCTTCCAGAGAAAGCCCCATTTCCTCGTGAAATGCGCCCACCACGGACTGCGCACAATTGTATCCTGCACGGAAGAGATCCCGTGCCTTTTCTGCATGATTCATGCAATACACTTCCTTTTTGCAAAAATGCCGGTATGCGATCATACCGGCATTTGTTATCATAACATAGAAATCGGGATTTGTCAATTTTTCGCAGTCTCTGCTGTTTCAGCCTCAGCCTGTGCCAGCGCCTGGTACGCCTGTTCGTAGAAGTATTCCTGGGAGTTGACAAGCGGTTCCTTTGCCGGCTCTCTGGTGTATGTGCTGTCCGGCTGCTGTACACGTGCTTTGACATTGTCCGTCATCATCACATCGAACATCTCCAGAATGCGGTGCTTGATGCTGTCGTCATAGATGGGCGCAGCGACTTCCACACGCCGTCTGGTGTTTCGGGTCATCCAGTCCGCAGAGGCAATGTATACCTTGCAGTTGTCGTGCGCACCGAAGATGTAGATGCGTGTATGCTCCAGAAAACGTCCCACAATGCTGCGGATAGAGATATTCTCCGTCAGCTCCGGAACGCCGGCAACCAGGCAGCTGATGCCACGGACGATCATTTCGATCTTTACGCCGGCTTTGGATGCCTCGATCAGCTTTTCGATCAGATACTTGTCTGTGAGCGAGTTGATTTTGATGCCGATATAGGCGTGTTCGCCTGCCTTTGCCAGGGCGGTCTGTTCGTCGATCATGTCCGCCAGCTTGTTCTGCAGGCACTTTGGCGCAACCAGCAGATGCTCCGTGTGTTCCACGGTCTGTCCCAGGCAGAGCGCATGAAAGACCCGGTTTGCCTCCAGACCGATGTCATGGTTTGCCGTCATCAGCGAATAGTCGGTGTAGATGGCAGAGGTCTTTTCGTTGTAGTTGCCTGTGCCGACCTGGGTGATATAGGAGATCTCTGTGCCGACCTTTTTGGTGATGAGACAGAGCTTGCTGTGTACTTTCAGATTGTCCAGACCGTAGATAATGCGGCAGCCGGCATCTTCCAGGCGGCGGGACCATTCGATGTTGTTCTCCTCGTCGAATCTGGCACGGAGTTCCACCAGTACCACAACATCCTTGCCGTTTTCGGCAGCCTCGATCAGCGCCTCCACAATTTTGCTGTTGGATGCGACACGATACAGGGTCATCTTGATGGAGACCACCTGGGGATCTCTGCCAGCCTCGTTCAGCAGCGTCAGGAACGGACGGATGCTCTCATAGGGGAACGCCAGGAAGCGATCCTTTTCCTCGACCTGTTCGATCATGCGCTTGGACAGGTCACGCCATGCCGGTTTCTGCGGCACACGGCGCTGATAGAACAGGCACTTGTTGTGGCGGAGCATATCCCGTACCACCGAGAGAACGGAGAGATTCAGCGGCGCCTCAGAGTAGAATACCTGTTCCTCTGTCAGATTCAGATAGCCGCACAGAGAATGGATGACGGCGGTATCCATCAGACGGGAGAATTCCAGCTTGATGGGGCAGAGCTTTTTCCGTTCCCGGATCAGCTGCTCCATTGCCTCACGATAGTCGCATTCTTCCTCCATGCGCTCGTCTGGTTCGATGTCCGCATTGCGGATGATTCGGATCAGCGATTTGCTCTTGATGGTGTGCCGGGAGAAGATCTCCGGTGCAAAGTGCAGGATCAGTTCCTCTGCCAGGATGAAACGGTTCTTTCCGGTGGGCAGGGAGACGATCTTCGGGAAAACGCCGCTGCTGCACGGCACAATGCCCAGCTTTTCCGTGCCTTTTTTCTCCAGCACGACAACAGCGTAAATGTTTTTGTTTTGCAGGAAGGGGAACGGCTGCTTTTTGCCGATGATCTGCGGAGAGAGCAGCGGCTCGATCTCAGCCTTGAAGTATGCCTCCAGCCATGCTGCCTCCTCGGTGGTGATGGTGTGGAAGTCTACGATGTCCACGCCCTGCATACTCAGTTCTGCACGCAGGTCAGCGTAAGCGTCGTCCTTGTCCCGGAGCAGTTCCCGCACTCTGGCGTAGATGGCGGTCAGCTGTTCCTTGCAGGTCATGTTGGTCTTGTTTTCCCGGAAGTGGGGATCTTCGCACATCTGGTCATACAGCGAGCCGCAGCGCACCATAAAGAATTCGTCCAGATTGCTTTGGAAAATGGAGAGGAAAGAAAGACGCTCGCAGAGCGGATTGGTCTCGTCCTTTGCCTCTTCCAGCACTCGCTGATTGAACTTCAGCCAGGATAATTCCCGGTTATCATAACAGTTTGATTTCATTGCTGATTCCTCCGATTTGTGGTTTGTTTTTCCGGAAATCTTCCGAAAGGATCTATTGCTGTGACCGGAACAGACCGCCGGAGCGTGTCCGGATGTTCTGTTCCGGTTCGGGATGATTCCATACCATTCTAATTATATTATAAAAGATTCGTCGATATTTTGACATCTTAAATATGTAAAATATATGTTATCTTTTTGTTAAACGTCACACCTGTGAAATTAACCAGAATTTAACGGAGCGTTTGAAGAAATTCACTTGTATCATTGGAAAACAATGTTGTATAATATTACTAACCGATTATTTTGTCAGGACAGCCGTGCTGTCTGAAGTAGGAGTGAAAGTATGAAAAAATATGCAGTGATCGACATTGGTTCCAATACGGTTCGCATGGTGATCTATACGGCAGAGGACACCGCATTTCACGGGCTGTTTTCCAAGAAGTACACGCTGGGACTGGCTGGGTATATCCAGGACGGCGTCATGTCCCAGGAGGGCATCCATAAGCTGTGCGGTGTTCTGCTGGAATGCCGGACAATGCTGGAACAGTTTGATGTGGAACGCTATTTTGCATTTGCCACCGCATCCCTGCGGAACATTCAGAACACCCGTGAGGCAGTAGACCAGGTATTTCTGGTGACAGGGTTTTCCATCGACGTGATCTCCGGTCAGGCGGAGGCGTATCTGGATTACTACGGCGTGATGGTGGACGCACCGCTGGAAAACGGTCTGCTCTTCGACATCGGCGGCGGCAGTACAGAACTGGTGACCATTGCGCACGATGGTCCGGGCGTGATCGAGAGTCTGCCCATCGGTTCGCTGACGCTGGCAAAGGAGTATGTGGACAAGGTTTTCCCGAAACAGAGCGAGTGCGAGAAGATCCAGGCACGCATCCGGAAAGAACTGAAAAAGCGCAAGCTGCACCGTCTCCCGGCACATACAGCGCTGTGCGGCGTAGGCGGCACGGCGAGAGCCTTGCTGATGTTGGCACAGGAACAGCAGGAGCTGCCGGACACCCAGCGGCTTTTGACGGTGAGCCAGCTGAAAAAGCTGGAAAAGGCGCTATGGAAAAAGGACGGCAAGGCACGGGAAATGCTGCTGAAAACCTGTCCCGACCGGCTGCACACCATCTATCCGGGAATGCTCATCCTGGACGAGCTGGTGCAGCTGTCCCAGTGTGAGACCATCTATATCAGCAAATACGGCGTTCGGGAGGGATACCTCCGCAGAGAACTGGCACGGAAAAAGAAAACCATAGAACCGGAAAAATAAGGACAATATCACAAAAGCCCGGCTGCATCATCGGGACGCAGCCGGGCTTTTTCGTTTGTTATAGAGTGCAGATGCTTATGCGCTTTCCACAGGCAGCTGGTTTTCCAGATGCACCAGGAACCGCATCAATACCACGGCATCATTGCCGGAAAGGTCGCCGTTTGCATCACAGTCTGCATTCTTGGTTGCCTGTGCATTCAGCGAAACGGAGCCGCTTACGGCACGGTTCAGCAATACCGCATCTGTAATGTCCACTCTGCCGTCCAGGTTGGTGTCACCATACAGAACGTCAGCTGTGCCGGTGTCAGAACCGCTGCCGGAAACCGAGGCGGAAGTGACAGTCGTTGTGGTGGTACTCTGCATCGTGGTGGTTGTCTCAGACGGCTTGGTCTCTGTGGTGTCAGAGGGTGTTGTGCCGTCCGGCTCTTCGCCCCAGACCAGCTCGCCGTTGGCATAAGCCGGGATCTTTTTGGTGATGGCTGCGGCGTCGTTGTCGTCCTCAAAGCTGATGAGGTCGCCGTAGCTGTAGTCGTTGGAGGAATCCCATGTGGTGTCATAGGTCTCCGGATTCATCTTGTTCAGCAGTCCGAACTGGTATACCCGGCTGCCGTAGAAATTGCAGTTTTCCCATGCGATTTCGATATAATAGTTGCCCTTGTCGTCGTATTTGATCGGCTCAGAAATGGTGGCGCTGGTCTTGTTGTTCGTCATGGCGCTTTCTGCGTCATAGTCCACACGGGTCTCTACCATGGAGATATCTTCGCCGATGGCAGTCAGTTCGTCGATGTTGAAGAAGTACCGTACTTTCAGATCGTCACAGAACTGCGGCGGATTGATGGTGCGGTTGTGAATGACGATCTTGACCTGCAGACCGGCTTTGTTTTCCTGTGCCTTGCCGGCGGTGACGTAGAATCCGGTCGGGGTGTTCTCGTCTACTTCATAGCCTGCCTTGGCGTTTTCGGACATATTGAAATCCGGAATGACCGCATTCTTGTCTGCCAGTTCCTTGCCCTCTGTGCCGTAGAAGTGGTACAGTCCGGCGAGGTCGCCGCAGAATCCGGCGTTGTAGTCGTCCGTGACCTCATTATAAATGTAGTCGCTGGTCACATCGTTGTGATAGTCCTTCAGATCCGGACCGCCGACCAGTGCGCCCCACAGGGTGTGCGTCTGCGGATCGGGTTCGTCCATGCTCTGGGTGGAGGAGCAGGAGGAAGAACGATGGTGGGGATGTGTGGCATAGCTGTTCTCGTATCCCACTTCAAAGGAATAGCCCATGGGGTTGTCGCCCAGGATGTATTCCATCTGATCCTTTGCCCACTCAGCGAAGGTCAGATCGTTTGTCTCCTTGGCGTAGACCATAGCGCACAGACCGGCAGCCGTGTTGTAACGGGCGCTGCCGTAGTCGGAAACAACAGCGAAACCGGCAGGGGACTTGGCGATCCATGCGCCGTCCGTCTCCGGCAGATCCTTGATCTCCGAGGCAGTGATCTTGGTGTTCCACAGCTGGTCGTCCATGCCGAAGTACTTGTGCTTGGTGACCGGAACGTCGAAGTCCGCATTGGCGGCATCTGCCTCGCTCAGACCGGACCAGAATTCCAGGTTCCAGCGGAAAATGTACCAGTCACGGGAGATATTCGTCACCGGAGCAAGCTTTGCGAATACGCCGCCCCAGACAGTATCCCAGCAGTGTACCCAGATGTTCTGCCAGCAGTTTCCGGTGTCCTTGATGATGCGCTTCATATAGCCGGTGTACGGGTGCGCACCCATTTCGCCGGTAACGCTTTCGTCAACGCTGATGATATCGTCAATGTAGTCATAGTTTTCGGTGCAGTAGTACAGCCATACCGCTGCCCACGCCAGTTCGTCATAGTCATAGCTGGAGGTGTAGAAACCGCCGTCATAGCCCAGGCTGTCTACGGTCTGGGTGTCGTCGCCCACTTCGTGGTGCGTCTTTACGGAGAAATCGTACAGCGCCAGGGCGTAGTCCAGGCACTTCTGCGCATATTCCGGGTCAGTGTCCTTGAAGTTCAGATAGTTCACTGCCAGAGATGCGGCTGCACCGGCGGTCTGGTCGGATGCCGGCGTTTCGGTGGTTGCGAAGTATGCCGGACGCTTGACGGCGCAGGAAGAGGTGGCAACATAGGTGTCGTCTACCTGCAATTCCGGTGCGCACCAGTAGTTGTGGTCGTTGTTGCCTTCGCCCACCTGGTAGCAGTATGCCACTACATTTCCGTCGTCATCCAGGAAAGTGGCTTTTAAGAAGTAGTCGTTGATCCAGCGCAGCTCATCCTCCACGTGTTTCTGCAAGCCGGTTTCAACGTAAGATTCCCGGAACTCATAATAGCCCCAGCCCACGGTAGAGGCAGAGTAGCTGCCCGGCAGACCGAACTTGACGTGGTCACCGGCATCGTGCCAGCCTCCGGTCAGATCGACGCAGCCGTCGCCGTCCGGATCCAGATATTTCTTGTTGGCGTCAATGAATTCCTGGCTCATGTTGGTGCCGACATAGAGACCCTCTGCCGCAGATGCGCCGCCGTCACCCTTGCCGCTGTCCTCGTTGGCTTTGCCGCCGCCCAGGCTCTGCATGGGAACCAGAGGGATCATGCCGTCCTTGACATGACAGTTGCCGCGCCAGGTGTAATAGCCGTCATCTGCCACCTCGTCGCCGCACTTATTGGCATCGTAGAAACACAGCGCCAGCTGGAGTGCCTCGGCGAAGTTGTCGTAGTTGTTGGGATTTTCCTTGTCCACAACAGCCGCACTGACCGGCGAGACCGCAGCTGATGCGATCATTACGCCGCTCAGGAGTCCGGCGGAAACACGCCGGAGAAGTTTTCGAATCATTTTTTCACACATTCCTTTCTGCGAATTTGTTCCCGTCCTGCCGCAGTTGCTTTCCTGTGACAGCATACCGGGAGATTTTTTGATTTCCTATCTGATAACCGTGCCATGCCGGACACGGACGTATCCATTATTTTTCTTCTGTTTTTTCGGTTCGGTCGAAGATGATCTGATAGCCGTCACAGCCGTCCTTGATGGCACGGTTGACCCGGCTGATGGTGGCGGTGCTTGCGCCGGTCTCTTCGACGATCTCATGAAATACGTGACCCTCGTGCAGCATTTTTGCCACCTGTAACCGCTGCGCCATGGCGTTCAGCTCCTGGTAGGTGCAGAGATCCTTGAAAAAGGCATAACATTCTTCCGGAGAACGCAGCGTCAAAATCGCCTCAAACAGCGCCTCCTGGTCTGTATTCTGTCGTTCTTTCTTCATGTATCTTCTCTCTTCCTTCCTCATATTTTCTGTGAACACACTCCAATGATATTGTACCATATCAGTTGGATAATGTAAATACTGCACAGGAAATTTGTTTGGATTTCGGCAAAACCACCAGAAAACCGGCTGTGTTTTTGACGAATCGGAAATGGGACCGGCTCTGCTTTGCAGGATCTGTTGCCTTTTTCGGCAGATATGATGGAAACGGGCAGCCAATTTGGAAAAACATACCGGAATACCGATGCTTTTCCGGTTTCGGAACATTCGCACAGAATATGCAAAAAAATCAAACCGCACCTGTGAGATTCCCATTCACAGATGCGGTTTGACTGCATTTTTATGATCCAATCAGGAGTTGTTTTGAAGAAACAGGCGCTCAGACATCCTGCAAAGCGTCATATCCGGTCTCGCCGGTACGGATCTTTACAACATCTTCTACATCGTAAACGAAGATCTTGCCGTCGCCGATTCTGCCGGTGTACAGGACCTTCTTGACTGCGTCGATGATCTTTTGCGGCGGGATCTTTGCCACAACAGCCTCGACCTTGACCTTCTTGAGGAGTTTTGTTCCCTCGGTCTTGACGCCACGATAATAGGATTCGTTGCCCTTCTGTGAGCCGTAGCCCATTACGTGTGTCACGGTAACGCCGTTGACACCCATCGAGGACAGGGTTGCCTGGAGTGCGTCCAGTCTGTCCGGGTTGCACATAACGACCAGCTTGGTCATCTTTGCCTTTGCGCCGTTTGCCGGTTTCATAATCATTTCCGATTCCGGAATGGTCACGCCGGTTGCTGCTGCGTCAGCGGCATCCGATGCCATGGAAACGGTAGACGGCATGAAGTCTGCATAAGCGGAAGGCAGGTTGTGTTCGGTTGCGTCCAGACCCAGAACTTCTTCTTCTGCGGAAACACGCAGACCGATGGTCTTTTTGATGATGAAGAAGGTGAGGGCGATCATGACGGAAGTCCATGCCAGGATGCAGACAACACCCAGTGCCTGGACACCCAGGACAGTGAAACCGCCGCCGTAGAACAGACCGTTGTATGTGTCGTTGTCCGGAACGGAAGTTGTTGCAAACAGACCAACTGCCAGCGAACCCCACAGACCGTTCAGGCAGTGTACTGCAACAGCACCTACCGGGTCATCTACGTGGAGAACGTGATCCAGGAGCCATACGCCGAAGCATACCAGCAGACCGGCAACAATACCGATGATTGCAGAACCGAAAGCATCGACTACATCACAGCCGGCGGTGATCGCAACCAGACCAGCCAGGGATGCGTTCAGGCACATGGAGACATCCGGCTTGCCGTACTTGATCCAGGTGAAGATCATGCAGGAAACAGTTGCCAGTGCCGGAGCAATGGTCGTGGTGAGGAAAATGGTACCCAGCTGCGGAACCGATGTTGCAGCAGCGCCGTTGAATCCATACCAGCCGAACCACAGGATGAATACGCCCAGTGCGCCGATGGTCAGCGAGTGACCCGGGATTGCGTTGACTTTTACCTTGCCGTCCTTGGTCTTGGTGAATTTACCGATACGGGGTCCGAGGATCGCAGCACCGATCAGTGCGGAGATACCGCCGACCATGTGGATGACGCCGGAACCGGCGAAATCGTGGAACGGTGTGGAAAGCTGAGACAGCCAGCCGCCGCCCCATACCCAGTGTGTCTCGACCGGATAGATGACTGCCGAGATCACTGCGGAATAGATACAATAGGAAATGAACTTTGTACGTTCTGCCATGGCACCGGAAACGATCGTTGCCGCTGTTGCGCAGAATACCAGGTTGAATACGAAACTGGACCAGTCAAAGTTTGCATAGTCCGAGAAAATGTCGAAACCGGGCTTGCCGATGATGCCGACCAGATCTTCGCCGCACAGCAGACCGAAACCGATCAGAATGAATACCACTGTGCCGAGACAAAAGTCCATGAGGTTTTTCATAATAATGTTGCCGGCGTTCTTCGCTCTGGTGAAACCAGCCTCAACCATTGCAAAACCGCACTGCATAAAGAATACCAGTGCCGCACCGACCAGGAACCATATGCCGTAAACGTTGTCGTTTATCAGACCTAAAATTGAATTTTGATCCATAAGAATGCACCTCTCCATGATGTGATATAGGGGAGAGCAGCGGTACCGTTCTGCTCTCGGTCTCTTCTGCGATTCTCCTTTTTTTCCTCGCAAAAAAGAAAACAGCAAAGGCTCTACGCATTTCTGCACAGCGCCTTTGCTGTTTGTGCTTTCAGTATAGCCGATTTTTTCCCGGTTGTCAAGGCTTTTGCACGGATTCTTGCAAATCAAGAAAAAATCGAAGTTTCACTTTGCAAAACGGAAAAATTTATCCGTTTTTCTTTTCCTCGAAGGAATCTGCCAGAATCTGGGCAGTTTTTGTCAGATACGGGACATCTGCCTGTGCCAGAGCGCCGGCATCGCAGGCTGCGGCAACTGCCGGATCCAGAGGAATACGCTCCAGAACAGGCACATTGGTGCTGTTGACTGCGTCATCCGAGCCGAACAGCGGAATTTCCTTGCCGCAGTCCGGACACTTGATAAAGCGCATATTTTCCACCATACCCAGCACCGGGATATCCATGCGCTGTGCCATGGAGACCGCTTTCTGTACGATCATGGAGACCAGAGACTGGGGTGTGGAAACGATAATGATGCCGTCCAGCGGCAGGCTCTGGAATACGGTCAGCGGCACATCGCCCGTCCCGGGAGGCATATCCACGAACATGAAGTCCACATCGCCCCAGGAGACCTCTTCCCAGAACTGCTTTACCACGCCGGAAATCACCGGACCACGCCAGAATACCGGGTCAGTCTCGTTTTCCAACAGCAGGTTCAGCGACATGACCTTTGTGCCGTCTGCGGCAATATAGGGCAGCAGGTTCTGCTCGTCGGTCTGGGCATGGTCGTGGATGCCGAAGATCTTCGGGATAGACGGTCCGGTAATATCGGCATCCAGGACAGCGGTCTCATAGCCGAGCCGGCGTGTCTGGATGGCGAGCAGGCTGGTCACCAGGGATTTTCCCACGCCGCCTTTTCCGCCGACAACACCGATCACTTTTTTGACACCCTTTGTATTGTTGATGGCACGTTCGTTCTGTTCTTTTTCCTGACATCCGCCGCTGGTGGCGCAGGAACTGCATTCATGATTGCAATCTGCCATGATTTTTTACGCTCCTTTTTGATGATTGTCCGCCTTGGCGGAACAACTTTATTATACCACATTTTGCGGTTTCTTGCAAGTCACTATGGAAAACAATAGATTCCCTTGTCCCTTTTCAAGGTGACTGGACAGCAATGTATGCTGAATGCACAAATGGATTGGATTTCTCTGAAACAGCAGCGGCATTATAATTCCGCATACGGCAGGGCATCCGCATCGCTTACGGTGAAAAACTGCATCTTCTCCCGGAGCGCATCCGCCATCATTTGTAGGCGTTGTGCCGGTTCACCGGCAGGAATGTGGAAATTGTCCAGAATTTGTGGAAAGGACTTTGCCGGAACGAAGTCCCACGATTCCGGAGTCCGGTCGTCTCCGGTGAACAAAGGCAGATAGCTGCCCTTGCAGGGGATGCCGATGTCGTAGTTGTACAGGCTGCCAATCTTTCCCTGTGCCATTCCCAGCAGATGTCCGTATTTCAGACAGCCGATGGAGACGGTGCGGTCTGACCGGACGCAGAACCCGTCGCCGGAATCGCCGTTCATGCCGCTGTTGATATCCACGCTGAGGACAGCCGCACCGGACTGGTTGATCTGCTCCACGATATGCCGCATAGAAGGGCGCAGTTCTCCACGAAATCCTGTCCCCAGCAGGCAGTCTACAAGGATGTCCGTGTGGGAAAAGTCCACGCTGTCCGTGACGGGAATGCCCCGTTCTTCACACTTGGCGAAGAAATAACCGCCGTCCGGGGAAACTTTTTCGCTGGTGCGGACGATCCGGCAGGGGATGCCGTGCTGGCGGAGCAGGAGCGCCAGCACATAGCCGTCACCGGCGTTGTTGCCGCTGCCGGTGACGATGTCAATTTTGCCGTGCCAGTCCCAGCTCTGAAACAAGCCCAGTCCGGCACGGTACATCAGGGTCTTGCTGTCTGTGCCGCCGGCGATCTCTGCGGCATCGCTGGCACGCATGACGGCAACGGAAATGAGTTTTTCCATGAGAATTCCTCCGATCTCAAAAAAGGCAACGCCATTCCGAAGAACGGCATTGCCCTGTTTTTTGCTTTTATCTCGCTTACTGCAAGCCAGCCAGTGTGGTGAACTGTGCTTTCAGAGCCGGGTAGATCTCCCGGTACAGCTGGTAATAGGACTCATATACCGGAACATTTTCTTCCTGCGGTGTCTGCGTCTTGTCGGTCTTGACGATAGCGTCACAAGCCTCCGGCACACTGCTGTAAATGCCTGCGCCAACCGATGCCAGGATCGCTACGCCCAGAGACGGACCTTCCTTGGATGCCACTGTCTTGACCGGGCAGTTGTACAGGTCTGCCAGCATACTCCGCCACAGGGGAGATGTGCCGCCGCCGCCGCACGCCATCATGTCATCTACAGAGATTCCCATTTCCCGGAATACCTCTATGCAGTCACGCAGGGAATAGGTCACGCCCTCCAGAACGGCACGGAGCATATCCCGCTTGGTGTGCATTGCAGAAAGTCCGAAGAATACACCACGTGCATTGGGATCCAGGTGCGGTGTGCGCTCGCCCATGAGATACGGCAGATACAGCAGACGGTTTGCGCCAACCGGAACCTGTTCTGCCTCCTTGTCCATAAGGTAGTATTCGTCTACGCCCATGAGGGATGCGGTCTGCTTTTCTGCGGCGCAGAAGTTGTCACGGAACCATTTCAGCGACAGACCGGCGCCCTGGGTCACGCCCATCACGTGCCAGCTGTTGGGAACAGCCGCACAGCAGGTGTGTACTCTGCCCTTGGCATCCATTGCCATGGAAGAGGTGTGGGCGAATACCACGCCGGAAGTGCCGATGGTGGTGAACGCCTTGCCGTCTTTGACTACGCCGGTGCCTACCGCAGCGGCTGCATTGTCGCCGGCGCCGCCGACAACCACAGTTCCCTCGCACAGTCCCAGGGTGTCTGCCATTTCACGGGTCAGCCTGCCGGTCACTTCGCAGGATTCATAGACCTTGCCCAGCAGTGCCTTGTCGATCTGGAGCAGGTGCAGCAGTTCGTCTGACCAGCAGCGGTTTGCCACATCCAGCAGCTGCATTCCGGACGCATCCGAAACCTCGGTGGCATACTCGCCGGTGAGGATCAGACGCAGATAGTCCTTGGGCAGCAGGATGTGACGGCACTTTTCGTACACGTCCGGCTCGTTGTTCCGTACCCACAGGATCTTTGCGGCAGTCCAGCCGGTGAGCGCCGGGTTAGCGGTGATCTCCATCAGCTTTTCTCTGCCCACAACACGGTTCATTTCGTCTACTTCCGCAGCGGTTCGCTGGTCGCACCAGATGATGGACTTCCGCAGGACGTTGTTGTCCTTGTCCAGCATGACCAGACCGTGCATCTGTCCGGAAATACCGATGCCCTTGATCTCTTCCTTGGACACGCCGCTCTTGGTCACAACGGTCTGGATGGTGCGGATCATGGCATCCTTCCAGTCCGCCGGATCCTGTTCTGCATAGCCGTTTTTCGGCTGATACATGGGATATTCGATGGTGGCACTCGCCATAACGGTGCCGTCTTCCCGGAATAAAACTGTTTTTGTGCCGCTTGTGCCGCAGTCTACGCCAATTACATAAGCCATAATACTGATTCCTTTCTATTTCACGCTGTTTACACGAGTTTTGCTGGTTTTATTTTAACAAAAAACAAGGTTTTTGTCAAGCATTCTTCTATGGGTATCGTATATTTTGAAAAGTTCAGATTTGTACGATTTTGATATTCCGAAATGACTTTCATTTTGTTTTGGAACACTTTTTGCAATGCGACTGGAATGGGAGACGGCGGAACGTGTGCTGGTGCATACACAGATTTTCCGGCAGCTGCATCTTGCATTTTTCGGCACAGTATGCTATAATAGACTCACCGTCCGGGGCGATGGCATCCGGGCGTGTGCATTTCAAAAAACGGAGCGTGAAACATATGCAGTATTCTTATACACCCCATGGCGTCTGTTCCCGTGCGATCCTCATTGACGCAGAGGACGGCATCGTCAATAAAGTGCAGTTCATCGGCGGATGCAGCGGCAACACCCAGGGCATCGCAGCCCTGGTAGAGGGAATGCCGCTGGATGAAGTGGTAAAGCGTCTGGAGGGCATCAAGTGCGGCAGCCGTCCGACCTCATGTCCGGATCAGCTGGCAAAGGCACTGAAAAAGGTGGCAGAGGAGCAGTAAGCTTTCCTGCCGGAAAAGAAGAACGGGACAGGGTTTCTGAAAATGGAAACCCTGTCCCGTTTTGTGTTGGCATAGGTTATTTGATCCACCACTCCGGCGTGATCTCGCCCAGCTTGACGATGCGTCCGGCGGCGTAGTCCATCATGATCTCGATGTCCTTGTACCTGCCGTTTGGCATCAGCTGCACCATAAGTTCCCGACACGCCCCGCAGGGTGTGCCGCCGGAACCGTCCGGCAGAATGCAAAGCACCTTGTCGATCTCCTGTTCGCCGTTGGTAATCATGTTGAAAATGGCGTTTCGCTCTGCACAGATGCCCAGCGTGGAACAGGTGTCAATGCAAACGCCGGTGTAGATCCTGCCGGATTTGGATAACACCGCAGCAGCCACGCCGCCGGCAAGCACATAGTCGGAGATTTGCCGTTCCTGCTGTACCGCCTTGGCAGCGGCGTAGAGCTTTGCCCAGATTTCGTCCATGGGGAATGCCTCCTTGTGAGCGGAAATGATTTGATTTAGCGGATAAGTTTTTGAATCTGCAAAATAAGTTGAGGAAGTTCCTCGAAAACAACATCTGAAATGATGCTCCAGTTTGTACCATCATAATCATGCACAAGACGGTGACGTAATCCGGAGATCATTCCCCATGGAATATCGCTGTGTTCCGCTTTGTATTCTTTTGAAATATAGTATGCGTGTTCTCCGATATTGTAAAGTGGTGTTGTGACCAGCCATTGCAATGCGTATTCACGCATAAGCTTTTCTTTTGTGATGCCATTTTCCTCAATGTAGTCATTGAGCTTTTTAGAATACATGAGAATTTTTTGTATGCGCTGTTCGTCAGAATACTTCATGCAACAAGCAACCTTTCCCGCATAATGGTGTCAAAAAATGTGCTTTCCCGGTTCACCTCATGGATTTCAAAAACGTCTACTTCTTTTTGAAAAGCCTCACGAAGTTCCTCTGCCAGAGAGAAAATCATCGTCAATTTGAAGTCTTTGCCGCCAAAGACAAGAAAATCAAGGTCACTTTCTGTGGTCGCTTCATTTCGGGCATAAGAGCCAAACAAATAGATTTCTTCTGCATGATATTTCAAAGCGATTGGTTTTACGATTTCTTTGATTCTGTCTATGGTGAAAACTTCGTTTGACATAGAACCAGCTCCTTTCTGCACCACCCGATCTATCGGACACTCATTCCCGATACCCGGCACCGAAAACTTCCTTTTCCTGGTTTACATAGAGAATGATCGGACCGAGCATACTATCTTCCGTTGTGGAAAAGGTGACCGCATAATAGGGACCGGTTCCCGGTTCTTCCGCCAATGCGGCGTAGATGTTTTCTGACGGCGGATTTTTCATCTCCTGCACATCCGGTGTGTCCATGTCGAGGATGCTCGCCAGGGTCTCGTCAGTCTCGTTGTTCTGCAAAAAATCCTGGCAGATGCGGATGATGTCGGAATGTGCATTTTCAGAAACAGATGTTTCCACGGCACTGGTGGTTTCGTTTGCGGTTTTGGACGAATTCGTTCCGTTGCTGCACGCTGCCAGCGAAGCCAGCAGGAATGCTGCAAGTGTCAGTGTAAATGCTTTTCTTTTCATAATAACACCTCCGGGGATATTTTGGGGAATAGAAACTAGTCCCTTGTATACTGTTTTAATTATTCTCATTAAATTGCTGAATAACATTTATAATTTTATCAAAGCATTCTTCTTTTATTTTCTTATTACCCTCTCTTCTATTCTTCATTTTTCCTTCATTAAGACAATTATCGAATATCCAGTTTTTCAAACGATTTAATTCATCATAATCCACTGCGTTTGAAACTTCTGCCATCCAAAAAATAAGTTCTCCACACTGAATTCTCTTATTAAATTGAGCATCATCTTTCCGCCGTTTCGACCATGACTCTATTAAATGCCAGTATTGCGTAGGATTATCTACCTTGCATTCCTTAGCATATTTAATATATCCACCTGATTTTTGCCTGTATCCATGTGAAATTAAATCGTCCGTCAAAGGGCATGGAACATTTTCCTTTCCTGCATAAAAATTGCGTATTTTCCAATTTTCCATAACTGAATCTCTCCAAATTTTCGGTTCACATCTTTCACTCGTTTTCCCAGCACTTTCTCACCCCAACAACGACCGATACAACTCCACATACTTCTCTGCCGAAACGTTCCAGCTGTAGTCGCACTTCATGGCGTGGCGTACCAGAGCGTTCCACTTCCGCTTGTCGGCGAACAGCTCGCAGGCACGCTTCACAGCATCCAGCATATCGTATGCGTCATAGGTCTTGAACGTAAAGCCATTGCCGTTCTTGCCGCCGGCATCGAAAACAGAGTCCTTCAGACCGCCGGTTTCCCGTACCACCGGAATGGTGCCATACCGCATGGCAACCATCTGCGCCAGACCGCAGGGTTCGTTCTGGGACGGCATGAGGAAAATATCTGCGCCGCCGTAGATGCGCCGTGCCATTGCCGGCACAAATCCCACGGTCACATGCACCTGATCCGGATACTCTGCCTGCATTTCCCGGAAGAAGTCCTCGTACAGCCGCTCGCCGCTGCCCAGTACCACGAACCGGCAGCCCAGCTGCAGCATTTCCTGGAAGGTCTGCTGTACCAGCTGGATGCCCTTGTGTGCCACGAAACGGGTCACAATGCCCACTACCGGCGCATCGGAATCGGTCAGACCGCATTCATGCAGCAGGGCAGCCCGGCACTCTTTTTTGCCGGCGATCTTGGTCACGGAATAATGCTTTTTCAAGTTGGAGTCCGTCTCCGGGTCATAGCCCACGACGTCAATGCCGTTGAGGATACCCACAATGCCGTCCTGCCGCCGCACCAAAGCACGATCCATGCCGTAGGAATACCACGGGTCGAGGATCTCTTTCGCATAGGTGGGGCTGACAGTGGTGACACGGTCTGCTGTTTCAATAGCGCCTTTCATCAGATTCACCATGCCGTCAAATTCCAGCAGGCTGGTGTGATAGGTGGGAATGCCCATCAGCTCTGTGACAACTTCCTTGCCGTAAACGCCCTGGTACTGGATGTTGTGGATGGTGTAGATGATGCGGATGTTCTCGAATTCTTGGTGGTATTGATAGAGAACACGGTAGAACACCGGCACCATAGCCGTCTGCCAGTCGTTGCAGTGGATGATGTCCGGTTTCCAGTCCAGCGCCGGCAGAATTTCCAGCACGGCACGGCTGAAAAAGACAAAGCGTTCGCAGTCGTCGTAAAAGCCGTACATTCCGTCCCGCATGAAATAATACGGGTTGTCCAGCAGGTAATAGGTCACTTTGCCCACCTGGATGGTGTAGATGCCGCAGTACTGCTTCCGCCAGCCCACTTCTACGGTGATATCCTTGAGATAGGTCATCTTGTTGCGGACAGCCGGGGTGACGCTCCGGTACAGGGGCATAACAACACGGCAGTCGATCTCGCTGTTCTTGCTCAGCGCAGCCGGCAGGGAGCCAGCCACATCTGCCAGACCGCCGGATGCGGCAAAGGGCAGTGCCTCGCTGGCAGCAAATAATATTTTCATTTCCAACACTCCTTTTATGACGGCAACGCCGCACACACAATTTTGCGGCATTGCAAAAACTGCCGTATGAACCGTTTCACAGGCGCTTGCCCGTGTATGCCGGTCGCATACGGCAGAAATTTCTATTTCAAATGAGATCCCAAACGCAGAAAACAGCGCTTAGATGGTTGCCTTCTTGCCCAGATACAGCGGATATTCCGGAGAACCGGTCAGAACACGGTTTGCAGAAATGGTAACATTCTTGTCGGCAACGATGGCGTCAATGTTGCAGCCCTCGCCGATCTCAGTACCCTGCATCAGTACGCAGTTGCGGACAACAGCACCCTTGGCAATCTTCACGCCACGGAACAGAACACAGTTTTCTACTGTGCCTTCGATCATGCAGCCGTCGGCTACCAGGGAATTCTTCACGCTGGATTCCAGACCGTATTTTACCGGTGCGTTGTCGCCGACCTTGGTATAGATCGGAGCCTCGCTGTTGAATACGTTGTTGCGTGTCTTGGTGTCCAGCAGCGCCAGGTTTGCCTTGTAATAAGCCTCCAGGCTGTCGATCTTGAAGAAACAGCCCTTATGCTCGTATGCCTTAAAGACAAACTCGTCCTTGCGTGCCTGGAGCAGGTCACAGATGAGGCTCTTCTGGTTCTTGCTGATTGCCTCCAGAACGACCTGTTTCAGGAAGTCGGTGGTCATGATGAACATATCCAGAGAGATGTTGCACTCGCCGGCAAGCATGGGATTGGTCAGAACTTCCTTGATGGTGTTCTCCTCGTCGATCTGCAGAATGCAGCCGTTTGTGCTTTTATCCCGGTTGTACAGTCCCTTGGCATAAATCACGGTGATATCAGCGCCGCTGTTCTGATGCTGTGTCAGAGCGTCGGTAAAGTCGATGGTCGTAACCAGATCGCTGTTTGCCAGAACTACATATTCTGCCTTGGTGTGTTCTACAAAGCTCCAGATGTTGCTCAGTGCCTCCAGACGTCCCTGGTATGTACCGCCGCCGACCTGGCTGAACGGCGGCAGCAGGTGCAGACCACCTTTTTTCCGTGCCAGATCCCATTCACGGCCGGAACCCAGGTGATCCAGCAGAGAGCCGTAGTTGGACTTGGTGATGACGCCGACCTCAGAGATGCCGGAGTTTACCATGTTGGAAAGCGGAAAGTCTACCATGCGGTAACGTCCGCCGTAAGGGATCGAACCCATAGTCCGCAGCTTGGTCAGATCAATAACTGCGGAGTCGTTGATGCTTGCAAAAATTAAACCTAAAACATTTTGATTGATACTCATTGTACGCCACCGCCTTTACAGATTTTCGGAAATAATTTCTTTCGGAAGAACTCGCTTGCCGGAAGAGATTGTGATATTATGACCGAGAACGGCGATGCCCCAATCCTCACGGTTGGGAACAGATTCCGGATTCATACCGATCATGGCATCGGATTCTACCACGCAGTTTTCACCGATGATCGCATATTCCACCACTGCATTCTTCTTGATGGTCGTGCCGGGCATTACGATGCTGTACTTGACCGATGCGCCCTCTTCGATGGTGACACCGGAGGAGATGATGGAGAAGTCCACCGTACCGTCTACCACGCTGCCCTCTGTGATCATGGAGTTTTCTACGTGTGCATTTGCGCCGATGTACTGCGGCGGCATATTGTTGTGACGGGAATATACCTTCCAGTCCGGATCATACAGGTTCAGCGGCACATTCGGGCTGAGCAGATCCATGTTTGCCTCCCACAGGCTGTCCAGTGTGCCGACATCCTTCCAGTAGCCCTCGAACTCATAGGCGAACAGACGCTCATCATTTTCCAGCATTGCCGGGATGATGTCCTTGCCGAAGTCCTTCGAACCGGTATTGGCGTTTTCATTTTCGATCAGATATTTGCGCAGCTTTTCCCATGTGAATACGTAGATGCCCATGGATGCCAGTGTGGATTTCGGCTCCTTCGGCTTTTCGGTGAAGTCTACGATTCTGCCGCTTTCGTCACAGGTCATGATGCCGAAACGGGATGCCTCCGAACGGGGAACATCAATTACGGCGATGGTGCTGTCAGCCTGGTTGGCAATGTGATAATCCAGCATCTTGGAATAGTCCATCTTGTAGATGTGGTCACCGCCCAGGACGATGACATATTCCGGGTCATAGCGCTCAATGAACGCCATGTTCTGATAGATCGCATTGGCAGTACCCTCATACCAGGATGCGCCTGCTGCGGTCTGATACGGCGGCAGAACGTGTACACCGCCGTGCATCTTATCCAGATCCCACGGCTGACCGTTGCCGATGTATTCGTTCAGCACCATCGGCTGATACTGGGTCAGAACGCCCACGGTATCAATACCGGAGTTGATGCAGTTGGAGAGCGGAAAGTCGATGAAACGATTCTTACCGCCATAGGGGATCGCTGGTTTTGCCACTTTTTGTGTCAGGGCATACAGTCGGCTGCCCTGTCCGCCAGCCAACAGCATGGCGACGCACTTTTTCTTGATCTTCATGATATTCCTCCTAATATAAATTCAAAAATTTCTTTTGAATGGGTGACATAATGGAAAAGCTGTCCGGCTCACCTGGTGCTGCCGGGAGCCGCTTTGCGCTTTCTCGCAGTGCCTGCCGTTTTTTTGACTGTCGTCTTTTTCGGCTTGACGGCTGCGCTCTTTGCAGGGGATGCCTTTGCTGCTGCGGACTTTCTCGGCGCACGCTTTTTCACCGGACTGTACTTCAGATAGAGTACAGAAAGCGGTGCAAGGGTGAGGGAGATGCACTGTTCAAAACCGTGCATGGCAATGGGGAGCGTCTGGAATTTCTTTTCCGTGACGCCGCTGCCGCCGTAGACTGCTGCATCTGTATTGAATACCACCTGGTATCTGCCTTCCTTCGGCACACCGATCTTATAGTCGTTGCGCTGCACCGGGCAGAAGTTGCAGATGGCGATGATCTCGTTTCCGTCGTCGTCAATACGCCGGAAGGCGATGACGCTCTGCTGATAGTCGTCGTGGGAGATCCAGCTGAATCCCTGCCAGGAATCGTCATCCTGCCAGAGTGCGGCGTTGTCCAGATAGAATTTGTTCAGATCCTGTGAGAACTGTTCCATCTGCTTGTGTGCCGGCTGTTCCAGGAGTTCCCAGTCCAGTTGCGTCTCATAGTTCCACTCTTTTTTCTGTGCGAATTCCTGTCCCATAAAGAGCAGTTTCTTTCCGGGATGCGCCATCATATAGCCCAGGAACGCCCGATAAGAGGCGAACTTTTCTTCTTCGGTCTGACCGCTCATCTTCTCCAGCATGGAGCATTTTCCGTAGACGATCTCGTCATGCGAAATGGGGAGAATGTAGTTCTCCGAGAAACAGTAGAAGAACGAGAACGTCAGCTTGTCGTGGTTGAACGCCCGGTAGATGGGGTCGAGGGAGATGTAGCTGAGCATATCGTTCATCCAGCCCATGTTCCACTTGAAGTTGAATCCCAGACCGCCGATGTCGGTGGGTTTGGTGACCATGGGCCATGCTGTGGATTCCTCTGCGATCATGAGGATGTCCGGATTCCGGGAGAATGCCGCCTCATTCAGATGCCGCAGGAAGTCTACCGCCTCCAGGTTCTCGTGACCGCCGTAAATGTTGGGACGCCATTCGCCGTCCTGCCGGTCGTAGTCCAGATAGAGCATGGATGCCACTGCGTCCACCCGGAGTCCGTCCAGATGGAAGTCCTCCAGCCAGCAGCAGGCGCTGGAGATCAGGAACGAGCATACCTCGCCTTTGCTGTAGTCAAATACTCTGGTTCCCCAGCCCTTGTGTTCCATTTTCAGCGGATCGGCATATTCATAGCAGTATGTGCCATCGAATTCGCACAGCCCCATGGGGTCTTTCGGGAAGTGTGCCGGAACCCAGTCCAGGATGACGCCGATGCCTGCCTGGTGGAACAGGTCGATCATTTTCCGGAAGTCGTCCGGCGTGCCGTGCCGTGAGGTGGGCGCAAAGTAACCGGTGACCTGGTATCCCCATGAGCCGTCAAAGGGATACTCCGTCAGCGGCATGAATTCCACGTGGGTATAGGACATCTTTTTCAGATAGGGGATGATCTCTTCTGCAAAGCCGATATAACTGGGGAACTTCTCCGCCGGGTTGTGCTTCCAGGAGGAGATGTTCACCTCATAGATGTTCATGGGGCTTTTGTAGGGGACGTGCTTTTTCTTTTCCAGCATCCATTCCCGGTCTCCCCATACATATTCACTCTCAAACAGCTTGGAGGCGGTGCCGGGCCGGCGCTCATAGTGTGCGGCATAAGGGTCTGCCTTATCCAGAATGCGGCCGTCCTGTGTCTCGATGCTGTATTTATAGCTGTCAAATTGTTTCAAGCGGGGCAGTTCTGCTTCCCAGACTGTGTCTGAGATCTTGTGCATGGGATTGGCGGTGCGGTTCCAGCCGTTGAACTCTCCGATCACGGAGACGCTCTTTGCGTGGGGCGCCCAGACACGAAAGCGGTAGAACTGTCCTCTTCCACGCCGGAACGGGTGCGCACCGAAGAATTTATGTGCCTCAAAGTTTTTGCCTTGGTGGAACAAATACAATGGAAAATCATTTGCGGTGGATTTCTGTGATGATTGCATAGCATACCCTCCTTTTGTTTTCTATTCATATTTTAACATATAAAGGATAGTATTGCAAGTTATTTTTTTGGTATCCAGTAAATTTCATAGAACCGCCCATATTTGAACCGCATATTTAGTCATGTTGCATAAAAACAAAGACGTATCATAACGGCTTTGTATTCTTTTTGTGGCGATATCGCACAAAGCACACGGCACATCTCCTGAAATTGTCTTTTTGACAGAAAAAGCCGGAATCTGAATGAAATCAAGAAAAAGCAGCTTTCCTTTGGCAAAAAATAGATGCTGTGAAACTGCGGAATACCGTCTCAGAATGTGGGGAGCAGACGTGCGGCGCAGACGGTCACATCATCCCGGCACTTTCCGCCGGCGAAGATCTCTGCCTTTTCACAGATCTCCATCACGATCTGTTCCAGGTCGCTGGTGGTTTCCAGCAGCTGCCGGATCAGCGGATAGGCGTCCTCGCTGACGCCGTCCGACAGCATCAGAATGATGTCATCGGGGCAGAGCTGGGCGGCGCCCTCAAGAATGTCATTGCGCTGGCAGCTGGTGCCCTGGACGGTTTGGGTCTGGGGGACAACACCAAGGCGGCGCTGATGACCCGCG
>OOIF01000263.1_pt1 | contig 64797 bp, 44 predicted proteins | sample 1691961 | NCBI WGS metagenome assembly OOIF01 (sample SAMN06348146, study PRJEB24527) | human gut metagenome | biome: human gut; feature: ankylosing spondylitis patient; material: feces | host: Homo sapiens | place: China | collected 2015-10 | reverse complement strand
GGAGTTCTGGGGTGGTATAGGCAGTCATGGGAAAAATTCGGATAGTTACGCTCAAATACGTAACTAGTTTAACGTTGAAATAGGCGGCCGTCAAGTCTTTTCTCCTAGAAATTCAAGACTTATCGGCCGCCCATCTGTTAGAACAATTTTCTTATTGAACTAGTTCTGCACAATTTGGGCATGTAGGGTGAATGCGTCGCCTCCATACCCATTTTTTGCCTCTTGCGAGGTTTTGGGAAACTTACCCTTTATCCGCCCTGTGTTTTTGTTTCGCTCAGCCTACAATGAGTCTCGGTAAAAGCTTCGAAGTCGTAGCGAAATGGGTTGCTTGCTGCGTGAACGGTTAGAAAGTGTCTACATCTCTAACCACTTTGGGGCTTTTTCGTTCAGAGCGTCTCGTATTTTTCGTCGTCGCACTCACGAAATCGTACAAAGGCACGGAAGGCGCGGCGTATGCGCCCCCTTGTAACCGCAGATCAACCCGGGGGCAATCGCTTCAAGAAGGCTTCGAAGCGGTCAAGCGACGGTAAGGCAAGCCAGGCGCGCTCGACGTCTTCGTCCGTGACGGGCGAAGCCTTGTCGACGCCGTCGGTCGGGGCGGTCTTCTCCATGGCCGTTCGAAAGAATCGGGCGAGCGGATCGATGTCGGACGACTGCATGATCGACTTGCGGACGGTTTCAAGCGCCAGCCCTCCGTGCCAGCAGAAAAACGACGGCTTCTCCCACTCGAACCGCATTCGCATTTGCTTCGGCAGATCGAAGCGTCGGATTCGGAGTTCTTTCGGAAAACGCGCCGCAAGCGACGCAAGAGAGCGCACGAGTGCGGTGCCCTCGTCCCCGCAGACGAAGATCGTCTTCTCCTCGGGGAGCGTCAACGTGTGAAGGCGCATGATGCGGCAAAGCTTCTTGAGCCCTGAGAGCCATCTTTCGGCATACGTGGCCGTAACCGTGATCTTCCAAACTTCTCCCTTCGGCGTTTCCGTCATTGCCATATCTTGATCTCCTTTTGTAGGACATCTTCATTGTGCATTCCGGATGCGTCAATTCTTGACGTGTTCGGCAATGTCTGCGGGAGATCGCGAATAGGGTTCCCGTACGGGTGTTTTGCGTTAGTGCTTGGCTTCCTTTTTGGCGCCGCGGGGCGGTCTGGTTCGATGTCGTCCGGTTGCGGGAGAAGAAAATCGCTCCTCACGAAACCGTCATGATGTCCGTCCATCTCGTGAGGTAGGCGGGCGTCAAGCGGTCGCGCTTCATCTGCCAGCCGTCGGCGAGGCCGGAGCTTCCGATCTTCCAGACGCTCTTGCCGAAGCGTCGCGTAAGATCGTCGAGGCATTCCATGAGGCGGCGCCTCGTTGCATCCCGTTCTTCGTCGGGGAGATCAAAGAGCGATCCCGTCACCGAACAGGATCCTTCCGGAATCAGGTCCGTCACGAAGGCGCCCGCCTTGCAGTAGCGAAAGCCCGGGCGCCAGTGCGCCTCAACGAGCCGGCAGGCGACTTCGGCGAGACGCATCGTGTCGGACGTGGGAAGCGTGAGCTCCGTGACGGGTTCGGCTGCGTGCCAGGGTTCGTTTTCCTTGAAGGGGCTCGTCAGGAAAAAGACGCCCGCCTTCTTTGCTTCCGCCTTCTCGCGCCGCAGCTGTCTCGCCACCTCCGTCATGTGGGTGGAAACGGAGGAGAGAAGAACGGAGCGGTCGTTCGTCGCGTGCGAGAAGGAACGCGAACGAAGGATCTGTTCCTTGGGCTTCGGAACGGACTCGACGGGGAGACAGGAGACGCCCTGAATCTCCCGGAGCGTTCTCTCGAGCACGACGCCGTATCTTCGGCGAAGCGTGAAGACGTCCGCCTGCGAGAACTGCCAGACGTTCTCGATCCCTTCGCGAAGGAGCTTTTCCTCCGTCTTGCGCCCGATTCCCCAAACTTCGCCGATCGGCGTGATGGAGAGCGCTTTTTTGCGGCGCTCGGGCGAAAGGTCGAACCAGTTGACGACGCCCCCGTAGACGGGATAGGTCTTCGCAAAGTGGTCGCAGAGCTTCGCCAGCGTCTTGGTGGGGGCGATCCCGACGCAGACGGGCAGACCGATCCACTTCCAGAGGCGCGCCTTCAGCGCTCGGCCGAGTTCCGTGAAGGACTTCGTTTCCACGCCCGTCAGGTCGAGAAAGGCCTCGTCGATCGAATACGCTTCGTGCACCGGTCCGAATCCCGCGACGATTTTGTGAAAGCGCGAGGACATGGCGTCGTAGAGCTCGTAGTTGGACGAGAGGACGGCGACGCCGTGCTTCTCACAGAGATCCCGAACCTTGAAGTAGGGCGTTCCCCGTTTGATGCCGAGCGCCTTGGCGTCCTTCGTGAGCGCGACGATGCAGCCGTCGTTGTTCGAGAGAATGCACACGGGTTTGTCGCGCAGTTTCGGGTTGAATACCCGCTCCATGTTGGCGTAGGCCGAATTGACGTCAGTGTGCAGAATGACGCGGCGCGATGGCGGAAGATCCATGACCGTTTCCTTTCAGCGGCGGAATTTGCGGCAGATCCCGGTCAGGACGCCTTCGATGCTGAAGTTGTCGCCTTCGCCGGGGCAGATGACGGGATAGTCGGCCGCGGCGTTTTCGGGACAGAGTTCGATTTTGCCGTCGCGGATGCGAAGGCGTTTCAGAGTGAAGTCCCCGTGCAGAAAGGCGAGCACGATGTCGCCGCTCCGGGGTTCGAGCGAGCGGTCGAGAATGAGGGTGTCTCCATCGCAGATGCCGGCGTCCACCATCGAGTCGCCCGTCGCTTCCGCGAAGAAGGTCGAGAGTTCGTTGCGGATCATGAGTTCGGAGAGCGAGAGCTGGTCGGTCGCATAATCCATGGCGGGCGACGGAAAGCCGCAGGCGACCGTCATGTCCACGCGGGCGATTCTGGGTTCCGGTTCGTAAGAGGGTAGGCGGAACGTGCGGACGTCGAGCGGGTCGGAAACGTCGTTCGTTGCGGACGAGGTGTTCCGGATGATCTCAAGGATGCGGGGGCGAAGGAAGTCGCTCCCGCCCAATTCCTTGAAACGGGCGGCCACGTCTTCCGGAACGCGAACGGAAATGAGTGCGCGCTTGGCGTCTTCTTCCTTGGGTCGGCCGGCACCCTCGCGGCGGCCGCCCCAGTTGGGGGAGTTCTTTGGGCTCATGTTGGATTTGCGGACTTCGTTGAAGTGACAAGAACATTTTACAAAGAGCGTAAACGCAAATCAACATGAAAACCGTAAACAACCGGGATGATCGAAGGAAGACGAAGATCGGAGGAGATTTTCCGAATGAGCGGCATCCGAAGAACACGGATGCATCGATCGGTCGCACTGTGTATTATGGATTTTGAAGGCGGACACGGCGAAACGCCGTTTGTTCGTCCTGTTCCCCTCGTTTTTCTCCCGTTGAGTTCTCTGCGAACGTTTTCGGACATCCCTATGAAAATTCCTTTTCTCGGCGCTTTCGGCAGCATGACGCTTCTCGCATCGGCGGTCGTCCTCGCCGCGGAGAACATCACGGTCAACACGCCGGACGGCGACCCGTTTTTGACCGTGAAGGTGTTCGACGTAGGCGAAACATCGTCCGACTGGGACGGAGAGCGGTTTACGGCCGAGCGTGAACTCACCGATAAGGAAGTCGGACTGATTGCGTCGGGATTGGGATATTGGGGGACCGTTTTCCAGGATGCGCTCAAGAACACCGCCCCGGCGGTTGTCGAGTTTGTTCCGTACAGCAATCCCTCCGGCAACGCGGCGGCGTTCTCCCTACTCGCGGGAACGGACGGAAACACCTGGCTTTCTGCGGCGCTTCTTCGGAACGAATTTTCGTATTCCGAAAACGGTGGGAGCGCGGTCATCCTGTTGGAGTTGCCGTTGGACCCCGAGGACGACTGGTACGCAGGGTCTTTGCACACGCTCTCTCAAAACGGCGACGAGCCGCATCTCGCGAGCTTTTTGATTCACGAGCTCACCCATGCACTCGGCGTGATGGCCCTTCTGTCGTCGGAGGAGACGATTTCTGACGAGGGGATTTTTTGGTACGGAAGTCTGTTCATTCCTTTTTTGGACACACGGTTCAACGAGGCTCCTTCCGTCTGGATCGACGGATTGCGCGACGTCGACGGCGACCGCGCCCGGCCGGGGATGATCATTTCGTGGGAGGACACGGGCAGCCGCGACGAGTTCAACATGCCGATAGTGTCCGGAGGTGCGGAAGGCGCGAACGGCGTGTACTTTACGGGCGAGCACGTGAGCGAAGTGATCCAGGACGCCGAGATTGCGTATCCGAACAACGGCTCCGACTACCGCGTGAACGGCATTCCCGTCGTCGGTTGGGAGATGATGCCGAATAATGATGAATGGATCCTCTATCCGGAACTCAGTCACCTTGAACTGCAGAACAGCCTGCTGAGCCATCAGAACTGGCGCAATTGGACCGTGCCGATGGAGGCGGAGCTCGCCGTCATGCAGGATCTGGGGTTTGCGATCGATCGACGAGACTGGTTCGGATACTCGATCTATCAAAGCGGCGAATCGGAAGAGAATCGGCGCGTCTTCGTCAATGCCAATCCCTACTACGACCGAAACGATGCGGGCGACGGCTGGAGGGTCGGAGTGCCCAACGACAATGCCTGGGGGATCGGTCTTCACGTCTACGGAAGCTACAACGACGTAACGCAGGCGGCCGACCTTCTGACGACGGGCGCCTACGGAACGGGCATTCGTTTGGAAGGTACGGGAAACGTGCTGAGAATCGCGTCCGACACCGTGGTCGCCGCGGACGGGGAGGAAGGCTGCGGCATTCTCGTCTCCTACGGCAAGGATCATCGGATCGAACACCGGGGTACCGTCACGGCGCTCGGCGCGAAAGGCGTGGCCGCCCGTTTTGATTTCGGCTCCAACATTTTGGGAGACGGCATCGAAAAGCGGGGGAGCTACATTTCCGTTCTCGATCCCGACTACTCGTACGGTACGCCGGAAGAAAGGCTTGAGCAGTCCGGTTTGGACGGCGCACTCGTGAAGAACTTCGACGTCGCCGGAACGCTCGTCGGAGGATTCGCGTCGATTTACATCGGGGAGAGCGCCTTCGTGGAGCGCATCAACGTGCTTCAAGGCGCAGGCCTTTCCGGCGACATCCTCTCCTATTGGGATCCGGACTCCGAAGACGTTACGCTCCCCGACGGCGAGAATCCGGACGACTACGTCACGACGCTCAACTTCGGGGTGAAGCACGTCTCGGGGGATGTGACGACGGACGACTACACGGCCGACCCGGACTTTTCCCTCCGTTACGACGGCCGCATCTTCGGCGGATGGAAGGAAGCGACGGGGGAAGCCGAGAAGGCGTCGATCGTGATGAACGTGGAGGGCGGGACGCTCTCCTTCAACGGCGTTGCCGACATTCTTCGCCTCACGGTCGCGGAAAACGCGGTCCTCGGGGGAAATGCCGTTTACAAACTTGAGACGTTCACGAACAACGGGACCTTGTCGCCGGGCAACAGCGTCGGAACGATGGTGATTCAAGGGGATTACGTCGAGGGTCCCAACGGGCGGCTTGCGCTCGAATTCGACGGTTCGGGTCAGACCGACAGGATCGTGATCGAAGGTGCCGCACGAAAGGAAGGAGGCTCGGATCCCACCTTCGCGGCCGATCTCGCGCCGGCGGCGGGGTACTTCGCCGGCAACGTCACGGCGGATTTTTCCGAGGCCGTGACGATCGTGAAGAAGGACGGGGAAGGAAACGAATCGACTTCCTTCGGAGAGATCAGCGTTGAAAATGCGGGATCTCCGCAGACACTTGCCGTGTCGTCTCCCACGCTCTCCATGACGGGCACTTTCGAGCAATCGGGCGTTCTGACGGTGGAGGTGAAGCGGGATGCGGACGCCTACGGCCGTTACGCCTCGACGGAGAAAGCCCGCCGGGTGGCGGCCGCCTTTGACCGTTACGCCTCCGTTGCCGAGGGCGGCATGCGGAATCTTGTGGCGGCGCTCGACTTCTCGAACGAGGACGGAAGCGATCTGCAAAACGCCTATGAATCCCTGATGCCCGATGTCTTCAGTCGGGCGGGCGCGGCTTCGCTCAACGTCTTCCGACACGTGTCGAACGCATTGCAGAACGTCGCGTCTTCCCATCTTACGGCCGGAATTGACGGCCCCAACGTGTACGCCGTTCCCTTGGGCGGGTATCTGCACGACGGTCAAAGCGACGCGCGCTCCACTTACGGCGGCGTTCTCGTGGGGCTGCAGACGGCGGCGAGGCTCGAGGGCGGGACGCTCCGCTCAGGCGGGCATGTTGCGGTGGTGAAGCGCAAAGACGTCTTCTCGGGGAACGAAAAAAGCCGCCTCGACGCCGAGACGCTCGTTGCGGGCGCGAATCTTCGTTACGATCCCGACGCTCTCCTCGGTCTGACTCTTTTCGGGGTGGCGCAGATGTCCGTGGAAAACGCGGACCTTGAGCGCGGCGCCGCATTCGGCACCTGGCGCGATCGGGCGGAGAGCGACTGGACGGCCTGGGGCGGAAACCTTCTCTTCGGCGCGGAGCAAAATTTCACCGCGGCGCCGGGCATCACCCTGGGACCGGCGGCGTGGCTCGACTACGCCTTTGCGCATCGCCCCGACGTGACGGAAGACAGCACCAACGGCGCCGCTCTGCACGTTCGCTCGGAAACCTATCAATCGCTTCGATCCTCGCTCGGGTTGAAGGGAACCTTTGCGCTTTCCGACGCGTCAGCACGGGCGTCGGATGTGAAGGTCACGGTTTCCGCACTCTGGCACCACGAGTTCATCGACGACGCGGGCGACGCGACCGCCTCTTTTGCCGACTGGCGCGGTGTCTCCTTTACGGCCGACGACGCGGACCGCGCCCGCGACACGGGAAGCGTATCCGTTTCGATCGAAGGGAAAATCGACGAAACCTTCAGCGCCGCGCTCACCGCGGGCGGTGTCTTCGGAGGCGGCGTGACGGGCGGCTGGGGCGCCGCGCACCTTCTGTGGAAGTTCTGAATTCCGCCGATTGGCAGGAAATTGAGAAAATTTGGGCCGCTCGGCATGATCCGAACGGCCCTTCGCGGGACGGCGTCTTGATTTGTCGCGTCAAGCCGCCGTCAGGCTGTCCGAAGAGCTTCGTCAGCTTCGGACTTCCTCGGGTGCGTCGTAGACGGAGACGCGGGGAAGGTCGCCCTTCCACTTCGTGACTTCCACGAGCGCGGTGGAGGCGATGTTGCCGCAGGCGAGATTCGACGTCGGCTCGTCCATCGTCAGCGTGTTGGAGTTGCCGTGGACGTCGATCCAGCCTTCTTCCGTATTCTGGGGATCGTACCAAGCGCCGTGGTGGACCACGACGACGCCAGGCATGATTCGTTCGGTGACGTAGGCGCCCGCGAGAATCGCGCCGCGCTTGTTTTTCACCAGGACGACGTCTCCGTTCGCAATGCCGCGGGCCTTGGCGTCGACGGGGTTGATCCAACAGGGTTCGCGTTTTTCGATGTTCGCGAAATCATGACTCATGGTGCCGTCGAGCTGCGAGTGCATGCGGTAGCGGCTCTTGCAGGCCATGAGAGCGAGCGGCGTTTCCTTGGTTCGGGTGTTGACGCCTTCCGTCGGTTCGATGTAGCTCGGATAGCCCAGGCAGTCCTTGTAGCCGTAACCGGCGATCTTGGGCGAGTAGAGCTGAATGAGGCCGCTTTCGGTCGTAAGGGCGTTGGCCTTCGGATCCTTGCGGAAATCTTCGAAGGCGACGAAGTTGCGGTCCTTGGCCCGAACGTCGTAGAGGACGTAGCCCTTCTTCCAGAAGTCATCGAACTCGGGGAGCTTCACGCCGATGCGCTCGCCCATGGCTTTCGATTCCGCGTAGAGGCGCTTGATCCAACCCATTTCGTCGAGCCCTTCGGTGAATTCCTTGCCGCAGCCCATGCGCTTGGCGAGTTCGGAGAAGATCCAGTAGTCGGGCTTCGATTCCCACTGCGGTTTGATGGCCTGTTGCATCGCCACGAGACCGTCGTTCGAATATGTTCCGATGTTCGTGATGTCGTTGTGCTCAAAGACCGTGGCGGCCGGAAGAACGATGTCGGCATGGCGCGCGGTGGCGGTCCAGACGGTGTCCGTCACGATCACCGTGTCGGGCTTCTTCCAGGCGCGGGCGAGCTTGTTCGTGTCGGGCTGATGCGTGAAGGGATTGCCGCCCGCCCACATGACGAGCTTCACTTCCGGATAGGTGACCTTGCGGCCGTTGAAGTCGATCGTCTTTCCGGGGTTGAGGAAGCATTCGACGAAGCGGGCGACCGGAATCACTTGACTGCCCTTCCACGGGAGAGTGGAGGGCTTCAGAGGCTTGACGGCGCCCGAAATGCCGCCGAGGAAGGGGCCGTAGGCCGTGGGAGAGCCGCCGCTCGAGTACTGATAGTTCGTGCCGATGCCGCCGCCCGGAAGTCCGATCTGGCCGAGAGCTGCGGCAAGCGCAAAGCCCATCCAGTGGGGCTGTTCGCCGTACTGTGTGCGCTGAATGCCCCAACCCATCATGATCATGGTGCGGTGCTCGCGGAACTCGTGGGCGAGCTTGCGGATGACGTCGGCCTTGACGCCGGTTTTTCCTTCGGCCCATTCGGGCGTCTTTTCGACGCCGTCCGTGCGGCCCATGACGTAGTCCAGGAATTCCTTGTGACCGGATGTGTACTTTTCAAGGAAAGCCATATCGGCTTTGCCGGATTTCACGAGTTCCTGAATCATGCCGAGCATCATGGCGCAGTCCGTGCCTGGACGGGGCGCAATCCATTCGGATCCAAGGTATTCACCCGTGTCGGTGGCGACCGGATTGATTGAATAGGTCTTCGTGCCTTTGGCCTTGAGAGCGCGGACGTAACCCGTGCCGTTGTGAAGCGTCGTGAGCCAGTCGATGTCGTTCGTGACGATCGGGTCGGCGCCCCAGAAGACGATGCGTTCGGCGTGCTTGATGACGACGTCCCAGGAGGTGGAGCGGGGGTCGCCCGAGCCAACGACGTAGGGGAGAATTTTGGAAATGGCCGCGGTCGAATAGCTGTTCTCACAGCCGATGAAGCCGCCGCAGAAATTCAAAAGACGCTGCTGCAGATTGATGGAGGCGTTCACCTTGCCCGTCGACATCCATCCGTAGGAGCGGCCGAACACGGCGGACGGGCCGTACTCGCCATATACGCGCTTCATTTCGGAAGCGACGAGGTCCAAGGCCTTGTCCCAGGAAACGCGGACGAACTTTTCGGAGCCGCGTCCTTCGCGGGACTTGGGGCCGTTCTTAAGGTAGCCTTCGCGTACCATGGGATAGCGGATGCGCGAGGAAGTGTAGGGAAGCTGAGCGAGCCCGCTGATGTTCGGGGTCGGCGCGTAGTCGTGTTCGAAGGGCGTGAGATGCGTCAGTTTGCCGCCCTGAACATGGGCACGGAAGATGCCCCAACGGGCGGCGGTGATGACTTCGCCCGTGTCGATCGTGGATTTTCCCAGATTGAAGGTGTCGGTGAGTTCGAGGTCGTGCGCGGCGACGGAATGGTCGAATTGAGCGGAACTACCTTTTGCAGCCGGATTGTCCGTAAGTTTGTCCGAAGTTTTTTCCTTCGCGTTGGCTAAAGTCGGGGCGGCGACAGCCGCCGCTGCCGCGGCTCCGATGAAGCCGCGTCGGTTCAGATTGATAGCCATGAGTCTTTCCTTCCAAAATAAGAGTTCAGGCGTTTTGGTAATGAGAATAATTCTAAATAAGAAAATTGGTTTGCGTTTGAAAGTTTCAGTGGGGTTTGATGGTCCTCAACCTAATTTACCTTCTGCCGAGAAGCAAGTAAGGGAAGAGCCGGCCGAGACTTCGACGATCTAAGGATCGACGCCGGAGAGGGTGTCGGTTTCCGAGGATTTTCGCCCGATGGCGTGCATCACCGCGCGACGCATGAAAGCGAGAAGGCAAAGCACGTTGTCTTCCTGATCGTCCCAACGGTCGGAGCGGTTGCCGAGATAGGCATCCCGGGCGAGACGCAAAAGCGAGGCGTGTTCGGCGGGGACCTTCCTTACGGCCCAGAGCGTCGCCTGATCTTTGGATGCGAACTTACCGGTGTCAAGTGTGTACCACATCCTGGAGAGAGTCAGCAGCACGTTTCGTTCGTCCCCTTTGTACGACGAAAGGACATTCGGCAACGCACCGCGGATCGCCCGACGGATCTCTTCAAATGGAATGGGAGCAATGAGCTTGTCGATGGCCGGACTTTGAGAGGTCAACGGTATGGCGTGCAGACGGGCCTGCCAGAGAAGGAGGACGTTGTCGGGATCCGAAAAAGGTTGGGGGACCGTTCCGTTCTCCATGTCTGTGCGCAACCACTCGCCGAACATGTATTCGAATCGCGGCGGGAAGCGCCACGGGGCGATGGCATGGCGGTTTACGACGCTGAGTTCTATGGGTCTTCTATCCGAACGGGGACGCCCGGAGAGACAAAGGAGTTCTTGCGTGAGACGAGCGCGAAGCGACTGCGTAAGGGGACGGTCGATGATGACCAGAATGTCGATGTCGCTCTCGGGACGAAGACCGTCCAAAACGGCGGATCCGTACAGGTAGATGCCCGTCAGTTCCTGCGGGAAAAGCTCTTGGAGAAGCGAGACGGCTTGGTTGATTTGGTCTTGAGAAACGGTGTCCGGACAAGACATTGTGCGCCTCCTTTCGTTTCAATCTTCCATAGGGAAGCCGACGGAACGGCGACCTTGAAAACCGGGTTGAGGCCGTTTCGTTCTCAGCAATGAGCTTAGCAGTATCCGGCCGGAGGCCGGGAAAAGGGCGGTGCTGTCCATTGTGAGGGGATGCTTCGTTCTCATCCCGGCGCCTGCGGCAAGGATACTTCCGAATAGATGATCTCAATGAAGGAAATCTAGATTTCTACGGACGGGAAAGTCTCTAATCACGACGTATGCGAAAACGGCGTAAGATCTGTCCTGTTCGCCCGGTTGATTACCTAGCAGCCAGTCGCAATCGAAGAGTTCGAATGCCAGGGGGCACGCGGCAGGCCAGCGCCAATCGGTTAAAACGAACGATCTCGGGAGTTCCTTCCGTGACCTACCATCTCAATCCGACTTTTGCCGCGGTCGTTCTCGCGGCCTCCCTTCTTGCGTCCTCGAATTTTGCTCTTGCCGCGGACGCCGTTTCCTCCGCTTCCAAAGTGCCTGCCGCAACGGCGGATGCGCCTGCGCTCGAAGGCGTGCGCACCATGGCCGCCAAGGGCGGCGACAAGTTGCCCGACAACGTGGATGCCGTGACGTCGGCTTCCGTCGTGCCGGCGAAATTCCGTCAGACGGAATATAAACCCAAGGGCTTTACGGATGCGAAGGACAAAAAGCGCGTTCTGTTTGTCCTAGACGATCCGCGTCACGAATCTGTGACCTACGACCTCTGCGTGACGGCGATGAAGTTCTTCGAAGAGAAGGGCTTCGAAGTGGCTCTTCGCGACCTGATCGCGATGAACTTCAATCCGCTCATCACGACGCGCGAAGCCTTTTACAACGCCAAGGACGGCTTCGGCCCGACGCCGCCCGACGTAAAGGTCGAGCAGGGCTTCATCAAGAAGGCCGACCACATCATCTTCGTGCAGCCGAACTGGCAGGACAGCGACCCCATGTTTACGAAGGGCTACAAGCTTCGCGTCTTCACGAAGGGCTTCAGCTACGACGACGGTCCGAAGGGGCGCGTGGGACTTCTTCCCGGCAAGACCTTCTACACCATTATGAATGCGGGCTGGCTCGGTCAGGGTCAGGGACAGAGCGGCGATTCGCTCGCGAAAAACCCGCAGGAATGGGAAACGTGGATGTTCGCCTTCCGCGTCGTGGATGACGACGCCGCGGTCGGCAAGGACATGCGCAATCTCGGACGTTTCTGCAACGACCGCACGCCCGCGAATCTGGATCCCGCCTACGGTGAAAAGATCGAGAAGCTCCGCGGCGTTCTGCGTGACCATCTTGCCCGCGACTTTGCCGATTACCTGAAGTAATTGAGTAACGAGAACCTGGCGCGATCGATCGTCGGTTCTTGGAAACGAAAGGCTCGATCCATGATTGCGATCGAGCCTTTCGAAATTTCCTTTGAGTCAATTCTTCCTGCGGAGACTTCTTATTCAATTCGATGCGACGCAGATGCATCAAAATTGCTTGGCTGAGTGCCAAGTATGCAACATTCAGAAAAGCACGTCAAAGGATTGCTACGAGCGACTTCTAGAATAAAAAGGGGGGCTTTGAAGGTTTCAGATAATTCAGAGTGTTTGACTCGCACTTCGTGTTCGTCTATTTTGTAAGTTGCCACATAACTCACAAGTGTGACGTCAAACCCTATCTAAGGTCCGTGGTGAATCATCACAAAGAAGATCTTTTTCAAATCAATCAATCGCTGATTTGTAGTGAGCAGTCGAGACCGTCGCTCCGAAGAGTGCGTTATCTGGACTGATATTCCAATGTGCGGTTGGTCAGAAGGTGCTTCTAGAGTTCGAAATTAATAAACGCTATGGAATAAGTTATGTTGATAGCTACCCCCCCCCCATCGCTTGAATTGTAATCTTCCCTTTAAGATCTCTTTGATTGCCTGTGCGATTGTCGCGACAACCAGTGCCACGGCGCAGACGAATCTCGGCGTCATCACCAATGACGACCTCTCGACGGGAGATGTACCCAAGATTTCGATCGATTCTCACTCTGTTGCTGATGGCATCAATGTTAACAATCTAAAAACACTGATTACCCAGCACAATTTCACCATTAATGTCAGGGATTCGTTCACAGTCAACGGCGATACGCATGTTTCTATCTACTCCGATGACTATGATAAAGACGCTTGGGATATTGGAACGTATGCCTTCTACCTTGAGGGAGACTCCGCAGAAGCACATCTAAACGGTAACGTAGAAATCATTAATACGCATGAGAAAGGACTTTCTTCAGATTTTGGAGCCAATGCGCTGTATGCCCAAATGGGTGCTTCAATTACACTCGGTACCAAAGGTGTCGATACTCTAACGCGAATCATCAGTATCGCTTCCACCCCCGATGCGATTAGCGTGAAGTTAGGCTCTACTTTGACGTTCAACTCCACGCACAATCAGATTGTTGGGTCGATTGACATGAGTAGTGGGGCTAACAACAATGAGTACAAGGAAAAGGTTAGTACTATCACTGGCACATTCGCTGGATCCGACTCGTTCTGGTTTGGTGATGAAGCTTCTTCTGGAAACACCCGCGATCCGAATCGTCAGAATAAAAACCTGGGTGTTCTTGATCTCACTTTTGAGAACGGTGCGCAGTGGTCCTACCTTAATGTGAAAAACTCCAAGGGGATTCCGAAGCGTATTAGTGCCATCACGCTTCGAAACGGTGGGATCATCAATCTGTTTGATGAGGACATCAAAAACTTCCTAACAGAGCAAGGGCTTTACGATCGTCTTAATGATGGTAATTACATTGTGGATCACGACTACGTTCGGATCGGCGATCTGAAGGGGAGCGGAGGCATCTTCCGTCTCGGGTTGAATGCTGAAGACAAGACGAAGTCCGACATGGTCTTCATTGAAAATTCTACGACTGGCGGCCTGCATTATTTCGAACCCAACGATCTGCAGAAGCTCGAGTCGATCACGCCGGAAAACACTTTGATCTTCGCGTTGGTGGGTAAAGACGTTGAACACGCTGTACAGTTTGCAGACATCGAAAATTTGCAGGGTGAGACGCTTTATGACTACGAGCTCGAGATCGCGCAAGGAACCACGGAAATCGATACGTTCGATAGAAAAGAGCTTATGAATGCCAACGGTGAGTTTCTGACCGCCGAAAAGGATAAGTATCTCAAAGGACAAAACTGGTACATCCGCCGTGTTACGATGCGTGAATCCACTGCTGCAATGGCGATGACGGGCTCGGGCTATGCGGCTTACGACGCTGCGATCGAGATGGATCGACGCGATCGTCGTCTTGCGGAAGCCGTTCATAATACTGAGGGAGACAACGGTCTTTGGGTTCGTGTTTCGCATGGTCGTTCCGGTATTGACAGTCAGTACCGTTGGGACCGTACGGGTGTGCATGTCGGGTTCGATCGTGAAATCGTTCCGGGCAACACGCTCGGCGCCTGGTTCAGTTACACGAAGGGCGAAGCGGATCTCCTCGACATCAACGGCCGAGGTACGAGCGACATGACTCGCTACGAACTTGCGGTTTACGACACTCTAACCTTCAACAACCAGTACCTTGACCTGGTCGGAAGGATCGGCCGCGTTAGCTCGGAATTCGATGCGGCGAGTCTGGCTTACCGCACGACGGGCGACTTTGATCAGGACTATGCCGCGCTCTCGGCTGAATACGGCATGACCTTCCGGCACGCCTCCGGTTTCTTCGTTGAACCGCAGGTCCAGATGCAGGCTACGTTCCTGAAGAGCTATGACTATGACTCCGAACGCACGATGAGCGTGGAGGCCGACAGCGAGACGAGTCTGCAGGGCCGTGCAGGTTTGCGTGCTGGTCGTCAGTTCGCAGATGACTTCGCCGCGGGCGAACTCTATGCCCGCGCAGATGTGCTGCACCAGTTCACGGACGGTCAGGACGCGATCTTTCGCGACAGCGACGGTCACGTAATGAAGACCAACTGGGGCGACCGCGGCACCTGGGGCGTGGTCGGCTTGGGCGGCGCCGTGTCCTGGGGCAAGGGCTACGGTCTGCAGCTTGATGTCGAACACGCCTTCGGCGGCGACGTCGACAACACGTGGATGATCACGGGTCGCTTCAACTACGCATTCTAAGAATCTACTCTGAAGCGTAGAGTCTGAAGTAGGGGCGGCGCGGGAACGATGCTTCCCGCGTCGCCCATTTTGTCCTATGTAAAGGGTCAGAACGAATAGACGACTGAAGCATTCCCGGAGACGCCCTGACGGTCACCGACGTAACCTTTGAGACCAAAGTCGACTGCCCAGGGACTCGTCTCCTTCGGACGAACCGTAATGCCGACCTCCATGATGCCTGTATTGCCTTCAAGCGTAGGAACATCCAACGAGGCACGGGTGCCCGAGGCGATTACGTCGGATTCGGCGTCGCCGTCGGCGACGCGTTCGTACGCAAGACCAGCGCGCCAATGCACGGACTCGTGAAGGACACCCGTGAGTCGTGCTCCGATCCGGAAAGCATGTGTTACGGTGTCTTCCATGTCGAATCGTTCTCGCTCCAGCGTTTCCAGACGAACGCTGTCGCCCTCAAGGTAGGTGAAAACGTAGCGACCGTAGAGATCGAGATCCATTGTCTCGTTCAGAGTGAACACGTGGCCGGCGCCGACGTGTAGCGAACCATAAAGACCGTCGGTGTCGTATTGGGCGCTGGCATTGGCGTAACGGCCGTCGAACTCTGTCGATGCCCACCCAAATCGAGCGGAAGCGTCGAGATAGAAGTCGTTTTCAAAGGTGTGACGAAGTGCTGCGCCGAAGCCGTAGTAGTCATGGTCTCCGTCGCCCTTGGTGCCTGAGACATGACTTTCGGAACTTGCCCAACCCGCCTCAACAAAACCCGCGAGCGTCGTGTTTCCCACCTTGGTCACCGCCCCGGTGGCGAGCGTGACGCCATCAACGTCCACGTGCGATCCCGTTTCATAGCGGGACGAACCTCCGTGGACCGCGCCGAAGGCCGAGACCTTGCCTGGTGCGGCGGTTGCGTTCATGGTGCGCAAACCCTCATCCGCGATGAATTCGGCGCCTTGATTCACAAAGGCGATCATACCAAGGAAAGACTCGGACAAGGTCTTACTTTCAGTGGATGCAGTGATCGACCGTTCCCCAAGGATCGTTTCGGTGCCGTTCAAAGCGCTCACGATATTCCCTTCAGAATCGATGTACACACTGTCGACTTCGATTGCTCCTTCGGCGACAACGGCATCGTCGACCTTCCAGATGGGGTCTACAAAGACGCTTGATTCGTCTGTAAATACAGTCTGTTCATCCAGATGGAGATGAAGCGAGTCGGAAGACTCGGAAGCGACTTGGAGGAGCCGTGCGCCTTGAGTGGGGTCGGAAAGTTCTTCTGCGTCAATGAGGATGTCAACGCCCTTCAGGTCGAGAATCGGGTCCTGTTGGTAGAGCACGACATGCTCGTTCGTGATGGTGACGGCTGCGGTGTGCACGTTGTCATCCGTCAATTCAATCACCAAGTGGTCAAATCCGGAAAGGCTGCCGACCGTCGCCGTTCCGCGGATGTGTACGAGTCCATCAAAACCGCGGGTTTGATTCTCTTGCCATCCGTCAAAGTGTGCGCCGGCTCCCCCTGTCACGATCGCGTTGCCGAGCAAATGAAGTTCATTGCCGGTGCCCTGGGTATAGACTCCTCCGGCGTATGCGTTTACGGCTCCGGCGTTTCCTCGGACCGTGGCGTCTTCGATAATGAGGATGTTGTCGGACGCAGTTCCCCGCGGGGCGTAGGCCGCAAACACCTCCTCTTCGACCAATCCTCCTTCGCCGATGTAGACCGTGTTGTCGTAGCAGGTCCCGCCAGTGTTGGATTGACCTCCGTACAGCGAGTGACTTTGGGCGGGATCGCCGTATTTCCCAAAGATGAAAACGGAATTGTTGGAGGCTTCGAGGGCGCCGTACCCGCCGTTGATGCTGCCTTGCGCCACGACGGCGTTTTCTTCGACCACGACGACATTGCCGGTTGCTCGGCCGTTCTGAGCGTGACCGCCGGATACATTGCCGTAAACGGAGCCTCCGCTGCGGACGAACACCTTGTTGTCCAGCGTATCGCCCTTTGTAGAACTCGAGCCGCCATGGATTCCGGAATCTTCTCCGGATACTCTCCCGAAGACTTCGACTATGTTGCGTTCGGTATTTGTGTTCTTGGAGTATCCGCCGTAAGCATTCATGATCGTGGCGCTCTCATCGATGACGACGCGGTTGAAGGATGCGATGGTCGAGTCGTTGTTGGACCAACCGCCGAAAACGTCATGACATTCGCTGGTTATGGAGACATGGATGTCATGGTTTGACGCGGTTTTGCTGGTGGGGCCGTACCACTCCCAATTGGAGGCGGGGTTGGACGTGCCGGGATTGGCGGTTGCCGAAGAATCGATCAAAAAGTTTTGGTCAGGTAGATTCGTTGGGAGAGAGGGGGTTGCGGGGGGGGGGGTAAACTCGTAAGCTAGCGCGCTGTGACCCAGCGCTAAGAGTGTGGCTGTCGAGAGAAGGGAACGGGCGAAAGACCCGTTTTGGGAAGGAGACAATCTCATGGCCGTTCCTCCGAGGATGGAATTGAAGACATTACCTTATCAGGATAGAAGAAAAGCGCTTCGCTGAACATTAGGGCAAGAAAGTAGGAGAACAGAACAAGGATTGCAAAAAGACAGGTTCCTGTCTGTTGGATTATGCAGTGTCGGAAGACGAATGAGCATGGATGCCAAGCGGGAAGAGATGCCGAGGAGACAGGGGCCGTGATGAGCCGGCGAAATAATCTTTGAAACACCGAGCCTCAAGATGACTCCATTCGTCTCGAGGGTTGAGGGGGCGGGATTCATGCTGAAGGATGCCCGGAAATCAAATTTCCACCATCCCCGCCGCGCGCCGCATGGTGTCTTCGCCGCGGCGGTCGTAGAGCGACGTCGTCGTGATGTTCGCGTGGCCCATGAGGTTCTTCACGGTCACGAGGTCCACGTTCTTGTCGATCAACCGCGTCGCGAACGTTCTTCTCAGATCGTGCGGCGTCACCGTGTCCACCCCGGCGGCGTCGCAATACTTTTTCAGAATCCGGGAGAGGGAAGAGGGGTTCAACGGGCGGTCCACCCGCAGTCGCCGCCCGACCGTGTAGTTCCCGAAAAGATAGCCGGGCACCTCGGTTCTTACGTCCAACCACTCGGCCAGCGTCCTCTGCATGTCGGGCGTGAGGAAGGCCTTTCGTTCCTTGTTTCCTTTCCCGATAAGACGGATCGTTCCTCCGAGTACGTCCACCTTGTCCAACTGAAGACCGCAGACTTCCGCGCGCCGAAGACCGCAACCGAGAAAGAGGGTGAGAATGGCCCGGTCCCGAACTTTCTTCGGGTCGTCGCCCGCAGCGGCCGAAAGAAGCGCCGCCGATTCGGCGTAAGAGAGAGACCGCCCCGCGGGAAGCCGCGAAACCCGAACCTGCTTTACCGACCGGATGCGCTCGAGCGAATCATGATCGAGAAGTTCGAGCTGCCAGGCGGCTTTGGCGACGCCCTTCAAGGCTGCAAGATAGAGATTCACCGAAACGCCCGATTTTCCGAGCGCCAGCTGCCGGCGCAGGAAGGACGACACCGCCGCGGGCGTGAGCATCGCCCAGTTGACTTGAGTGAAGTCGGCGGCTCCGCCCCAACGGGCGAAAAGATTGAGGGCCGACCGCATGGTGCGCTTTGAGTATTCGGTATGCAGTTCTCCGAGATAGAGAACCGCGGGCGCCGCCCCGGGGGGTACCCGAATCGAGTCGGAAAGGACGACGGCGTCGGAAGAGGGAATGAGTTCGGCGGTCATGTCGGAAAAGAAACGGTTGCGCAAAGTGCGCCGCGCCGGCGACAGGGATCGGCGGTCGGAGGGTCGAATTCTTCGTCGGGAACCGGCGGTTCGGGACGGGCGGCGAGGGTTTGGAGACCGGAAACGGGTGAAAAAGGGGCGCAAAATGCCCTGGAGTTACGCACTATAAGTACCATTATATCGCCTAAAGGGAAAAACGAAGGAAAAAGGGTGGTTTTGGGGGCCAGAGGGGTGGTCGTCGCGACGCGATTTCCTTGGCTTTGGATGATCGTAGTCTCAATGTCGATCTTGAAACGGGTTTTAATCGCGCCCTTCTTGGAGCGAATGTTCTCGTAAAGCTTTGTTATCAGTTGGATGCGAAGAAAAGCGAACTTGCTGAACAAGGAAAAAGGGGGCGAATCCGAGATTTTCGGAGGAACAAGCGACGCTGAGAGACGCACCGGGCGCTCGCGGACGAATTCGAGGTTGATCGGTCGTTGGGATGCCGGCGTTTACGGGGAGCTTCGGAACTTTGGATGGCGGGAGAGAGGATCCGACGGAATATAATGGGGAAACGTTCCCGCGAGAGAACTCCTCCCATTCGCCTTCCCGGAAGACCCGATGCCTTCAGCCCGACCGGATTACCTCGAAGATTTCCTCGTTTCGCTCATCCGCGAGTTCCGCGGCGTTTATGCGCCCGACAGCGAGTGGGTGAAAAGCACGGTCGACTATTTCGAAGACGATCTGCGCCGCTACCTCGGCACCTACTTTCCGAGAAGTTTTCTCGAAACCTACGAGATTGCCGTCGAACTCTTCGGGAAGGCGTTCGGCTCCGGCGTCTCGACCGACGGCGAATTGAAGCTCCTCGACGTCGGTTGCGGAATGGGCGGCGCCTCGCTCGGCCTTTTGTTCGCGGTGCTCGAACGCTTCGCCGTGAAAAAGGTGGTACTCGACGGTTTCGACGCCAACGATGATTCGCTTGAGTTCTTCCAGAAGATTCTTCGATCGTCCGCCTATGCAAAGGCACGCGAGGCTCTGCGCGCGAACGACGTGCCCGGGGCGGGCGCCGAGGTCGAGGTGCATCTCCAGGAGGGGGCGCTTTCCCGAGAGAAATTTTCTCTCTTGCAGGCCGATTCGTCGTACGACGTGATCCTTACGTCCAAGATGCTGAACGAACTCGACGTGGAGGCGAAGTACTTTCGATTTCTCGAAAACTATCTTCCGCATCTGACGAAACACGGAGTCTGCTTCGTAATCGACGTGAACGACCGTCGGGATCGGCTCCACATTTCCCAGCACTTTCGAAAGAAGCCCGGTGCTTTCTCAGGGAGTACGACGAATTCAATTCCCTTCTGCCGCCGGGTTGTAAAGATTGCGCCGAATATGAAAGTCGTTGCCAAGACTTCATCCAGATCGTCCGCCGGGAGACCAATTTCGACCGATTGGATCCGGGGGCGAAGCGAGGCGTCTCCAAAGTTTGCTGCCGCGTTTTCTGTCGGCAGGAACTCTACCGCTATCTCAAAGACCAACTGATCCGATTCGATTTCCTTGCGAGTGAAGCGGGAGAAAATCATGTCTACTGTCCGCGCCTCCATTCATGAAGAGTATCCCGTCATCGCGCCCGTCGTCCTTTCGGCGAGCCGCTCGACCGACATTCCGGCGCGGCACGCGAAATGGTTTGTGGAACGTTTGCGCGAAGGCTGGTTCGGATGGGTGAATCCCTTCAATCAGAAGCGCTACGTTGTTTCGCTCGAGAATACGCGCGCCATTGTTTTCTGGACGAAGCACGCCGCGCCTTTGATTTCGTATCTCGATGAAATTGAGGAACGCGGATTTCATTTCTATTTTCAGTACACGCTCAACGATTACGAGGCGGAGGGATTGGAACCAAAAATTCCTTCCTTGGATCGACGCATTGAAACGTTTCGGGAACTCTCCCGAAAGATCGGTCCCGCGCGAGTAATCTGGCGTTTCGATCCGATTCTTCTTCATGAGGGGCAGACCGCCCGGGACATTCTCCACAAGATTTGGAATCTGAGCAAAAAGCTGCGGGGCGCCACCGACCGGCTCGTCGTCTCCTTTGCCGACGTGAACGTCTACCGAAAGGTGCAGCGAAACCTCGTCGCGGAAGTGCCGTCCCTCTACACCCCGGATAACGTGTCGTCGGCGGAACCGACCGAGGCCCAGATCGAGGAAATCGCCGAAGGTCTTCAGAAGATTCGAGCGTATTGGCACGATCACGGATGGGACTTCTCGATCGCGACCTGCGCGGAACGCATCGACCTGAGCCGCTTCGGAATCGAGCGAAACAGCTGTGTTGACGGAGAGCTTCTTGCCCGACTCTTTCCCGAAGACGATGCCCTCATGTCGTTCCTCACAAAGAAGAAGCCGAGAGCGACGGCGGCGAGCCTTTTCTCCGAGCTCGACGAGGTCGTTCCGATCGTGAGCAACCGGGCGCTCAAGGACAAGGGCCAGCGAAAGGAGTGCGGTTGCGTCGAGAGCAAGGACATCGGCATGTACAACACCTGCGCCAATTTCTGTGCCTATTGCTACGCCAACGCCTCTCGGAATGTTGTCATGAAGAATCTTCAGAAGATTCAGGCATCCGACGGACATTCTCCTTTTTTGATTCCGATCGATACAATCCCTTCTGAGTAGCGGGAAAAAACAAAATGAAACGACACCACGTGTCGTCTGAATCAAAAGAAGGTGAGGAATTTCCCTTGACGTTTTAATGGTATGCCCTGTTCAGGGTATTTTGAATTGGTAAGTCAATTTATCGAAATGGCGTCTGCTAAGATCTTTCTTATTGAGAACCGTTTTGAGAGAGACCGAAATGTCTGCCTTGCCTTTCATTACTTCAACCAAAAAACGCACGTCCAAACAAGCGCGTCCGCTCGCCGAGGTTGAAGCTCGTATCGTTCGAGTAACGTTCCACAACCACGACAACGGCTTCAGCGTCCTGCAGGTTTCGCCTGAGGGCGGCCGAGGACTGGAAACGGTCGTGGGTTTTGCGTCGTCCGTGTCGGCGGGCGTGCGAATTCGCGCAACGGGGCGGTGGCAGTCGTGCGAGGGCGGGCGGCAACTCCGGGCCGAGGCGATCCGTACGGAACTCCCGTCGGATCTCGAAGAAATGAAGCGCTGCCTCGGTTCCGGTCTCGTCGATGGTATTGGTCCCGCCTCTGCGGGCCGCTTCATGGAAGTCTTCGGGGGAAAGATTTTCGACGTCATCGACAAGCACCCCGAAAAGCTTCTGGCCGTCGAAGGGGTTGGTAAGAAGCGCTGCGACACCATCGCTCGCAGCTGGACCGAACAAAAGACCGAACGGACCGCCGTCAACTACCTCATCGACCATGGTGTCGCTTCGGAGATCGCGGTGAAGATCTTTCGACAATACGGCGACGACACCGTGAAAATCGTCAAGGAAAATCCGTACCGTCTCCTGCAAGATTTTCGCGGAATCGATTTCCAAGTGACCGATGCACTCGCGAAAAACATCGGCTATGGACTGCATTCGCACGTGCGCGCCCGGGCGGGCATCTTTCACGTACTCAACGACGTCTCGGCAGGGCTCGGTAACTGCTGTCAGCCGCGCGGAGAACTCGAAGCGATGGCGGCGGAATTTCTTGGCGTACCGAAGAGAGTGATTGCGAAGGCGATCGACGCGGAGATTGAAAGCGGCCGTCTGGTTGCGTCCGACATGCCGGAGCCCGGGAGCATTTACTCCGACGAACTCTTTCATGCGGAGGAGGGTGTCGTAAACGAGATTCGGCGACTCATTTCGAGCAGTCTTCCCCGACATTCGATCGACGTAAATTTTTTTGTTGAGGCAGAAGAAAAGAAGATCGGATTCCGGTTCACTCAAACGCAGAAGGACGCTCTCACAGCAGCACTCACGTCCGGGGTGTCGGTCATCACGGGCGGCCCGGGCATGGGCAAGACGACGGTCTTGAAGACTCTTCTCGCCATCCTCGAGTCTGAGGGTAAGAAGTGCGAGCTCTGTGCGCTTTCGGAAACCGCCGCCGTTCGCCTTGCCGACTTGACGAAGCGCGGCGCGAAAAGTATTCGTAAGCTTCTCGAATACAGCATTGCGGAGGGAACGTTCAGACGAAATCAAGAGAACCCCATCGAGTGTGACTGGCTGGTTGTGAGCGACGCCACCGTGCTCGACATCACGACGGCACACCGACTTCTTGAGGCCGTACCCTCGAGCGCTGTAGTTCTCTTTGTGGGTGACAGGGACCTTATGCCGTCCGCGGGCCCCGGGATGTTCTTCTCGGACCTCATCGACTCGCAGGTCGTGCCGGTGACGGAGTTCTCGGAAGTTCTTCAGGAGGGCGATGCAAGCTGGATCGCCAAGGTGGCGCACGAGATCAGGTTGGGCAAGGTCCCGCATTTTCCGAGCAAAGCTGACGACGGCAACTGCTATTTCCTCCGGGTGGACGACCGGGAGGGAATTCCGAGCGTGATCCAGGATCTTGTCAAGAAACGTCTTACGGAGGCTTATCGGATCAACCGTCTGCGCGACATTCAGATTCTTTGTCCGATGAGCCTGGGCGAAACGGGTTCGGAGGCCCTCAATGCATTCCTTCGACACGATCTCACCGGGCTTTGGGGTGAGATCGGACGGTTCGGGCATCGTTTCGAGAAGGGCGACAAAGTCATGCAAACCGTCGACAACCTTATGCGCGCGGTTTGCGCCGGCGAGGCCGGCTACGTTACGGAGGTCGATTGTCAGGCGCGTGACCTCTACGTCAACTTCAACGGTCGCGTAGTCTGTTACACCTTTGACGATCTCGACGAACTCGTTCCGAGCTATGCCGTGACTGTCGATACGGCGCGGGGCATTGAATTTCCGGGTGTCGTCGTACCTCTCTCGATGGAACACTTCATCATGCTGCGCCGCGACATCCTCTACACGGCCGTGACGCGCGGCCAAAAGCTCGTCGTGCTCGTGGGCGAACCCGAGGCGCTCGAGACGGCGGTAAAACGAACCGCCGACCACAAGCGCAGGACCGGGTTGGTCGAACGGCTCATGCGGGGCGTTCCCGAATTGGATTGAAGGCAAGCGACGCCGTGAGGCCCGCCGGAGGCTGGGAAAGGACGCGCTTGATTACAGCCGCTCGAGCGTGATTTCGATCCGTTCTCGCCCGCCGCCGATGTTGCGGCGCCGCAGCTGCACGGGGCCGATTTCACCCGTGCGGCGAAGGTGTGTTCCGCCGCAGGGTGTCTCTCCGACGCCCTCGCTTCGCCAGACTCTTCTTTCTGCGGTTTCGTCCGTAAAGGCGCTCTCGATTGGGTGATCCTCGGCGATGATCCTATTCACCCATTCCGCCGTGTCGGGAAGAATCGGTGCGATGGAGCCTTCCCACAGAAAGTCGATACGGGCCTTCTCAGGCGAAATGTGCGAGCCGATCTTCTCGGGCGCTCCGTGGCGTGTCTGCACCGCCGTGAGAACCAGTTCGGCCGCGAAGTGGAGCCGCATGAGGGCGAGACGACGGATTTCGTCGATTTCGACCGTCACTGTGTCGCCGGACTTGAGGTCGTGGCCCTCGGGAAGCGCATAGAAAATCTCTGTCCCGATTTTCTTCGCCTCCAAAACTTCGATGCCGCCGATTGTGCCGCGGTCGGACTCCTGACCGCCCGAAAAGGCGAAGAAGATCGTCTCCTTGAGCGTGATGGCGTTCTCCTGCACGCTTGTCACCGTCGTGGTGAGGGTTGTGCGGTAGGGATCGTCCCAGAAGATCTTTTTGGCGCTCATGATCGTGCGGACGGAGAAATTCGGAGTGGGGAAAACGGAGTTTCGTGAAAGGCTTCTTTGAGTCTGATCCTCAGACAAGTGCCGTCAGGATCATCATCCACACCGGCAACGTCACGACCGACGCGAGCGTCGTCCCCGCCACGGCGGTCGTAGCGAACTTCGTGTCGGCGTGATGGAACTTCGCTAGCACGGCGATCTGCGTGATGCAGGGGAGAGACGCCTGGATAACATAGACGCTCACGTAGAGGGGCGAGAGCCCGAAGGCCTGCGTGAGTCCGAGGCAGACGAGCGGACAGATCACGAAGCGCCCGAGGAAGACGAGCGTGAGATCCTTGTCAAAGTGAATGTTGCGCACGCCGATCGTGTAGATCATGATCCCTATGAAGATCAGGGCAAGCGGTGTCGTGATGCCGCCCAGGTATTGAGTCGCCGAGAGAATGGCACCCGGTACTTGCACGTCCGCGAGGATGAAGGCGATGGCCGCCAGGAAACCGCACAAAGGGGGAGAAAAGACTCGCTTCACCGTTTCCTTGGAGAGAAGCTTCGGGCGCTTCGCGTGCGTAGCCTCGACGCCGTCCATGGCCTCGAGGAAGTTCCCCATCGTCCAGAAATAGGTCGTGTTCGCGAAGAAGTAGAGCAACGTCGGCACAACCGCCTCGTCACCGAAGAGAGCGATCGAGACCGGCAGCCCGATGAACATGTTGTTCGTAGCCGTGAAGGCCGAGGCAAAGACGCCGTGGTGAATGCGCTGGATGCGGGCGACCTTGGCGATGAGAAGCGAAATCGCAAAGCACGTCCAGACGGAAACGAAGGGAACGACGAGCGGGCCCGTGAGCGCGAGGAGTTCGTCGTGGGTGAGAGACTTGGAGACGCTCGAAAAGAGATAGGCGGGGAGCGACAGGAAGGTGACGAGCTTGGCGATGAGGCTTTGCGAGCGGCTGTCGTACCAACCGCGGGCGGCGGTCACGTAACCTGCACCTGAGAGGAGAATCAAAATGAAAACGCACTCGACCGAGTGCAGGAAGGCGTTCCACATGACGTCACGATCCCGACAAAATACCCTTCTATTTTAGAGCCGCTACGGTTTTGAAAAGATGAGTCAGAAATTTAGGTCTCTCCCGTGAAAACCTTCGATCGGTAGGAGCGTCCTATTCCATTAACACAATCGGCGAAGAGAAGTCCCGCCGTTCGGGGGATCGACGGGACTTCGCCTGCAGCCGGCGGCGTCGGAAACGCCGCCTTGGATTCCCGTTCGGGATCTTTACTTGAGCGCTTCCTCCCCGGCGCGCTTACCGAAGACCATCGCGTCGGCAATGCCGTTGCCGCCTACGCGGTTGTCCCCGTGCACGCCGCCCGTCACTTCACCGGCGGCAAAGAGTCCGGGAATGACCTTGCCTTGGGCGTCGAGAACCTGCGTCTTCACGTTGATCTTGATCCCGCCCATCGTATGGTGAACGGCGGGAACCAAAGGCGTCGCGTAGTAGGGACCCTCGACGAAGGGCGCGTCGACGGCCATGCTCTTCTTGAATCCGAACTTGTCCTCCTTCAACTTGCCCGTGACGACGTCGTTGTAGCCGGCGATCGAGGCCTTGAGCTTCGCGACGTCCATGCCGGTCACCTTGGCGAGGTCTTCAAGCGTTTCGCCCTTGACGGCCTTCCCGAGAGATAGCTGCTCCTTGATCGGCAGGATGCCGATCCGAACGTCTTCGTTCGGGATGCGAAGCTTGTTCATGATCACCCAGTACTTGCTCTCGGGCTCGGCGAAGATCGCCTTGCAGAGCTCGTCTCGAGGCGCGTCTTCGTTCACGAAGCGTTCGCCCTCGACGTTGACGAAGAGACGGTTCCGTCCCGAGGGCCAGGAACTCATGATGCCCGTGCCCGGCGTTCCGCCCGGATGCAGCTGGATGTAGTCGAGGTCGATGAGTTCGGCGCCCACGTCCTTGGCAAGCTTCAGGCCGTCGCCCTGCGAGGCGTGAAGCGAATTGGTGGAGCCGATGGAGGCGTCGAGCACCATGTCCTTCCAGGGACCGGTGTTGACTTCCTGACGCAGCTTCACGTTCGCGGCAAAGCCGCCCGTCGTGACGATTACGCCTTTCGTGGCCTTGAAGGTGACCTTCTTGCCATCGTGTTCTGCTTCGACGCCGACGACGCGGCCGCTCGAATCCTGAATGAGCTTCTTCGCGGTGGTGTCGGTGAAGATCTGCACCTGACCGGGGTAGGCGCGGATGAAGGTTTCCAGCCAGTCGGTATAGGCAAAGCCTCCGCCGGCGGCACTGTGGCCGCGGGGATAGAGACCGCCGACAATGGTGTTGACGGTCGGGCGGAAGTGCACGCCCTTGACCTCGAGCCAGTGCATCACCTCGGGCGCCTTCTCGACGAGATAACGCGCGAGTTCGGGATTGTTCTTCTGATGGCCGCCCGACATCGTGTCGTTGAAGTGTCTGTCGATGCTGTCTTCAATGCCTTGACGATTCTGACGTTCAGGATCCACGGCGTTGTAACCGCCGCCCGAAATCGCGGTGCTCCCGCCAAGGAAGCCGAGTTTTTCGACGATGATGACCTTGCCGCCCGCTTCGACGGCCGCGGCCGCTGCGGCCAGACCCGCACCGCCGCCGCCCACGATTACGACCTGCGTTTCATAACTGTCGTTGAGGATCTTGTCAGGGATGGGTTTCTGGAATTTGCTGAGATCCAGTCCCGCACGCTTTAGGTCTTCCTTCACCGCGGTCACGAAGAGACTGCTCGTGATGGAGGCGCCCGTAACGGCGTCGACGTTCACGGTCTGATGATCGAGGATCTGTTTCTTGAGCATTGCGATGGCTCGCTTGCCGGCGCCCGGGGATTCGCGGTCGTCCACGAGAATGTTCTGGATCTTGCCGTCCTTTACGATCACGTCCACCGTCATTGGAGCGTTGTGCGCCGCGACGGTTTCGGAATAGACCTGATTGGGTGCCGCCTGCGCGGCGCCCGCGAGGCACAGAGCCGAAACGGCGAGGGCAACGGGTGTGAGGTGTTTGAGAAGCATGGTCAACCTCCTTCTTTTGTCGGTTACTTGAGGAAGTCTAGTCCTACGGTTCTTTTCGGGGATTTCGGATAAATCCTCATGACGCGGGTCGATTCGGCGTCCTCGTTTGGACAGTGCAATGACGTCGCGCCGCTTACGGAATGCACGCACCCGCTTTGCAAAAAAAGCGCGCTCCGTCCGAAGCTTGGTGGATTGGACGGGGCGCGTTCCTATGAGGTAGGAGAAAAAGAGCGCTGGGTTACTTTTTCCAGCCGAAGAATTCCGTCACGGTGTTCCAGGCGACCTCGCGCAGGAACTTGGCCGTTTCGGGAGAAAGCGGCTTTTCGCATTCGCCGAGATAGTTGATGTCGGCTGGAGTGCGGTGGAAAAGCGTCGAATAGAGAACGGCGCCGTAGAGGTAGCTCCCCGCTGCGGACGGATGGCTCTTGTCGGGCATGTACATTTCCAGGTCCGGCTTCGCCTTGATCGCTTCCATAAAGGCGAGACCCACGGGAACCGTCATCATCTTCGCTTCGTTCGCGATGCGGATCGTATTGTCGGCGAGCTTCTTGATGTCTTCGGGCTTGTCCTTCTTGGGCCAGGTCATGATGAGAAGCGGCGTGCTGCCCGCCTCGCGGATCGTGTCGGCGTGCGCCTTGGCGTACTTCTCAAAGAAGGGGAGGCGTTTCTTCGAAGTTGCGGCTGCTGAATGGCCCTGCATCAGCACGACGTCGAACATCGGGTGTTCGAGCTTTCCGTCCTTGACAACGGCATACGGATCCTGTTCGTGCGGCGACAGATAGAACTTCATGTCGTGGAAGGAGAGCGAACCCGAGCTGATCGTCAAAAGACGCGTCTTCATGTTTTCCTTCGGGGTGCCCGCCTTCATCAAACCGCGAAGATAGGTGTGAACGCCGCAGTTGTAGAAGGAGTACGAGTTCCCGACCAGTAGGGCCACCTTGGGCGACTTCGCGAGCGGCGCCGTCACTTCTGGCTTCACGGTGTTTTCGAGCGCCGAGGCCGAACCCGCCAGAAAGAGGGCGGCTGCAAGGCCGGCGGCGATTTGCTTGATTTTCATTTGATTCTCCTTTTTCGCGTCACGGGCCGGTGCTTCAGTCGAAGTTGTAGTCCGTGAGACGCTTCCGGCTCAGTCGACCGTCCGAAGAGAAACGATTTTCTCGTTCGGACGATCGATTGATAGGGAGGAAATTAGAACTTGTGGCGCATGCCGATGATGAACGAACGAATGTTTTCGTTCGACCCTTCGCTCGACGTCCCCGTCAGAGTGCCGGCTTCGTTGTAGTTGTCGGTATCCGTCGTGTCCTTCTTGTGAACGTAAGCCGCTCCGGCATAAAGGTCGGTTCGCTTGGAAAGCGGATAGAGGTAGCCGATGCCGATTTGCCAGCCTTCCACGTCGTCGGAATTCTTGCTGCTGACCGCGGCGCCGGAATACAGGTCGTAGTCGCGCTCGCCCTTCACGTAGCCGCCGGCTGCCTTGAACGTGCCGCCCAAGAGGTCGATGTTCGCGCCGAGTACCACGGCGTGCGTATCGTATCCCGTGGTGTTTTTTTCACGATTCTTTCCGGTGTTCACACCTTTGACGGAACTCGAAATCTTGCCCACCCGCGTGACGCCGTCGCCGTACTGGTAGCCGAGGAACATCTTGACCGGGCCGAAGTCGTAGGTGCCGCCGAGATTGAAGGTGGAGTAGTCGTCTCCGAGGAAGGCGGAAGTGTCGGACGCATTCTTGGTAAACATGCGGTCAACGACGGCGACCACCATGAGGGGGCCGTTCTTGTAGGTCGCGCCGACGGCAGCGTAGCGGTCCTTGCGGCTGCTCGAAACGGAGTCGTCGAGCGCAATCCCGTTCGAAGCTTCCGCGTAGAAGTTGAAGCCCGCGAGTTTCGGCGATTCGTAGCGGATGACGTTGTCGAGACGAGTGCCGACGGCGCCCGAGAGAATCTGACTGCTTTGGGCTTCCTGCCAGGTGATGCCGAAAGGCGAGACCTTGCCGGCAAAAATGCCGCCGGTCACGCCGGCGACCAAGGCGCCCGTACGGCCCGCCTCAAAGGTGCCGTACTTGGTTTCGAGACCGATGACCGAATTGCGGTTGAAGAGGCGATCTTCATCGGCCATCGCGCCGGTATCGGCGTCGAAACCGTTTTCAAGGTTGACGTAGACCTTCAGGTCGGGCGAGATGTCTTCCTTGATGCGAAGACCCACGCGGGAGCCGGCGATCTGTCCGGGATTCATTTCGAAGGTGGTTTCACCGCCGTCGCGCGTAACTTTCAAGCCTTGGTCGATAAGACCGTAGACTTCGACGTCGGCGGCTTGGGTGACTCCGGTCAAAGCGAGAAGAGCTGCGGAGGCGAGCAGAGAGAGTTTGAAGTTTTTCATTGTGTTTTCCTGCCGAGAGGTTGTTCGACGCGCCTACGATAGGAAAAATGAGGTGAACTCCAAAATCCATGACCGCGCAAACTCAATTTGCGCGAAAAGCAACGCTCATGTCGCCAGGCGCCGCGTACGACGGCGAAAATTGATTGCGCTGGAAGAGATAAGTCGGATGGGGAGTCGTCGATGTGAGACTCGGTCGAATCTTCTCAAATGGGGAGAATCCCCGAGTCGAAATTAAGGTCAACGGTGTAGCCGTAGCCAGGCGAGGGCGAAGAGAGCCAGAAGCGCACCGCCGAGGAAGGTTGCCTCCGGCCCGAACGCGTCCCAGAGAAGACCGGCGAGAAGTCCCGCGGCAACGGCGGAAAGGCCGTTCGCGAACCCGAAGATTCCGAAGGCGCTCGCCCGCTCGTTTTCCGGAGCGGTCACGGCGACGAGCATGGAGAAGATGCCTTGCGTCGCACCCAAGTGGAGGCCCATGAGGACCACTCCGATCAAGACGCCCCATTGCGTCGGGAGAAGTGCGAAGACCAGGTCGGCAAAGATCAGAATGCCGATCCCGATCGCGAGAAGCGTTATCGGATCCGTCTTGTCGGCCCATTTGCCGAAGGGATAGGAAGCGGCGGAGAAGACAAGGTTCATTCCCATGATGAGAAGGGGAATGGCGGCGGCGCCGAAGCCCGCATCGGACGCTCGCAACACGATGAAGGCGTTCGAGAAGCGCGCCACGGCAAAGAGCGACCCGAGCACGACGAGCGAGCGAAAGGCGGGATCTGAAAGAACGTGGAATTTTGGAAGGGATCGCTTGTCGGTTTTCTCACGGTTTCCGTTGGCCGAAGCATTGCCTTCCTCGACGCCGATGAGAATGAGAAGGAGGCAAAGCACGCCCGGGATGAGCGCCACCCAGAAGATCGAGCGATAGTCGTCTGTCCAAAAAAGGAGCAGGGCGGAAGCGAGGAGCGGACCCACGAAGGCCCCCGCCGCATCAAGCGACTGTCGCAGTCCGAAAGCGGCGCCCCGAACGGCTTCGGGCGTCACTTCCGCCACGAGCGCATCACGAGGCGCCCCGCGCAGACCCTTGCCGATGCGGTCCGCCACGCGGGCGCCGAGAACGACCGGCATGGCGCCGGCGAGCGCAAAGAGAGGCTTGGAGAGAACGCCGAGGCCGTAGCCGAGGAAAACAAGGAGCTTCTTGTGACCGAAGCGGTCTGCAATGACGCCCGACACGACTTTGGTTAGCAAAGCAACACCTTCCCCGAGCCCCTCGACAAGCCCGATCCACAACGCACCGGCACCTAGCGTCTGCGCCATGAAGAGCGGCAGCAGGGCGTGGATCATCTCGGACGACACGTCCATGAGAAGACTCACGAACCCGAGCGCCCAGACGGTGCGGGGTATGGCGGCAGAGGAAGGCTTGGGCATGGGGACGAAATGCGCGAGAAAGCGTTCGTTGGAGAACGAATGCATTGTCGCGCCGTCCAGAAGCCCAAGGTGATCGGAGACGGAGAAGAAGACGTCTTTCCTGAGCGAAGGCAAAAGCCGTCACGAAGCAGTCACGCAAACGTCCGTCCGCCCCCGAAGACCGTGATCCGAACTCATCCGAAGAGAGAGGAGATCTTCTGGAAGAAGCCCTTTTCTTCGTCGGGCGCACTCTGGTAGGCGCCGGTGTCGTACCCCGTAGCCTGGATCGCCGAGCGAAGAAGGCGTTCCTCCACGGGTTGTTCGGCAATCACGGCGACTTCCTTTTGCTTGCGGGAGGCGGTGATTTTCTTTGCAGAGATGCCGCGCTCTTCGAGCGCTTTCTGCACGGCTTCGCGCACGTGTTGCTCGCACATGCCGCACATCATTCCGTCGACTGCCAGGGTGGTTTTGTACATGTATTCGCTCCCTTTCTTTACTGCGAATGATTTGCAATACGAGAAGTATAGTTCTCTGCGAAAAGAAAGTCCTCATGCGGGAGGAGGAGTGGAGGCCGGGTGACCTTCGATCTGTCAATTCGTGAGGAATCTCGCCGGACGTAGAATGTCCGAAGGATCGTTGCAAAAGGAGCCGCTTTATGACCGAGAAAGAATCCGACCGTTCCGTTTTTGAACGTTTCACGGGAAAGACCCCGAACCGCCTCACGGACCAGCTGCGCGACATCGCGCCCGACGCCGAGAAGTGGATCCACGACTTCGTCTTCGGAACGGTGTACGCGAGGGAAGGACTCACGGACGAGGAAAAGGCCGTCGCCACGATCACGACGCTTGCGGCACTCGGCGGATGCGAGCGCGAGTTGCGCTCCCACATCCAGACGGCCTTGAACGTGGGCGTCGCGCCCGAGCGGATCGTCGCGACCTTCCTTCACATGGCGCCTTATGCGGGCTTCCCGCGCACGCTCAACGCTCTTTTCACGGCCAAGGAAGTCTTTGAGCTTCGCGGCGTGACGGTCGCGGGAATCGAAAAGCCGAAAGTTGGGGAAGAAAAGAAATAAAGCTCCGATCGGGAATCTAATTCGCGTTCCCTCTCGAGGCATCATTTGAGCACAGGTTCGGTTCAGTTTGCGGACGGTTCGAAAGTCTTTTCCATTCGGATGTGGGGAATGCCGTCTTCGTCGAACGGTTCGCCCAGGGTCTTGAACCCGTAGCGTTCGTAAAAGCCCGTCGCGTAGCACTGTGCTTCGAGCACGATTCGTTTCATGGGATAACGCGCCGCCAGGGCTTCCATGGCATCCTCAAACACTCGGGCGCCGAGACCCTGTCCCCGCACCGTCGAGAGGACGCGCCCGATCTGAAAGACCGAGTTGTCGTCCGCAATGGGGAAGGCGCGCAGATAGCAGAGGATCTTCCCGTCTTCTTCGCGCCACACGTGCAGAGCCTTGCGATCGACGCCGTCGACGTCCTGGTAGGGTCACTTTTGCTCGACCACGAAGACGGCCGAGCGGGCGGCGAGGATGCGGTAGAGCTCGTCGACGGTGAGCTCGGCGAATGTTTTGACGAAGCGCTGCATGAAAGTGAATCTGGAAAGTGCTAGTCACGGCATTATAGAGATCAACTTCACCAAAGTCGTACTCTCGTCGGTACAATTCGAGAAACCCCTGCCGTTGCCTCGTATTCGCCCACTCCCGACAGGGAAGATCATAAAGACGGCAGACTCAGGAAATCTTGCGGTTTGATCTTCGCATTGGCTGAGGGTAGATGACAACGTTCAAAAAAATGCTCGCTAATGCAAGACCTTTCGCCAAGTGAGCGTCATATCGATAGAATGCAAAGAGCTCTCCCTCGCGAGCCGACTACTTTTTGAGGTAGATCCTATGTTGAAAGAATTGCCCTTGGGCACCTCGATCTTTGAAACGCTTCGAGCTACGGATGAGCTTTACGTTGATAAGACGGATCTGATTTATCAGCTGGCTCGCAGGCGTTCCAAATGTTTTTTGGCTAGGCCCAGGCGTTTTGGAAAATCGTTGCTTATCTCAACGTTTGAATCTCTTTTTCAGTACGGATTGCGGGATTTCCAGGGACTTGCGATAGAACCTCTTTGGAAGGACAAGACCTATCCCGTGGCACGCTTGGATTTTTCCAGGCTCACGACGTTTCGCAGTTACGAAGAGTTTAAGGAGCGTTTCCAAAGTTTCTTGCAGAGCGCGTTTATTCCTCTCGGCTTTGTCTATCGTCGAGAACTAGACTCTTTGCAATTTCTCGATCAACTTGGGTTGTGGATTGCATCCTTGCCGCCTAACTCTTTGGTCGTTCTTATTGACGAATACGATGCACCGCTCACCGCGCATTTAGAGGACCGGGAGAAGTTTGAGGCCGTACGTGATTGTCTGCAGCCTTTTTATGCACTTCTCAAAGAGTACGAAGGACGCCTGCGGTTTTTCTTCATGACGGGCATCACCAAGTTCAGCAACACAAGCGTTTTTTCCGCGTTCAACAATCTTCGGGATATTTCGCTTGATCCGGAATACGGCACCCTGCTGGGCTATACGGAAGAGGAAATGCGAGCGGTTTTCTTGCCCTATGTAGATAATGCGGCAGATGTTCTGGGAATGACGAGGGAAGAGGTGCTTTCCCGTCTCAAGGAACAGTATGATGGCTTTTCGTTTGACCGAGAAGCGAGCCATCGAGTCTATTGTCCTTGGTCTGTGCTCAATTTCTTGTCGACGCCGAAGAACGGATTTCTCAACTATTGGTACGTTAGCGGTGGTCGGCCTACGGTTCTTACAAAATACCTGGTCAATCATGCGCTGGCAGAACCCATTTCATACTCGGAAGAGCGCAAAATTACCCTTTTCGATTTGACGTTGTCTCAACAGTACGACTACATGAGTATCGAAAATTTGCTCATGCAGGCGGGTTACTACACCATCCGTTCCGTCTTACAAGATGAGACCGTTGTGTTGGGTTATCCCAACCGCGAGGTAGCGATTTCTATGGCTCAGCTCTATGCTGAAGAGCTACTGCAAGGGAAAAACTTGCGTAATGTGTGTCCAACACCCGCCTTGAGCGTCCTGTCTTCAGGAGCGCCAGAGGAAGTCGTGTCCTACTTCACCGAAGTTCTGCGCGCCATCGATTATCAGCGCTATCCCGTCAAGGACGAGGCCACTTGCCGAGGATACCTGCAGGTTCTTCTCATCGGCGCCGCCATGCTTCCGAGTGTGGAAGTCCACAACGCATTCGGCCGCAGTGATTTGGAGGTAGAGGCGGGGGATCGCCTCTGGGTTTTCGAAATCAAATGCGCCCGTGAGTCGAAGGAAGTCGATGGCTTGCTCCGCGAAGCGGTTGAGCAAATGGGTTCCCGTCACTACGGATCGAAACGGTCCGGAAAAAAGGTGATCCGCATGGCGCTTGTTTTCGACGTTTCGGAAAGAGGATTTTCCGCTTGGAAATGCCTGTGAAGAACTCGGGGCGCTCGGTATAGTCCGGCGCCCCGAGCGCCATTCGAGCACCACGGTCCTGAAGTAACTTCTCGAGAAGATAAAGAATCTCCGCAACAAGAAGAAACACAAGGCCTGCGGCCATTTTTCGGCGCCGCGGCTTATATAATTCCGTGCAACCATTTTCCTTTAACTCCAATCCCGGCCGCGCCCCCTCAAAGCGGCCGGATTACGAGGATTTTTCTGCAATGAACCAACAGATCGGAACGGTTTTCGAACTCAAGGGCGGTTTGGCTCTTTCGGACTTCCGCGCGGCCCGTGCGCTCGCGTCTTTGCGTAAGGTTTCTCCCCTTGTCGAAGCGGTCTCGGGCCGCTTCGTGCATTTTGTGCATGCCGAACGCGCTCTGACCGACGATGAACGCGCCCGCCTCGAAGCGCTCCTGACCTACGGCGATCCGGCCGTCACCGTGCGCGAAGACCTCGCCTTCATGGTGGTGCCGCGTCTGGGCACGATCTCCCCCTGGGCCTCGAAGGCTTCCGACATCGTGAAGAACTGCGGCATTCAGGGCGTCGCCCGCGTCGAACGCGGCACGATCTTCTCGATCTCGCTCTCCGCTCCGGTTTCGGAAGAACTTGCTCAGAAGCTCGCCGCCGTTCTCCACGACCGCATGACGGAATCGGTCGTGCCCGTCGACTTTGACGCGTCGAAGCTCTTTGAAACGCTCGAAGGCCGTCCCATGGCGACGGTCGACATCGTCGGGGGCGGCCGCGCCGCGCTCGAAGAAGCGAACGTTTCGATGGGTCTTGCGCTCTCCGACGACGAAATCGACTATCTTGTCGACGCCTTTACGAAGCTTCGGCGCAATCCGACCGACGTCGAACTCATGATGTTCGCGCAGGCCAATTCCGAACACTGCCGCCACAAGATCTTCAACGCCCGCTGGACGATCGACGGAGAAGACCGCGAAGAAACGCTCTTCGGCATGATCCGCCGCACGCACCAGATGGCGCCGCAGGGCACCGTCACGGCCTACGCCGACAACGCGGCCATCTTCGAAGGGGCCGAAGCCGTCCGCCTCTACCCGCGTCCGGGCACGGACAGCGTCTTCGGCGACAAGTACGAACGCAACGTCGAAATGACGCACACGGTCTTCAAGGTGGAAACGCACAACCACCCGACCGCGATTTCTCCCTTCCCGGGCGCCTCTACGGGCTCGGGCGGCGAAATCCGCGACGAAGGCGCCACGGGCCGCGGCGCCCGCCCGAAGGCGGGTCTGTGCGGCTTCACGACGTCGGCCCTTCACTTGGCCGACGCCCCTCAGTCCTGGGAAAACGACTCCGACACGGTGACGGGCGAAAAGACCGACGCCCTCTACGGCGCGCCCTCGCGCATCGCGACGCCGCTTTCCATCATGACGGACGGCCCCTTGGGCGGCGCCGCCTTCAACAACGAATTCGGCCGCCCCAACATCCTCGGCTACTTCCGCGCCTTTGAGGCGAACGTCGGCGGCACGCGCTACGGCTACCACAAGCCCATCATGCTTGCGGGCGGCATCGGCAACATCCGCGACGACCAGACGAAGAAGGAAGTCCCGCCTGCGGGCAGCCTGCTCATCGTCCTCGGCGGTCCGGGCATGCGCATTGGTCTCGGCGGCGGCGCCGCGAGCTCGATGGCGACGGGCGCCAACTCCGAAGCGCTCGACTTCGACTCGGTCCAGCGCGGCAACCCCGAAATGGAACGCCGTGCGCAGGAAGTGATCGACCGTTGCTGGGAAATGGGCGCGGAAAATCCGATTCTCGCCATTCACGACGTCGGTGCGGGCGGACTCTCGAACGCCATGCCCGAACTCGCCGACCTCTCGGGGAAGGGCGCGACCTTCGACATGACGAAGATTCCCGTCGAAGAGTCCGGCATGAGCCCCTTGGAAATCTGGTGCAACGAAAGTCAGGAGCGCTACGTGATTGCGCTCGATCCCGCGAAGCTCGAAGTCTTCACGGCCTTCTGCGAGCGCGAACGCTGCCCCTTCGCGGTGCTCGGCACGATCACCGAGGAAGCGCACCTCAAGCTCACGAACGCCCCCGAACCCGACTGCGTCGACATGCCGATGGAAGTCCTTCTCGGAAAGGCCCCGCGCATGCACCGCGACGTCAAGCACGTCGAAAAGAAGCTTGCTCCCTTCACGACGGAAGGCCTTGACTTCAAGAAAGCGGCGCTCGACGTTCTCCGTCATCCGACGGTCGCCTCGAAATCCTTCCTCATCACGATCGGCGACCGTACGGTGGGCGGTCTCGTCGCGCGCGACCAGATGGTCGGTCCCTGGCAGGTCCCGGTCGCCGACTGCGGCGTGACGACGCTCGACTATGAAGGTTTGAAGGGCGAAGCGATGTCGATGGGCGAACGCACGCCGGTCGCCGTCATCGATTCCGCCGCCGCCTCGCGTCTTGCGATCGGCGAAGCGATCACGAACATGGCCGCCGCGGACGCCAAGCTTCCCCGCATCAAGCTTTCCGCCAACTGGATGGCCGCCTGCGGCGCCGAAGGCGAAGACGCCCGTCTCTTTGACGCCGTCAAGGCCGCGTCCGACTTCTCGGTCGCGCTCGGCATTTCGATTCCGGTCGGCAAGGATTCGCTCTCGATGCGCACCAAGTGGGAAGCCGAGGGCGAACAGAAGTCCGTCACGTCCCCGGTGAGCCTCATCGTCTCCGCCGCCGCGCCCGTCGAGGACGTCTCGAAGACGCTCACCCCCGAACTCAAGCGCGATCCCGCTTCGGTCCTCGTTCTAGTGGACCTCGGTGCGGGCAAGAACCGTCTCGGCGGCTCGATTCTCGCGCAGGTGACGCAGCGCTTCGGCGACACGGCGCCGGACTGCGATAACGCGGCCGAACTCGCCCGTTTCTTCGCGACGGTGCGCCGTCTGACCGACTCGGGCGCGCTTCTCGCCTATCACGACCGTTCCGACGGCGGCCTCTTCGCGACGCTCGCCGAGATGATGTTTGCCAGCCGCCTCGGCGTGAGCCTCAACCTCTCGAGCCTCCTCGAAGCCGAAGGCGCGAACGTCTGGAACGTCCTCTTCAACGAAGAACTCGGCGCCGTCCTTCAGGTCCGCGCCGATCGCGTCGAAGAGCTCGTCGCCGCGATGCGCGAAGAAGGTCTCTCGCACCTTTGCCACTTCATCGGCGAAGTCACCGAAGGGGAACTCCTCACGATTTCGAACGACGACTGCCCGAACGCGTGCTTTACGCGCGAAGAACTGCAGACCGCCTGGACGGAGGTCTCGCATCAGATCGCCCGCGGCCGCGACAATCCGGCCTGCGCCGATCAGGAATTCGCGCGCATCGCCGACAAGACGGACACGGGTCTCTTTGCGAAGACGAGCTTCGACGTGAACGAAAACGTGGCCGCTCCGATGATCAACACGGGCGTTCGCCCGAAGGTCGCGGTGCTCCGCGAAGAAGGCGTCAACAGCCAGAACGAAATGACGGCCGCTTTCTACCGCGCGGGCTTTGACGCCTACGACGTTCACATGACGGACCTCCTTTCGGGCCGCATCGAACTCTCGGGCTTCAAGGGCCTCGCTTGCCCGGGCGGCTTCTCCTACGGCGACGTCCTCGGCGCCGGCGGCGGCTGGGCCAAGACCGTCCTTCACAACGACCGTTTGACGGAAGTCTTCCGCACGTTCTTCCACCGCGACGACACCTTCGGGATCGGCATCTGCAACGGCTGCCAGATGATGAGCCAGCTTCGCGACCTGATTCCGGGCGCCTCGCACTGGCCGATGCTCGTTCGCAACCTCTCCGAACAGTTTGAAGCCCGCGTGGTGAATCTCGAACTCCTCGAATCGCCCTCGATCTTCTTCGAAGGCATGGCGGGTTCGGTTCTTCCGATCGTGACTTCGCACGGGGAAGGGCGCGTGCAGTTCCTCTCGTCCGAAGACGCCGCGCTCGCCCGCACTGCCGCGCGCTACGTCGATCCGCAGGGCCGTCCGACGGAGGTCTATCCCTTCAATCCGAACGGTTCGGCCGAGGGTCGCGCCTCGTTCACCACGGACGACGGCCGCTTCACGATCATCATGCCGCACCCCGAACGCAGCCACCGCGCCGTGCAGCTCTCGTGGCACCCGGCCGAATGGACGGACGTCTCGGGCTGGATGCGCATGTTCTGGAACGCCCGCAAGTGGGTGGGCTGATTCCGAGTGTGACTCGTGACTGAAAAGAGCGGAGCCTTTTTCACGGACGGAAAAGCGCTCCGCTTTTTCTTTGAGGAGATTTTCGATGCAGATTCCGAAGGCGCGGGAAGAAACCGAGGCGCTTGAAGGCATGATCGCCCAACGGCGAGACTTTCACGCGCACCCCGAAGAAGGCTGGTGCGAATTTCGCACGACCGCCGCGATCGTTCGCGTACTTGAGAACCTCGGCTTTGCGGTTCTCACGGGAGAGGACGTGATCGCCCCCGACGCCCGCATGGGCGTGGTTGAGGAACGCCTCGCGGCGGCGCGGCATAAGGCGCTCGAAGAAGGAGCCGATGCGACGATCCTCGACCGCATGGGCGACTTGACCGGATGCGTCGGCGTCTGGAAGACCGGACGCCCCGGCCCGGTTACGGCGTTGCGCTTTGACATCGATGCGCTTCGAGGCGTCACCGAATCTTCGTCGCCCGAGCATCGTCCCGCGGCGCTCGGCTTTGCTTCGTCCGTCCCCAACGTCTGCCACGCCTGCGGGCATGACGCCCACGCGGCGGTGGGACTCGGCGTCGCACGCTGGGTCGCGGCCCATGCGGGGGAACTCACAGGCATCGTGAAGCTTCTTTTTCAGCCCGCGGAAGAGGGCGTGCGCGGGGCCGTCGCGATGGCCGCAAGCGGCGTCGCGGACGATTGCGACTGGCTCTTCGGCTCGCACGTCGGCTGCGAATTCGGACCCGACGAGCTCGGTATTCTCGAGGAAGGCTATCTTGCGACCACGAAGATGGACGTCTTCTTTGAAGGAACGCCCGCGCATGCGGGATCGGACCCGGAAAAGGGCCGCTCCGCGCTGCTTGCCGCCTGTGCGGCGGTGATGAGCATTCAGGGCCTGCCGCGTCACTCGGGCGGGGACTCCCGCGTTTCGATCGGCCGCATCGAAGCAGGAGAAGGCCGAAACGTCGTGGCGGCGCACGGCAGACTCGAACTGGAAGTGCGCGGCGCCACGAAGGAAGTGAACGACTTTCTCACCGAAGAAGTCCACCGCATCGTGCACGGCATGTCCGAGGTCTACGGCGTCAAGGGCAAAGTCGTGAAGACGGGCGAATCCTGCCGCTACGTCTGCAACCCCGAGGCCGGAGCGCTTCTCGAAGTTGTGGCGAAGGATCTTCCCGACGAGACGAAGGCGACGGTCTTCCGAACCGAGCGCGGAAGCGAAGACTGCGCGGTCCTGGCCGAACGCGTTCGCGAACACGGCGGCAAGGCCGGGTTCTTCTGCTTCGGGACTCGCCACAAGGGTCATCATCGTCCCGACTTCGACGTGGAGGACGAAGACGCGATGCTTCTCGCCTGGCGGGTCTTCACGGGGGTGCTCGCACGTCTTCATCACGTCTGAGGGAGCGGCCTCTCTCGGAAAAGCGGTCGGGGCGCCCCGATTTTCGACGGGAAATCGTCAGGGCTTCTCCGGCCACCACTTGGCTTCGTGTCCCGAGAGGTCGGACAAGGCGAGCCGTTCGCCGATTCGGGGGAGAACGAGCCGCACGTCGTTTTTGCGGGCCTCGTCGTACGCCGCATTGAGCGGATCGATCCAGCGGTGCACCGAGAGGTCGTACTTCGCGTTGTGGCAGGGCATCGTGTAGTCGGCCCTGAGCGTGCGGGCCGCCAGACCCCAGTCGTCGGGCATCAGGTGAATGTCCGCCCAGTCGACGTTGTACTGACCGTCTTCGAGCGCGGCGAACTGAATGTTCGGAAAGCGTTCGGCCACGTCCGCAAAGTGCGGACCGATCCCGCCGTCGCCAGAAAAGTACCCGCGCCAGCCCTTTACGTCGAGCATGAAGCCGCCCCAGAGCGTTTGATTCCGCTTGAGGCTGCGGCCCGAGAAGTGAAGTGACGGAGTGAAAGTAATCTCGACGCCCGGCAGCGGCTGCACGGACTCCCACCACTCCAATTCCGTGATGAGATCGGCGGGCCATCCCCAGCGCTCGAAATGCGCTCCGACGCCCAGGGCCGTCACGACGCGCCCGACGCGGCCCTTGAGCGCATTGATGACGCGAAGGTCGAGGTGGTCGTAATGGTCGTGCGTGATGAGCAACAGATCGACCGCAGTCAAAGAGGCGGGCGAGAACCAATCGGCACCGGCAAAGGGCTTCACGACGCCCGGTACGGGCGCGGCGAAGGTGAGGGCGGGGTCGATCAGGATCGAGACGCCTTCGACCTTCAGGTAGTACCCGGAGTGGCCGAGCCAGACGAGTTCGTTCTCTCCAACGTCCGCAAGACGCGTCTCGACGTGCGGCACGACGCCCGAGGGCTTTCGTCCGTCGTTCGAGCGAAAGAGAAAGTCGACCATGTTCCTCGCGAAGGATTTCTCCGTGGGACGGGGCTTCAGGGGATAGAGGTTTCGAAACTCTCCGTCTTGCCAGTAAGGGCTCGCGAGAATGCGGTCGAGTCTGCGGCCGCTCGGCGTTCCGCCGAAGTCTTCGCGCGCGAGAACGCCGCCCGTTCCCGCAAGGAGCGTGCCGCCGAAGAGAAGGGAAATCGTTTTGCGTCGCGTAAGGGCCATGGTGGTACAAGTTAGATTGGTTGGGTACATCCTAATCCTACGAAACTTGGTCTCTGCAAAGAAAAACGTTCGTATCGAATTCTTGCCCGAAACCTTCGGCCGTTACCGTCTGAAAAGGATTGCCGGCGAAAAGGACCGATACTCGAGACGTATGGATGTCGATGAGAAGGGCGAATTGGCGTAGCCAAGGCTGTTGCGCCTATCATTCCCTCATCGGACTCGAAGGAGTCGAAGTTATCAGCAGGAGACGAAGATGTCGAAGAAGAGTGCGTTGATCGGCGCCGCCCTGGCTGGCGTAATGAGTGTCGCGGGCGCGGCCCAGATCGAATTCGTTGTGGGCGGCAAGGCCTATCCCGGGACCCTGAACGATACGGGCGCGGCGCAGGCCCTGATGGAGCGTCTGCCCGTGAATCTGAAGTTTGAGGACTTCGGTTCGAACGAACGCATCGCCTACTTCAAGCGGGAGCTCTCGCTCGCGGGCAAGGCCGACCACGACGCTTCGAAGCCCGGGACAATCGCCGTCTACGAACCCTGGGGCAATCTCTGCATCTTCCGCGTGCCCTTCCGCGCTTCGCACGACCTCTTCATTCTCGGGGAAGTCACGCCCGAGACGCTTGACGCGATCGTGAAGAGCGGTTCGAGTGTCGTCACGATCCGGGCGGTCGGACGCTGATTCGTGACATCCGAAACCCAAAGGCAAATAGAAGACCGCCGACCTCCGCGGAGGAAGGACGGCGGCATAACGTAAAGATCAGGGTAAGAGTAGCTTAGAACCGATATTGGAAGCCAGCGGCGAGCGTGTAGGACGACTGGTAGTCCGCGCCGAACAGGTGCTCGGCCTCCACAAAGAAGTGAGAGTTTTCAGAACTCTTGAGGCTGTATCCGAGTCCAACCGAGTACCAGGTGTCACGGTTGTGGTACGTAACATCCATTTTGCCGGTGGCGTCCGTAGCCTCGATGTGTTGAGATCCGCTGAATTCACGCAGAATGTCGGCTCGGGCGTAGAAACTGCCCGGGGCCTTTTCATGCAGGAACTCGCGTCCGAACCGCATGCCGATGCGACCGATCACGCTCGTGATGCTGTCGAGGTCGACGCGGGTATTCTGCGAGGTCGTGTAGTCTGCTCCGGACACGTAGGCAAGTTGTACCTGTCCCTGCGGTTCGACAAACCAACCCTCGTCGTTGGCAAACTTCATGCCGTATTCGCCGGAGACTGAGAACACGTTGTTGTGATAATCGCCGTGAATGAGTTCGTTGGTCGATAGGGCACGATAGGAAAATTCATTGTCGAGCCGTGCGAACTTGAGAACGAAGTCGGCGTATTGACCGTCGTCGCTCAACCACGTGGAGTGCGCCCACAACCCGAGGCGATCCGCATCACCGTCGCCATTGACGCCGCGGTAGTCTACCGATCCGCTCATGTAGTCAAAAGCCAGGCCGGTGATTACGTTTCCGGAATCGACCGGTTTTTTGACGTCGTAGCCGAGTTCGGCCATGGTCATGACATTGCGGAACGCTCCCTTCTTGCCGATTCGGTCATGACGGACGCGAATCCACCAACCGTCGTCTTCCTGACTGTGGAAACGGGCTTCGCCCATGCGCTTGTTCAACGTGTCCATGTAGATGGCCATGGCGTAGTTAGCGCGGGACATGTCCTCGATCGTGTCCGCAGCGTCGGAAGGCGTTGTGTCGGCTAGTCTCTCGATGTACACGTTGTATGGATTTTCCCCTTCGCTGTAGATCTGATCGATGTAATCATGGCCCGGCTTCCCTTCGGGATCGAACTCCGTGCCGTTGTAGCCTTCGTCCTCGGCGGCGGTGGTCTGGTCCTCTTCGTAGGGCGTGTACACAATGCCGAAATTCACGTTGTTGACGCCGGCGTCTCTCATTTGCATGCGGGAGCCGAACATACCCGTCGAAGCGGCGGCTTCGCCGTCGAACTCCGTCGTCATGCCGTCGCTCACGAAGCCGCCGCCCGCATTGGCGACGGTCGCAAAGCGGATGCGGTCGCCGACTTCCATCGAGCCGAGAACGTCGTCACGATTACTGATGACGACGTTCTGCTGAAAATCTCCCGTCCCGTTGTACACGTAGATCATGTCGCTTTGCGAAAGATTCTCTCGGTTGAGAGACAGGATGAAGGTGTTCGATCCGGAAATTTCGCCCATGTGAATGGCATAGCCGCCCGTTTCTGAACCGCGAAGGTCGATCGTTCCGTTTCCGTCTAGCTTGGAAACCCAGGACTGACCGGTAACGTTCCAATAGGAACCCTCGCCCATGGTGACGTTGACTTTGCCTGACGAAGCGATGGAGGTGCCGAGAGACTCTTCGAACTCGGAGACATGTTGCTCCCGCCATTCATCGGAATCCGCGTCCTTAAAGTCGTCGCTTCGACCTTCCCAATACGCGCCGTTCCCTAAGTTCAAGTTGACCTGCCCCTGATTGATGGCAATCGCGTCGCCGTTCAGTCGGTGTGCTGCAGTGTCTCCGAATGTAGTGATAGCGGAATCTTTAAGGTTGAGGGTTAGCTGGGCGGGAGACAAGTTCGGATCGTATGAAGCACCGTCAACAATAAAGGAACCGTTGAGATTTGAATCCACGTTAGAGGTTAGGGTAACGGATGCGTTATCTTGAACTTTAGCTATGGCGAGTTGTGAATTGTTGACCGATAGTTTGTCTGTCGTTATTTTAAGGGATGCATTGCCTTTTGCAAAAATAGAGTAATAGGAGTTTGTAAAAGCGATAGTTTTCCCTTCGATGATTGATTTGTGGTTATCCTTTACGAAGATTGCAGTTTCTAAATTTGAAAAAACATTATTTGAGCTATATATTGTCAGTTGAGAGTTTTGGTATCCATAAATCCCATAACTTGCGTTTGTTAAGGAGAATTCTCCTCCACTGATGTCGATGCGTCCATTCCCTGCGTTGGTGAGGCCATATTTTACATCTTGAATGGAGACGCCTTTATGGTTAGGATTTTTAATATTTAAGGATCCGTTATGGATTCTTATGCCAGTGTAATAATTTTCCATTTTAATCCCTGTATCGTAGAGGGAAAACAATGGATTGTAGTTATCGACACCTCCTCCGTTTGTTATGCCGTATGTTGCAGTTTGTTTACTCCCAACTGCGCTAATGTATCCGCCAGTAACAGATACTTGTCCTGAATAATATTCATCAGGAGGTTGCGGCATGTTGACACCGTATATGAAAGAGTCTCCGCCAAAACTAACTAACTCATTTTTGTAATCGAATCTAATGGTTGATTCATTGAGGATTGTTACTTTTTGATTGGGGTGAATGGCCTGGCCGCCGCCTCCGATCATTTCGCTCCAGGCGACATCTGTCGTGACGGTATACTCTTTTTCCCATTCGAAGGCTTGACAAAGTGAAGAAGATGTTAGAAAGGCTAATGCAACAACAAGTGTTTTCTTTTTAAAAGGGGGGTATGCGTTAATGAGGAGGAGAGGACAATCCATTATCATTTAACTTCTCCGTTATCTTCAAAGAATCGGGAAAAGTCTGCCCTCCCCCGGCAAGTTATGTCAATAGGAACTAACCCTGATTGCCATTAAAATAAAGGCATAGGGCTTATTGACATGTGTGAGGTGACATGAAGAAGACCTGAGTTAAACCAAAGAAAAGGTGTAATTGCATAACCTTATTCAGTAAAGCAAACCCAAATGAAATCAAATGATTCAATTGATTCAACTGATTCAATTGATTTAATTGATTGAAACGGTCTTACAAATAAAATTGACTCGCGTGTAAAAATAGCCTAAGAGAATAAAGAAACGCCGTTCCTCTTTGATAGAGGAGCGGCGGTTGTAGTCGATCGGACTGAACGGCTCAGTCGAGGTAGATGCCTCTCCGTGCCGTCACGTCACAGATCAGTAGTTTTCCTTTCGGACTTCAAAGTAGGCCTGGGAGTATCCGCAGACCGGGCAAACTTCCGGAGCCTTGCGACCGACGACGAGGTGACCGCAGATGCGGCATTCCCACATGCATTCGCCGGCCTTTTCGAAGACCTGCTGCATTTCAACGTTCTTGAGAAGCTTGAGGTAGCGGGCTTCGTGGGCGCGTTCGATGTCGCCGACGAGGCGGAACTTCGCGGCGATTTCCGTAAAGCCTTCGGCTTCGGCTTCTTCCGCAAAGGTCTTGTACATGTCGGTCCATTCGTAGTTTTCGCCTTCCGCGGCGGCCTTGAGGTTGGCGGCCGTACCCTGGATGCCGCCCAAAGCGTCGAACCAGAGGCGGGCGTGTTCCTGTTCGTTGCGGGCCGTCGTCAGGAAGATTTCGGCGAGCTGTTCATAGCCTTCGCGGCGGGCCACTTCGGCGAAGTACGTGTACTTGTTGCGGGCCTGGCTTTCACCGGCGAAGGCGGCCTTGAGGTTGGCTTCGGTCTTCGTGCCGGCGAGCTTGTTTCCGTCGGCGGCGGGAGCGGCCTTCACTTCTTCAAAGAAGGAAGCGTCCTTGTGGCAGAGCGGGCAGATGTAGTCGGCGGGAAGTTCGTCCCCTTCGTAGATGTAGCCGCAAACTTTGCAACGATACGACATTTTGGAGTCTCCTATTTCGCCAGAGGCGTTGTGGTAGTGAGTGTGAAGCATCTCGTGAGCGGTTTCGGAGAGGGGTTCTCCGAAGAACTCTTCGTAGAGACGCAGGATTTCGGGATTTTCGTGCGAGCGGCGAAGCGTGAGTTCACCGTCGCGCTTGTAAAGGGACGCGATGCGGGCCGAGCGCGCGGCGTTCTGCGCGGCGTCGCCCATGTGCTTGGGCTGACCGCCGCCGCCGATGCAGCCGCCCGGACAGGTCATGACTTCGACGAAGTGGTAGGGAAGGCCGCCTTCCTTCTTCATCTTGTCGAGAAGTTCGCCCGCGCGGGCCGTGCCGTAGAGGACGGCGACGCGCACGTCGATGTCGCCCATGCGCACGGTCGCCTCCTTCATGTCGCCTTCGAGGCCGCGCACCGGGGTGAAGGAGAGAAGTTCCGCGGGAGCTTCTTCGCCCGTCACGTAGCGGTAGGCCGTGCGAAGCGCGGCTTCCATAACGCCGCCCGTGTTGCCGAAGATGACGCCCGCGCCCGAGGCTTCGCCCAACGGATGATCAAAGCCGCAGGGTTCGAGCGCCGCGAAGTCGATCGCTCGGGCTTTCGCCCAGGCGGCGAGTTCGCGCGTCGTGACGACGGCGTCGGTGTCGCGCATTTCAGGCGAGCCGATGCGGCGGCCCGCGGCGTTCATTTCCGGACGGCGGATTTCATACTTCTTCGCCGTGCAGGGCGTGACCGCGACGTGGAAGATCTTCTTGGGATCCAAGCCCTTCTTTTCCGCGAAGTAGGACTTCACGACGGGGCCCTGCATTCCGATCGGGCTCTTCGCCGACGAGATGTGGGGAAGGACTTCGGGGTGGAAGAGTTCGGCGTATCGCACCCAGGCGGGGCAGCAGCTCGTGAACTGCGGCAGGGGAGCCGTTTTCTTCACGATGCGCTCGACCAATTCGCTCGCCTCCTCAACGATCGTGAGGTCGGCGGCGAAGTTCGTGTCGAGCACGTAGTCGGCGCCGAGCGCGCGCAGAAGGGCCACCATGCGGCCTTCGACGAAAGTGCCGTCCGTGAGTCCGAAGGCTTCGCCGAGTCCCACGCGCACGGAGGGGGAGGTCGAGAAAACGACCGTGACTTCCGGATCGGCAAGGGCGGCTTCCACGGCCGCGACTTCGCTCTTTTCGACGATCGAGTCTACGGGACACACGTTCGCGCACTGGCCGCAGTTGATGCAGATCGCGCGGTCGCCGGTCTTCGCGAGGTCGTAGCGCCCCTCCACGCCGATGTAGTCGCGGCAGACGGTCTTGCAGAGGCCGCAGAGAACGCACTTTTCTTCAATGCGTTCGATCGCGAAATTGTCGGTGTCGATCGGTACGCGCCGATCCGCGTGCAGATGTTTCGTCAACGTCGGGTCTCCTCTAATCGTTGCGGGTATTCGCGTTGCCCACATTGTAGAGAGTATTGCCGCAAAAGAAAGGCGGATTTTTCCCGCAAAGCCCTCTCGGAAAAGCTTTGCAAAAAATTCGTGATGAGAATGACTCTCAGAAATATGGGCAAGGGAAGAAGCCTATTCGGCCTTGCGCAAGAAGGATCTAGGTCGACAGGCTTTGTTTCCGAATCTCTTTATGTTGAGAGCGATTCGCAAAATCGAACGCCTGCCAAAAAAGGAAGACTATCGAGCCGATCGAAACCCTTGGGGCCGAGGGGTGGGTAAACAAAATGCCGACGCCCCGGGGAGGGATGTCGGCATTCTGCGGCATGCAAGCAGATTCAGAGCGACGTCGTGTGCGGAGCCGCCTCGTTTTCGAGCGCGCGGACTTCGTTTTTCAGACGTTCAAGCTCTTGGCGGGCCTTTTCGGCCTTCACGTTCGATTCGAGCGTGCGGCTTTCCGATGCGGCGCGGCGCTCGAGAAGATCGAGTTCCTTGAGTTCGAGCTCGATTTCCTTCATGCGGGCGTTGTAGGCGTCGATTTTCTTTTGCTTTTCGGCCCTGGCTTTCGAAGCCTTGGCGTTGGCGTTCGCGCGGGCGCGGTCGGCCTTGGCCTTGGCGGCGGCCTCTTCGGCCGCCTGCTTCTCGAGTTTTTCCTGATAGGCGTTTTCGGTCTGACGGACGACCTCAATGTTCTGCATCGACTGATAGGCCGCAGCGTCCATCTGGGCGCGGGTGGGTTCGGTCGACTGGCAACCCGCGAGCAACGCGGCGCCCGCGAGGACGACGCCTCCCGTCTTAAGAATGTTCTTCACCATTGCGGTTTTCCTCGATCTTCAAAATCAGCGGTTGCAGCCGTAGGGGTTGTTGGGCTGGATGCGGGTTTCGCCGCTGCGGCCCGAAGCCATGATGGCCGTGCCCGTACGGAATTCGCACATTTCGCCCACCTGGGTCGACTGCATCATGCGGCCGTCGGGGAGTCGATAAACGAGCTGCACGCCGTTGACGTATTCCTGACGGTCGGAAAGCGCGCTGCCGGCGATGCCGCCCACGGCGCCGCCGGCGAGGCCGCCCAAAACGCGCGAGGACGTGGAGTGGTTGCCGTGGTTGCCGATCGCGGCGCCGGCGATGGCGCCGAGGATGGCCCCGACCGCCTGCGAATCGCGGCGGTTGTCGGAATTGTCGACCACGACCTGAGCGGGCTGAATCGCGATGATCTCGACCGTCCGTACTTCCTGGGCGCGGTTTACGGCGCTCGGATTGTAGACGTCGGCGCGGTACTGATGACCGCCGTTGGCGGCGCATCCGGTGACGAGCACGGCGCTCATGAGAAGGGTCAGGGGAAGAATTTTGTTGCGCATGGTTGTTTTCCGTCTTCTCTTGGGACTGGATTTGTCAATGGAGAGAATGCACTCCCCGATCTCGTACAAAGACGATAGCACGGTTTTCCCATGCGGGGAACGTCGTCACGGCATCGTGACGTAAAGCGGTGTTTCGATATTTGTCCGCCGACACGATTCTTTGCAGATGCCGCCGCTCCCTCCCGCTTTTCAAGCTTCATCCGCGCGCCGGCCGAAGCGTTTTCAAAACATGCGTTTCGCCAAAACGCCCCCTCCCGCAGGTCCCACAAAACGCGGCCAAGTCGGTAGAATGTTCCCGTTTCGCGCTCCGTTCGGGGCGCCGTCAGAAGAACAACACCGGAACTCAAAATGCTCGAAAACGCCGTTCAGTACCCCGATCTCGACGAGATCGTTCAGAAGAGCGAACGCAAGACCGTCTACAAGAAACTGGTCCGACGCACGAAGCTCGACCGCCGCACGCAGATCCTGCAGGTGGTCCTGGAAATGCTCCAGGAGGACGACTACAAGCAGGTGTCGATGTCGCGCATCGCGGAGAAGGTCGGCATCAGCGAGGCGGCGATCTACCGCAACTACCGCAACAAGTCGGCGATTTTCTCGTCCGTGGTGGACTTCATCGAGACGACGCTTCTCGACCTCTTCGGAAAGATCCGCGACGACAAGACGACGTCGCCCCTCGTGCACGTGCAGCAGATGGTGAACGTGCTCCTCGAGTTCGTCGACGCCAATCCCGGTCTCTGCCGAATTCTTCTCTGTCAGGACCAACTGATGGAGGACCTGAAGTTGCGCCGCCGCATGCTCGAACTCCTCAAGACGCTCGAGACCCGGATTCGCCTCGAATACCGCGCGGCGATGGAGTCGGGGCTTCTTCCGATGCACTTCAACGAGGACGCCCGCGCCCAGATGGTGATGTGCTTCATCGAAGGGCGGTGGTTCCGCACGATGATTTCGGGCTTCAAGGACAAGGCGGGCGGGCTCGGTCCCTCCTACACGGCGCCGTTCTTCGCCTACACGCAGGTGTGACGCCCGAAGGGAAGAGAGAGGAAAACGGTCGCGGCTTCGGTTCGCGGCCGTTTTTTGTCGGCGGCGCTCCGATCCGTCGGCGAGACGACCGATTGAGATTGGAAGAGGGCGCACGCAAGAGAGCGACGTTTGGCGTTCCGGGGCGTTTCGCCGTGCGGCTTCCCATCCTTATCCGCAAAAGGTATTCTGTAGCGGCCGACTCCGCGGCGCCGGATCGGCGCGCAACGACGCCGCACATCCAGTTGGGCATCCGCACGTTTCCGATCCGCTCGGACGCGAATGTCCGGAGGGCGAAGCTGCCCGAACCGCCAATGGATGACCTGACGATTGGGGAGAATCAAGATGACCGGAAAGGAAAAGGCCCTTTTTCTCGCCTATCCGACCGTCTGGACGTTTTCCGTCGTCTCCTTCTGGTGCTTTGGAAGCGCCTCCGACGCGCTCGGGTTCACGCTTTTGCACCTCTATCTTCTTCATCCCGCCGCGATCGTCGGCGTCTCGGCCGCAGCAGCTTGGAATGCTCCGTCCCTTCGGTCGATGCGGATGCTCCCGATCGCCTTGGCAGCGGGCTACATGCTCTGCGACTTTCTCACCTTTCGTCTCGCCAACATGACCGCCTTTTCGCACCGGACGCAACCCGAATGGATCATGCTGCCGGTCGGCCTCGCGCTCTCGCTTGCGGGACTACTTCTCGGGCGAATCCTTCGCCGTTTTGTCTCTGGAAAAGACTGAGAGCCAATCGACCGCAAGAGCGTGGACGAGCGCTTCGTGTCCCGCTGAACCGGTCGATTTCCTTTTTTAATCGTTCTTGATGAGATGAATTCTCAGCTTAAGACATGCTTAAGAGGTAAGAAGAACCTCATTGAGAGAAGATCGTGGATACATGTAGTTACAAAATGACGTAGCCCCTTGGTCAGGATCATGCAGTCTGAAGACTTTCTTAAAGTTCCCGAAAGAATCGCGTAAGGATCTCATTTTCCTTGCAATACAGTAAAACATCCTTTAAGGATGCGAAAAGATTGTCTTCAAATCCTAAGGTTGGCTTAAGGAAGAGATTAGGGGGTTTTATGGGGGAGGTTTACCCTCAACCAAAACGTAAAATTTTCGGAAATTCGCTTGAGAACCCTTCGCGAATCCTGTAAAGTTCATCTCAACGGAAGACGCGGTGTTCCATCAAAAGAGATGAGGGGTCGTCTCGGAGCATCGAGCTGCAGTTCCAAAGCTTGGTCTGGTGCTGCGGTACCTGTTCTTCGAAACTTACGGGGCTCGTTCTTAACAGGGGACGAGCCCTTTTTTCCGTCTGTGTGCCGACGACGGCTTCGGAACATGCCGGTCGCGACCTTCCTTCATCCTTGATGAAGGTCGCTCAACCCTTCATGTCTCTCCGAGCCCGGGTGGAGGAGAGAGAAATCTCTTCCCTTCGTTTTTGACGCAGTGTGAACGCATCGGGCGCGCCGCGTCACAGGACACGGCGCGCCCGCATCATTCTGAAAAAAGGCTGTACGACCTTACGGCAGGCGAATCCATTCGCGCTCAAAGGCCCAGGGATCCGAAACGTCCTTCACCGTCACGTCAAAGAGACGCGTCATGCGTCGGTTTGTGTCGAACGGGGCCCAACCGGGGTTGCCGGTCTTCGCAAAGCGCACCCAGGCGCCGTGCATGGCGTCGGCCAGGGCCGTCGGCGCGTCGGGGCCGTTCAGGGCGAGCGCGGGCTTGGAGTCGAGCGTATGGAAGACGAAGGCCACGTCGTTCGAGTGTGCGGCGCCCCGGGCCTTGCCGGACTTCCCAAGGACCGGACTCTTCCAGTCAAAGGAATACGCCCAAACCCTGTTGCCCGCTTTCGAGAGATTTTCCAGCGTACGGTTTGCGGGCATGCGGAAAATCAGATCCCCCTGAATGCGCGTGAAGATCTCTCCCGGCGTCGAACCGTGTCCGGCCGCCCGATAGCGGTCAAGGAGCTTTGCATCCCATCCCATCGCGCGCACGAGGCGCTCCGTCGCTTCGGGACCGATCTTGTCGATCGCGCCCGAAGGAACCGTATAGTTTCGCCATTCCTCGCGCGTGCATCCGACGATGACCTCCACGCCCGCGGCGGCGCCCGCGAGCAGGGCGTCCACGGGCCTGGCCTTGAGCACCTCCCCGTCCACGTAGGGTTTGAAGAGCGCCGAATTGCCGTGCGAGAAGGCGAGCCACTCGGGTTCGGAGGCGAGGCTTCCGACAAACTTCCCGAAAGTAAAGAGCTTCTCGTTCGAGAGGCTCATGAAGCCTTCGCGCGTGGGGGCGACGCCGAAGAAGTCCGCGAGTCGCTTCGTCGCCGTGCGGGCCTCTTCTTCGTTGGTCCACTGAGCGATCGCCGAGGGACTCTGGAGAATCGCGCGGCGGAAAAGTCCTTTCGTCTTGGGCGAAGCCAAAAGACTCGTGATGTGCGTCGCGCCGGCGGACTGTCCGAAGACCGTAACGCACTTCGGGTCGCCCCCGAAGGCCGCGATGTTGTCCCGCACCCATTCGAGCCCGAGGATCATGTCGCGAAGGCCGTTGTCGGCGTCGCCGTCTTCGAGCTTCAGGAAGCCGTCGACGTTGACGCGGTAGTTGATCGCGACGAGCACGATTCCGTCCTTGGCGAAGGCCGTGCCGTCAAAGCGCGGATCGTTGTTGTCGCAGCGCGTCGATCCGCCCCCGGGGATCCAGAGCATGACGGGCGCGTTCTTCGCCTCTTTGGGCGCCCAGAGGTTGAGGACGAGGGCGTTGCCGCCGCCGATCATGGAGGGCGTCTTGCGGTCGGGCTGCAGGGGGATGGCGCCCGGCTTCGTGGCGTCCAGAACGCCCGGCCAGGGCTTTGCCTTCAAGGGCGCAAGAAAGCGTCGTTCGGCAACGTAGGGATCCTCTCCGAAAGGAACGCCGCGAAAAACGCGGATGCCGTCCCCTTCGAGTCCGCGAATGCGCCCGAGCGGCGTCGAGACTTCTACGGGGGTGTGCGTCACGTCGGCCGCGGCGGCCCGAAGAACGCCGGGTGCGGACAGGGCGGCGAAGGCCGCGCCCGTCCCGTAAAGGAAGCTGCGTCGGGAAAAAGTCTGCATGATGGTGGGTCTCCTCATTCGGTTGCAAAAGCCCGCAGGCGTTACAAGGAGAGATTTTCCCGTCTCGGATTACGCGCGTAATTTGCGCAGAAACAAAAAAGAATGATTTTTTCGTGCGGGAGAGGAGAAGATGGGTTCTCAGGAGAGGTTTCCGACCGAGAGCGGCGTTGTCGAAGGAAGGGAAAGACGGCCATCCGCCGCCTCTCTGCGGGAGATGCCGGAAAAACCTCGCCCCGAGGTCCTGCGTTCGACTTCGGGGCGAAGGGATTCGTCAGCGACGGTCGTTCCGCCGATCATCCCGGCGGTCACGCCGATCGTCGCGGCGCGGATCCGGACGGCGGTCGCGTCGATCGTCGCGCCGGTCATCGCGCCGAAGATCACGGCGATCGTCGTGCCGGTCATCGCGCCGAAGATCACGGCGGTCGTCACGGCGGTCGCGTCGATCGTCACGGCGATTGTCGTGTTTGGCCTTGCGGCCGCGCTTGGCGCGCCAGTCGCGGCCGGCACGCTCTTCGTTGTAGCGCCAGCGAAGTTCCTTTTGCCATTCGTCGCGCGTGTAGCGTTTGCCGTCCTCACGGTCCCAGAAGTACTTGCCGTCCCAACGTCCTTCGTCGCGGTTCTTCTCGTACCACTCGCGTTCTTTTCGGTCCTTAATGCCTTGGAGAATGCCGCCGAAAATGTCTCCGGCTTCGGCGGCGAACGTCACGGTCGGGGTCAGGGCCGCGGCGGTCAACGCCAGAACGAGCGATCTGCGGTTCGTCATGAAGCCTCCTTTTTTGCGTCATGCAAAGGTGATGAAACACAAGGCGGAGACGGCGGAACGCGCGTTCCGCGTCCCCCTTCGATCTCATCATAACCGCGGGTCGGTAAAGAAGATAGAAGGGTTTTGTTGCAGTTCGCTAAACGGAGAACGGACGAAAAAAGAAAAGGTCGTCCAGGAGCGCCGCGATTCGCATTTTCGGTTACCATTCGGGGGCTTCGGAGTCGCGCAAAGAGAATCTCTCCGAAGCGGCCGTGCGGGACGACCCGCGCAGTCATCCGTACATCAATGGGGACGGCCCCGCAGGGAGACAAACATCATGGCCTGGGCATACGTTCTCATCGCCGGCATTCTCGAAGTCGTCTGGTCCTTTTCGCTCAAGGCGAGCGATGGTTTCACGAAACTTCTTCCGTCCGTCGCGACGGTCTTCTTCATGATTCTGAGCTTCGTCGTCCTCTCGCAGGGGATGAAGTCGCTTCCGCTCGGGACGGCCTATGCGGTCTGGACCGGGATCGGAGCGGTGGGCGCCGCGCTCGTCGGGATCGTCGTTCTCGGAGAATCCGCGTCCCTCATGCGCGTTGCCGGCATCGCCTTCATCGTCGTCGGAATCGTCCTTCTGAAGCTCGCCGCGCACTGATCGGCCGCCTCCAACAGGAAACCCCCGCCGCGTTGCCGTGACGGGGGTGAATCCGAAAGAGGAGAGGACGGGGTGCTAGGCCCCGATTCCTCTCTCATGCCCGAGCGGGATCAAAGCTTCATCTTGAAGGTCTTGCAATCCATGTGCTTGGCGATGTAGCGGACCTTCGGCTGCGTGCCGGCGGCTTCGTTCATCGCGACGGCCTTCTCAATGAGGGGCTTCGTCTTTTCGGTCGGCTTGTCGTAGTCGACGAGCGTGATCGCATGGATGCCGCAGGCTTCCACGCAGGCGGGGAGCTGACCCTTTTCGAGACGATGCGAACAAAGCGTACAGTGCGCGGCCTTGCCGGCCGGATGCGTCGTCCACGCCTCGAGCGGACGTTCGTAAAGAGGCTTCTTGTCGCCGTAGTAGCTCGTGACGCCCGACGGGAAGACCGGCACGCCGTAGGGGCAGGCCTTCTCGCACATGTGGCAGCCGATGCACTTTTTCTGGTCGACGAGAATTTCACCGTGCGGGCCCTTGGAGATCGCCTTGGCGGGGCAGATCTTCATGCAGGCGGGATTGTCGCAGTGCTGGCAGGAAGCACGGCAATAATTGACGACGTTGTCTTCGATGTTTTCACTACGAAGAATCTTGAGGAAGAAGACGCCGGGGGGAACCTGGTTTTCTTCCTTGCAGGCGATCGCGCAGGCTTGGCACCCAACGCAGCGATCCACCTCAACAATGATGCCGAATCGTGACATGACGGGTCTCCTTTACGCTTTCGTGACTTTGATGCAGACGTCGTTGTAGGCGGGGTAGCCCGAAATCGGGTCCCAGTTCTTGCGCGGGATGAGAACCTGCGTTTCCTGGTCGCCTCGCCACCCGTACTGGGCGTCGACGGTGCCGGGCTGCGCAAGAATCGTCGCGCGCACGCGAGCGCGGACCTTTCCCTTGTAGTAGGGGGATTCCATCCAGATTTGGTCGCCTTCCTTGATGCCGAGCTTTTGGCAGTCGGACGGGTGCATGTTCACGGTCGACTCGGGTTCGAGTTCGAGGAGGTACGGCTGGTCCGTACGGGTCTTCGAGTGCGTGATGTAGGGACGGCGCGTACCGTTGATGAGCTTGAAGGGCCATTCCTTCGTGGGCTTCGGAGGCGCGACGTATTCCGGAAGACCGGGCTGGCCGTGCTTGGCCTGAATCGACGAGAAGAGTTCGACCTTGCCCGAGGGCGTGCGGAAACCGGGTTTGCCGTCAAAGCGCAGCAGTCCCTTTTCGTGCTTGGCCATTTCCTGCGGCGGGAAGAATTCGCAGACCGTGATTTCGGGGAGCGTGGACGCCTGCTTTTCGTAGGAGGTGCCCCAGCCGTTCAGGATCGAGTCGCAGGCCTTCACCGGATCGCCTCCGAAGAAGAGCTTTTCGTCGATCAGGGCGGAACCGATCGTGCAGGAGATCTTCCAGTCTTCCCAGGCTTCGCCCAGGGGCTTCACCGGACGGCGGGCCGAGACCTTGCGGCCGTGCACGCCGAAGGGGGCGTAGCGTTCGAAGTTCATCGCGGCGGGAAGGACGAAGTCCATGTCGTGATGCGTTTCGTCACGGTAGAAGTAGTCCGTCGAGAACGAGAAGTCCATGTTGCGCACGGCTTCCTGATATTCCTGCGGGCTCGGCCAGATGAGAAGGTTGGCGCCCCAGCCGCAGAAGGCGCGGATGCGGCCCTCCTTCACCATTTCGGGGAGGTTGTTCGGGCTGCAGAGCACCTGCATTTCATTCCAGATCGGCGCGAATTCGCGGTCGATGCGGGTCTTGCGCTGCTTCTCCTCACGGAACCAGGGTTCGTCGATGAAGGTGCGCGTGTAGCCTTCGTCCCAACGGATGTAGTCCTTGGGCCAATTGGCGATCGAGCTCGCACCGGCTTTCTCGGCGTTGCCCGTGAGGGCCATGAGAAGCGACATGGCGCGCACGTTGTTGCAGCCGTTGTGCTGATGCGGCACCGACTGCCCCGGAAGCTGCATCGCCGAGGGACCGTCGGCAAACATGCGCGCGGCGGCGACCATCTTTTCGGCCGGAACGCCCGTTTCCTTTTCGACGTATTCCGGCGTGAAGCGTTCGCAGTACTTCACGAGTTCTTCATAGCCGACGCACCACTTGTCGATGAATTCGTGGTCGACGAGGTCTTCCTTGACGAGGACGCGGATCATGCCCCAGGCGAGCGCGCCGTCGGTACCCGGATAGGGCTGCAGATGAATGTCGGCCTGTTCGGCGACCTTCGTGCGGCGGACGTCGACGACGATCAGCTTCATGCCGCGGGCCTTCTGTGCGAGCAGACCGCGGAAGAAACCGTGGGGCTGGGCCCAGGAGCCGTTCTTGCCCATGATGAGGAGGCACTTGGCCTTCGGGTTCGGGCCGCCGGCGATTTCCTGACCCCAGGAGAGTTCTTCGGCGTGCACGTAGGCGAGGTTGCAGGCGGCGGAACTTTCGCAGCAGTAGTTGGGGCTGCCGTAGTAACGCGCAAGGCGCATGACGGGCGGACGCGGTTCCTTCGGGTCGCCGCAGAAGAACATCACCTTTTCGGGACCGTACTTCGCCTTGATTTCGGCAAGATTCTTCACGATCGCCTTGATCGCTTCGTCCCAGGAGCAGCGCACCCAGCCCGGATCCTTCGAGCCCTTGGGGTTCGTGCGCTTCAGAGGATAGAGAAGGCGGTTCGGGTTGTAGAGGCGCTGCAACGTCGAAATGCCCTTGGAGCAGAGCGAATTGTTCGGATGCTCCTTCCAGTTTTCAATCTTGATGACGTGATTGCCGCGGGCTTTGAACTGCAGACCGCACATCGGCATGTGGTTGCAGCTGTCGCAGATGGTATAGCCCGTCCAGACCTCGTCGCTTTCCTTGGCCGCCGCGAAAACGGGGGCCGACGAGAGTCCGAGCGTGCCCGAGGCGAGAACACCCTTGAGGAGGTTTCTTCTCGAGAGCGACAACGGTTGGGTCATGGTCGTCTCCTTTCGGATTGGATGGATGGTTGGCGTGCGTGACGGAGCGCACCGATTGGTTTTCTTTTCGACGGGGACCGATGCTTTTCCAGGGACCCCGACGTCGCCGCCCGCTGAAATCGATGTTTTGAAGAGTGTCTTGACGAAGCGGCTCTGTAACAAAGGATAACGCCCTGATTTTCGCCCCCTCCATCTGGAAAACCCGAGCCAAGGAAATGCATTTCGCTATACCCATGATGAATAGCGATGTCCCCGTCAAGGAAGGAAAAAACTGCGGGAAGGGGAAAACGAGGAAAAGGAACTCCCCGTGATCTTTTGCTTTTCAAGGAAAAGGGATTTTCCCTGATTTCCAAAAAGATATCGTGCGGCCGGGACTAGAGAGGGAGGTTTCTTATCGTTCTTTCAAAGAATCGGGCCCGCAGTGTCGGCGGCGAGGCGTTCGGCGACGAAGCCGAAAAATCGTCCGGCCGGAGAGTCGGACGAAGGTTGTGCGGCGCTTACCGCCCGAATCGACGCGCCTTCGCCGCTCCAATCGGGAAGAACGCGAAGGAGGGCGCCCGACGCACGCGCACCCGCTCGTCGAGCCTGAAGCGTATCTCGCCGTCTGCGGCGTCTTGCCGACAACGCCGAAAAAGCGCTCCGCTCTTTGGAGCGCTCGGCTTGAAGTCGAAGCGGCGCCGACGAGTCCGATTCGTCGGGAAACGATGGGCGCGTGCTATCATCCTTCTTTCCGCAATATACGAACGAAAGAGACAACACGAATGTCCAAAGCCCTACAGGATGCCTACCGAATCGTTCACGTGCACAAAGGTTCGTGCCTTGCGCTCGACACGGAAACGACGGGCGTGAGCATCGAAGACGGCGACCGCATCATTGAAATCGGCATCGTCGTCATCCACCGGCGCGAAATCGATCCGAAGGAGGAGAGCCACTTTCAGCGCTACATCAATCCCGGCTTCGACATGAACGAAGAAGTGACGAAGGTGCACGGGATTACGAACGAGTTCCTGCGCTCGAAGCCCACCTTCGAAGAGATCGCCGACGACTTCATCAACATGATCAAGGGGCAGGTCCTCCTCATTCACAACGCCGAGTTCGACGTGAAGTTCCTCAACATGGAGCTCGAGCGCATCGGCCGCGGGCACATCGAAGACTACGCCGCCGTGATCGACACGATGGCGCTCTATCAGGCCGAACATCCCGGCCGAACGCCGACCCTTGACAACTTCGCCCGCACGTACGAACTCAACCACATCGACCGAACCTTCCACGGCGCACTTCTTGACTCGCTCATCCTCGCCGAATGCTGGCTCGCCATGACGGGCGGTCAGCAGGCGATCGACGTCGACGCGCTCCTTCTCACGGAGCCCGTGCCGATGAACGATCAGTCGACCCTTCGCGTCCCGAAGCCGAGTCCCGAGGAATTGGCCGAACACAGCCGCATTCTCGACATCGTCGAGAAGAACTGCAAGGCCGTCTGCCGCTGGCGCTCCGTCTACGGGGACGAACGCCAAAAGGAGGAGGCATGACGCTACGTTTCACCTCCTACACGACGGACTGCATCGTGCAGCGTTCGGCCGAGCTCGAAGCGCTGCGGCGCATGTCGCTTTGCAAGACCTCGATGGCCGACTGCAGCATGACGGTCGCCGCCATCTGCGGACGCTCCTGGGAGCGTGACCTCGGCGTCGCCGAACTCCCGGCTCCGAACGGCAAGCCGCTCTTCGTCTTTCGCGACAACTATCTCCTCGGCGAAGCCTTCTACCGTTTGATTCAGGAAGGACTCACGGACAATGCGCCCTTCACCGGCGGAGAAAAGCTTTTTTACCGCGGGATTCTCAAGGAACTCGCCGATTTTGAGGCCGCGCGCGGCCGCACGCTCCAATTGGGGGGCGTGAAGTCCGAAGTCGAAAAGCTTCTCGCAAAGCTCGGACTCGAAGGTACGTGCTTTACGAACGAAGACCTCTACGACTACTGCTACAGCCGCGAGACCTTCGCGACGCTCGCGGGGCGCCCCATGGCGAAAAAACGCAACTTCTGCCGCCGCTTCGAGCGAAATCACCCGGAAGCGAAGTTCGTCTATTTCGAAAAGAGTCCCGACGACAAGACGCTCGAGCGTTGGAAGACCTTTCTCGCCGAGTGGTACGACGCGAACCAACCGCTCGATGAAACGCTCTTTTTCGAGCGCAAGTTCCTCGACGTCGTCCTCTGTCGATGGGACGAGTGCGGCGTGACGGGCGGGATGCTCGTCGAGGGCGACGAAATCTTCGGCCTCACGCTCGGCGCCCTCGTCACGCCCGACACCTACGCGGTTCACATCGAAAAGTCCCGCCGCGACGTGGAAGGGGGCTACCCCTATCTCGCGCATTCGCTCGCGAAGGCTCTGCCCGAAACCGTCAAGGTGCTGAATCGTGAAGAGGACCTCGGCGTACCGGGCTTGAGAAAAGCCAAGCACGACTGGTTCCCGCTCTATCAATTGGAAAAGGGCGTCTACGAAATCGCCCCGTTTGAGCCCTGACGGGCTCTTCAAGGAGAAACACATGAAAGGATTCGCCGCGTTTACGCCCACCCGCATTCTCTTCGGCGCGGGCTCGCTCTCGCAGCTCTCCGGAAAAGACATCCCCGCGCGCAAGGTGTTGCTCGTCACGGGCGTCGGAGGAAGTCTCCGGCGAAACGGCACGCTCGCCAAAGTGGAGGCCATGCTCGCGCGCGAAGGAGTCGAATTCGTCGCCTTCCCGTCGGTCGAGCCCAATCCGTCGGATGAAACCGTCATGAAGGGGGCCGAGGCCGCTCGCGAAAACGGCTGCGGCGCGCTTCTCGCCGTGGGCGGCGGCTCCGTCATGGACGCGGCCAAACTCATGGCCGCCATGGCGACAAACGAAGGAACCCTTTGGGACTATGCACAGGCCGGCACGGGCGGAAAGCAGGCTTTCACGAACGATCCGCTTCCCTTGATCGCCGTCACGACGACCGCCGGGACGGGTTCCGAAGTGGACGCGGGCGGCGTCATCACGAACCACGTCACGAAGGAAAAGCTGGGCTTCGGCGATCCGCGTCTTTTCCCGACGGTGGGCGTCGTGGACCCGGAACTCATGCTCACGGTTCCTCCCGCCTACACGGCCTATCAGGGCTTTGACGCGCTCTTCCACGCCGTCGAGGGCTATGTCTCGGGCGTCGCGACGCCAATGTCGGACGTCTTTGCGAAGGAATCCGTGCGGCTTCTCGCCGCGTATCTTCCCGTCGCAGTTCGCGACGGCTCGAACCTCGAAGCGCGCTCCAAGGTGGCGTTTGCCAGCACGCTCTCGGGGCTCGTTATGGTGACGGGCGGTCTGACGAGCCAGCACGCGCTCGAGCACAGCCTCTCGGCCCTGCACACGGAACTTCCCCACGGCGCGGGCCTCATTCTCCTCTCGCTTCACTACTTCGGGAAGATGATCGAAAAGGGCGCCTCGCTCGAGCGCTTCGTCACGATGGCGAAGTGCCTCGGTCACCCCTGCGCGGAACGTCCCGAGGACTTTCTCGTCGCGCTCGCAAACCTCGAGAAGGCCTGCGGTGTGCTTGACCTTGACGCTTCGGCCTGGGGCTTTGCGCCGGACGACGTCGAGTGGCTCGTCGAAAACGTTCTCGCTACGGGCACCAGGCAGTTTAAGCGCGACGCCGTGCCCTTTGCGCGAGAAGACCTCGTCGACATCTATGCGAAGACGCTCGCTGCTAAGGCCTGAGTCGAGGTGCTGAAATAAAGTCCCGATCGGGAATCCAAATCTTCCGGTCGGAAGGCATGAAAAAGGGCCCGTACGAAAGAAACCGTGCGGGCCCGAATTTTTGTTCGCGCAAGGACCTTAGCCGAGACCGACGTCGAGGGCCATCATGAGGACGAACCCCGCGACGACCGAGAGCGTCCCCGCGTCGGAGTGTTCGGTGAGATGCGCCGACGGAATCAGTTCCTCGACGACCACGTAGATCATGGCCCCCGCCGCAAAGGCCAGGAACCACGGCAGAAGCGCTCCGGTCGTGCCGACGAGCAGCACGGCGAGCACGCCGAATACGAGTTCGGCGAGCCCCGAAACGGATCCCGCAAGGAAGGCCTTCCAGCGGGACATGCCGTCCTGCATCAGGGGCAAGGCGACGGCCGCGCCTTCCGGAATGTTCTGAATGCCCATGCCGAGCGCCAATGCGAGGGCGCCCGCCAGAAGCGACGGATCGTCCGCGGCCATGCCGATCGAAAGCCCCACGGACATGCCTTCGGGGATGTTGTGAAGCGTAACGGCGAGAAAGAGAAGCGTCGAGCGCGCCAGTTTTGTCTTAGGACCTTCCGACTCCTTGGCGCCCGGGTGCAGGTGCGGAAGCAGCCGGTCGAGCGAAAAGATGAAGAGAACGCCCATGAGAAAGCCGCCGACGGCGGGTAAGAGAGGAGAGTCGCCGCGCGCCTCCACCATGTCCATCGCCGGGATGAGGAGCGACCAGACGGACGCGGCCACCATCACCCCCGCGGCAAACCCGAGCGAGACGGTCTGCATGAAGGCGTTGTGCACGCGTCCGGGAAGGAGCACGACCGCCGCCCCCACGGCCGTCATGAAGAAGGTGAAGCCCGTGGCGCCCGCCGCCGCGGCGACGGGGGAGGCGTGCGAGAGAGTGTCGAGGAAAAGCGAATCGAGCATGCGGGAAATTTATTGAGAAGGATTCTTATCTGTAGCGTATCGATAGACTACCGCAAAGACGGGCGATTCGGTGGAAAGGACGTCATCCGCCTTTTTATCGGAGAGATTGAAAATAACAAAGTCGACGACGGGGACGAGGGCGGGCGTTCTTCGTCTTTTGAATCCGGCTCGATTCCGGAGCGTCGCAAGCCGTATCCGCGTCGACGAGACCGGCAGGCCCGTCTCATCGGACCTGCCGTGTCCTGAGCGCAATTTCATTCTTCGAGGCGGACCGTACGCGAAGACGCGGTCCGTCCTTTGCACGTCCTTTTCTTCTTTCGTCACTTCTCGATAACGGCGGCGTTCTTGAGGATATCCTCGGGAATCGTCAGTCCGATCGCCTTGGCGGTGGCGAGGTTGATGAGGGGCTTTTGCGCGTCCTGCGTCTGAATCGCCATGTCGGCGGGCTTCGATTTCCCTTCGAGAATGTCGGCCGCCATCGTGCCCGACATGCGCCCGAGGGTGTAGTAGTCAACGGCGATCGTCGCGAGACAGCCGCCGCGGATCAGGGCTTCGTCGCCCGGAATCGTCGGGATCTTGGCGTCCTTGGCCGCCTTGGCGAGGATGGACGTGCCCGCCGCCAAAACGTTGTCGGTCGGGAACCAGAGACCCGCCACCTTGCCCGAAAGGCTCGTCACCGCCTGCTGAATGTCGTTCACGGACGAGACCGTCGCTTCCAAGACCTCCACGCCCTTGGCGGCCGCGGCCTTTTTGAAGATTTCCACCTGGAAGGCCGAATTCACTTCGCCCGCGTTGAAGAGGACGCCCACGGTCTTGGCGTTGCCGGTAAGCGCGAGGAAAAGGTCGAGCTGCCGCGCGATCGGGCCGATGTTGGAGACGCCCGTGACGTTGGTGCCGGGCTTCTCGTTCGTCTTCACGACCTTGGCCGCTTCAAAGCTCGTCACGGCCGTCGCGACGATCGGAATGTCGCGGGTCGCCCGAGCCATCGCCTGCGTGGCGGGCGTGGAGACGGCGAAAATGAGTTGAGTCTTTTCGGAGAGGAAGCGCGCGCCGATGTTCTGCAGCGTCGCCTGATCGCCCTGGGCGTTTTGACGGTCGACAGCGATTTTCTCGCCGTCCTTGAAGCCGCGGGCGGCGAGTTCGTCGAGAAAGCCCTTCACGGACAAGTCGAGCGCTTCGTGTTCGACGAGTTCGCAAATCCCCACGGGGATTTTGTCGGCGGCGCCGGCGGCGCTCGAAGCGGCGGGTGTCGCTTGCTTGTCGCAGCCTGCGGTGAGGCCCGTAACGAGCGCGGCGCAGCAGAGAGCGGCAAAGCGGCGGCGCGTAAAGGCGAAGGAAGCGAGAGAGGAAGGAAAGTCGTGCGTCATGATGGTGGTTCCTGTTCGGTTTGGAGCTTCCTCAAAGAAGCTGCCGGGGTCACGGACCGAAGGACTTGCGCGACTTTTCGCAGATCCCGAAATAAGAAAACCCGCTCAAGTCGCGGGTCGGTTTCGGAAGTTTGGGGACGAACGCGTCCAACCCGCTCTATTGGAAGAGAGGGTAATAGTAATAACCGCAAACGGGGCGTGTGATCGTGTTCGTCATCATGCCATACAAGGTAGCACGAGACGTTCCGATTCGGAATAGGGCGAATTGCGTAGAGACGCGAAAGCCCGGCCTTTCGCGGACCGGGCTTCCGAGCATCATGATTCAGAGAATCAGCCGATGAGGAGCGCGTTCAGGCGCTTCACGAAGCCGGCCGGATCCTTGAGCGTGCCCTGGTCGGCAAGCAATGCCTGATCAAAGATCACTTCGGCCCAGGAGGCAAAGCGCGCTTCGTCCTTTTCCGCGAAGGCCCGCTTGATGAGCGGATGCTGCGGATTGATTTCGAGCGTGTAGCTGTCTTCGGGCAGAGCGTGGCCGGCGGCCTCCAGCATGCGGCGCATCTGCGGCGTCATCATCTGGTCGGCATCGCCAACGACGCAGGAGGGGCTGTCGACCAATCGGTTCGTCACGCGGACGTCCTTCACGCGGTCTCCGAGAACCTTCTTCAGGCGCGCCACGTCGTCGGCCGCTTCCTTCGCGGCTTCTTCCTTGGCCTTTTCCTCTTCCTTGTCGGCGAGATCACCGAGTTCGAGGTCGGCAGCGGTCGCGCTCACGAAACCGTGGCCTTCGAATTCACGGAGTTCCGACATCATCCACTCGTCGATGCGGTCCCAAAGGAGAATGACTTCAACGTCCTTCTTCTTGAGGGCTTCGAGGTAGGGCGAGTTGACGGCGCCTTCGCGGTTGCCGGCGATCAGGTAGTAGATCTTCTTCTGACCTTCGGGCATGCGCTTCACGTAGTCGGCAAGCGAGACGAGCCCCGGTTCCTCGGCCGTGCCGAGTTCCTTTGTCGTCGCAAAGCGAAGAAGCTTCACGATCTTTTCGCGGTTCGAGGGATCTTCCACGACGCCCTCCTTCAGAACGCGGCCGAACTGCGTCCAGAAGGTGCGGTACTTGGCGGCGTCTTCCGTGAGCTTTTCGATCATGTCGAGCGAACGCTTCGTCACGGCGCGCTTCAACTTCGACACCACGCGGCTTTCCTGCAGGAGTTCACGCGAGACGTTGAGCGGGAGATCGTTCGTGTCGATCAAACCGCGCACGAAGCGCAGGTAGTTCGGCAGGAAGGCGTCCGCCTTTTCCATGATGAAGACGCGCTGCACGAAGAGCTTCAGGCCCTGCTGCTGATCGCGGCTGTAAAGGTCCCACGGGGCTTCGGACGGAAGATAGAGAAGCGACGTGTATTCAAGGTCGCCCTCGACGCGGTTGTGCGCCCAGGCGAGGGGATCCGAGTAGTCGTGAGCAAGGTGCTTGTAGAAGGCCTTGTACTGATCTTCCGTGACGTCCTTCGGGGCCATCGTCCAGAGGGCCTTGGCGTCGTTCACCTGCGACCATTCGCCTTCGGGGACGACTTCGTCCTCCTTCTTGTCGGCGGGTTCGGGCGCCTTCGTCCAGAGGTAGACCGGCGTCGCGATGTGGTCGGAATACTTCGTGATCGTGCTGCGGAGAGTCCACTCGTCAAGGAAGGACTTGTCTTCGTCCTTAAGGTGCAGGATCACGTCGGTGCCGCGCGCGTCGCGGTGGGCGGGTTCGGACTCAAAGGTGCCGTTGCCGTCGGACGTCCAGCGGACGG